>Ga0256845_1002186_pt1 | contig 14455 bp, 11 predicted proteins | sample RiftiametaG_FD_189101 | JGI IMG/M metagenome (GOLD analysis project Ga0256845, IMG submission 189101) | Tube worm associated microbial communities from hydrothermal vent at the East Pacific Rise, Pacific Ocean - Riftia | ecosystem: Host-associated > Annelida > Integument > Unclassified ...
CGGCAATTTTACTGGTGTAATCATTCTGGCAATTCTATGCGGAGCCGTGGCAGGAAACCTTGACAATATTATCCGCCCAAGGCTTGTTGGAAAAGATACTGAAATGCACGATCTTTTTGTCCTATTCGGTACCCTTGGCGGTATTTCAATGTTCGGGCTGCTTGGTATTATTATCGGCCCAATCCTTGCGGCTCTTTTTATAACTATCTGGGAGATATATGGTGACGCTTTTCAGGATTTTCTACCAACTGTCGAAATGAACTTTAAAAAAAGGGAAGAAGCCCCTTTAGAATCGGATAAGTGTTCCGATGAATAATGATTTTTTCATAATAAAGAACTAATGCCATATATTCTTTTAATCCTGACAACACTTTTCTGGTCAGGCAATTTTGTCCTCAGCCGAGGCATGAACGCGGAAATCCCACCACTTACCCTCTCTTTCTGGCGTTGGGCAGTTGCACTGATCATATTGTCATCTTTTGCCTTCAAACATCTTTACCACCAGCGAAAAATTGTTCTCAAACATAAAAGATTTATTATCATACAGGCCATTGTTGGAGTAGCGGGTTTCAATAGTCTTGTCTACATGGCACTGCAAACCACCACCGCAATTAACGCAGTACTTGTTAATTCCTGTATTCCTGTCATCATCGCAATCATCTCTTGGGTACTCTACAACGAACGCCTCAACATGAGACAATGTCTTGGAATATGTATTTCATTCTCAGGAGTCCTGCTGATTCTCTCCGGCGGGAAAATCTCAACACTACTTAATCTGCAATTCAACCCGGGTGATATTCTGGTGTTTATAGCCGCATTTTTATGGGGTTTCTACTCAGCCCACCTGAAAAAATACCCCACAGGACTACATCCCCTGGCGTATCAGTCCTCCATAGTTATTGTTGGAGTAGCAGTACTACTGCCATTTTATCTCTTCGAGCTTTCCGCTGGAAAAACAATGCAACTCTCCTTCAACACCGGTGTCACCATTATCTATGTAGCTCTTTTCGCATCGGTACTTGCCTTTATTTTCTGGAACCGTGCCATTGCAGAGCTTGGGGCCAATGTTGCCGGGCCATTTATCCACCTCATGCCTGTTTTCAGTACAATTCTTGCCGTTATTTTTCTTAATGAAAGCCTCACTGCCACTCATCTTCAGGCAATCCCCCTTATCTTTGGCGGAATCCTGCTCACAACATTCAGGCCCAAAACGGTATTATAAAGTTCAATAGTTACAAGAGATCACCTCTGTATATCAAGGATAAAGAGCTACGTTATATTGATGGCAGGATCGATGACAGGATTATCAACCGCCTATTATTTTACTCTGGTTACAACTCAGCTATGCGAAATGTTTTTCCCAGTAATCTGTTTCGTGCTGAATTGCTCAAGGCAATCAACTACCGTAAATTCTGCACTGAAGAATATCTGGGATTAGATCGTAAGCAAAATCGTGTTTTTTGCGGGCTATCGCTGAGTAAAAAGAACATGATCGACCATACACAGCTCTGCAAATTCCGGACTTCTCTCACTTTTATCCAACAAGTAAATTTACTGGTATATATTCTCCATCACTTCAACCAGTCCGGGGCTTCTCGGCGATAATATTCTGCATGGGATAGATTCAACGGAATTGGCAAGTGACTGCAGACTCCCTCTAACCACCATTAACATTAAAGGCAAGAAAATCCGTATTTACAACGATCTAGACTGAGACTGAGGACGACGTCGAAACAAACGGGACAAATCAATCTATGTTATCGGCTATCGCCGACATACCCTGACGGCCATTGATGCCAAGACTGCCCATAGTTTTCCAATCGTCTCGTTGCTGACGCTGGCAAACCATCATGACAGTCATTTTTTGAGGTTTCTGACAAACCTGGCAATGGGTATCGACTTGCAACTCATTACTGCCGATGAGGCCTACCATGACAAAAATGATACGCTGTTTCAGGAGACAGGGATAAGAGTGACAACACCACCTTCGTCTACGGTGTCATTACCCAAAGATATCAACAATGAAACCGGTGCAGTTTTTTGTCATGAGACATGCCCAATCCCCATGCACCACTTGGGTGTTGAGGAACAAAGTCATGAGTACAAATGCAGCGCAAATCCAGACGAGTGCGATCTTTCCCGCTCGTGCCCGCAATATCGTTTTATCCCGATGGACATTGGATTCTTTCAGCGGATTCCTTACCATGCTGCCGGTATACGAGAAGCTCATGATATTCGTAAAAACTGTGAAAGATCGTTTAATCTGTTGAAGAATCAAACCTGCCTTGAAACTGTCCGCGTACGCAGTCAATCGGCTACCATATCTCGCTGTATTTTAGGTTCTATTGCCGTTCTGTTGATAAAAATGGCTGGGTTCAGGAAAAAGCAGCCTGCAAAGACATCACAACAGCTACTGATGTTTAAAGAAGAGAGAGCGGCTTGAGTAGCATAATAACTGGATATTAAGGCAAATAATAACAAATAACCTTCGCCTGCATAAATTTCGTTGATTTGACAGTCAATTTATCTAAAAAACAGGAACTATCTGAACGAACAAACGAAAGTTCAAAAATCGACAGATAAATTCTAATCGTCAAATCCAGCAAACGAGATGTAAACGAAAAAAATCTTGATAATTCAAACCAAGGGGCACTGAACAATCGACCCTTGGGAAATATTTTTCAACACCTTTTACTTATCTTAAAAGCCATAACACAATAACAATTTTTACCAGATTTGCTTGTGTATATTAAGCAACGCTTTGATTCTTGAATCAGTCTTTCTTTTCTTAAGGTATGCAAAAAAAAGATTTAAAGAGAGTATTTTATTTTGCCACAAAGCAATTTTGCCTTCTTTCGCAGCAATCTGGGCCTCATGTTTATGCATTAATCCAACGCCGGCTTCTGCCAGAATTAGTCGACTCACTGCTTCATCGTCTGCTTCCACTGCCCTGATAAGCTTTTGGCTTGTTACACCTAAATGCTTTTCAATCAATAAATCTAATCTACACCCCTGTGTGTGTACAACCCAAGGCAATTGTGCAATATCTTTTGCGTCTGCCCCCTTTAATTTTTTTGCCCACGAAACAGGGCCTGCCACCATATAATCGATAGATTGAAGATAATAGGTTTCAATATCTGGAGTTGTGGCCTCTCCTAAAATATAACCGCAATCAATTTCGTTGTCACCAAGTAACCTTTCCAATTTCCTGGATGAAGTTCTAATCAATCTTAGAGTTAAGCTAGAGTGTTTTGATCGTACATGTTCAAATAATTGAGTGATCCTAAGAATATTCGAATCTAAATTAATACCCATTTTCACCCGGCCTACTACCTCTTCTTTAATTTCTCCCGCATGACTGAAAAAATCTCTCGAAGAATTGATTACAACTTCGGCTTTTTTGAGCAAAAGCGCTCCTTTGGTGGTGAGATGCATTCCTTTTTTGCTGCGTTCAAATAGACATATCCCCAATTCGTGTTCTAAGGATTTAATATGTGCGCTTACTGATGGTTGGCTAATATTCATTTTTTTTGCAGCACGGGTAAGGTGTGACTCCGTGGCCACCGCTATAAATGTTTTTAAATGATAAAACTCCATTAAACCTCCAAACATATCCAATGTTTTCCCCTTGTCGGCTTCACTGAATGAACTCCGACAACTCCCTCTTACTATTGCCTGATATATCATCTTTTGAATTTCCGATGATTATCATCAGAACATAATGTTATTATTATTTAAATAGTCAAGATATATTGTTGTTCACCAAACGATTAATGGTCATTGGACCAATGGAAATTTACATTTATTATAGGAGGTTGATATGAACCGTTTTATGAATACTAAAAAAGCGATTCAAATAGGGAATCAGTTCTGGGATGTTACCATGGATGCCGGGCTCGGAAATATTGCAACTGAGAATATGGGCGATGGGTGGCATCGAGATACTGTTAACGGAAAAGCTTTTGTTAATATGTCATCCTATTCTTATCTGGGGTTAGATTCTCATCCTGTAATTGTCAAGGCAGCTGCCGATGCTATTTTAGCCAACAAATCTTTAAACACATCCATTTCCAGAATTAGGATTCATTTCAATATCTTGAAGGATGCTGAGCAAGCTCTCGGCAATCTTTTTAATGCTGAAATTCTTACAACTGTTTCTTGCGCCGCTGCAGCAAATGCCAGTCTGCCTTTAATCGCATCCGGTGCATTCACCAAGAAGATTCCGCCTTTGATGGTTTTTGATAAAAATGCCCACTTTTGCTTAAATATGATGAAGCCAGTTTGTGCTGATGAATCAGAAGTCACCACCATTAATCACAATGACTTTAGCAAACTTGAAGATCTTTGTAAGTCAAACAGGCCAATCGCCTATGTTGCTGATGGAGTATACAGTACAGGGGGGAAGGCCCCCGTCAAAGAATTGTTGGAATTACAGGATAAATATGGATTATTTCTTTTCTTTGATGAGGCTCACAGTTTATCGACCCTGGGTAAAAAAGGACAAGGGCTCGTGCTTGAGGAAATGGGGGAACTGAATGATAAAACACTCATTATCACATCTTTAAATAAAGGGTTTGGTGCTTCAGGGGGAGCCATTTTCCTGAGCAAAAAAAAGGCCAGTTCTCGCCGTAAATTGGTAACTCGTTTTGGTGGTCCAATAACATGGTCCCAAAGGATAAATGTTGCGGGCTTGGGAGGCATCCTTGCATCAACAGACATTCACCTTTCAGAAGAAATTGATTGCCTTCAACAAAAACTTCAAGAAAATATCTCATTGTTTGATGAGCATGTTCCTACTTCCTACGAAGGGGATGGTCTTCCGATCCGATTTATTCCGTTCGGATCAGAAGAGGATACAATTGCGGCTGCCAGGAAATTATTGAATGAAGGATTTTATACATCCCCTCTTTTCTTTCCGATTATAGCCAGAGGTAAAGCCGGCCTGCGTATTATGGTCAGAGCAAACATGAAGCCTCAGGAAATCGAGAAGTTTGGAGGAATAATTAAGGAAGTGAAAAATTATGAATAAATTTTTTCAGGTTATCACCAAAAAAATGAATGACCAGGAATTGAATCAGCCCTCCCTGGAGAACAGCAAATTCTTGGATGATAACTGCCGTACAACGATACTGTCTTGCCTTATTGTGTTCCTTGCCCAAACCGCAACAACTATCTATCTGCCATCACTTCCGATTGTCATGAAAGACCTTAATATCACAAAAAGCATTGTTGAGCTTTCAATTTCAATCTTCATCATTGGAGCTGCAGCACCTGTATTGTTTTTTGGAATTGCTGCAGACAAATTTGGCAGAAAGGTGAGTATAGTGTGTGCATTGCTACTTTTTGTACTTTGCAGTGTGCTCCTGTCATTTACTACCACAAAGGAAGGATTATTGCTTTTGCGGTTTTTCCAGGGAGTCGGTGCCGGAGGGAGTGCTATTATTGCCAGGATCATCATTCGAGACCGTTGGACAGGGGACGACCTTGCCCGCAAGTTGTCGGTGTTATCAATGGCTTTTATTACCGCACTCGGTGGAGGACAATTCGTTGGCGGCTTGATCGGAAAATTTAGTAGTTGGGAATTTGGTTTTGGCCTTATGGCTTTGACTGGAATCATTGCTATTCTTTTGTCCTTCAACCTCCCAATGGCGAAAAAAAATCAATCCCAAAAAAATGAAAGTATTCTCGGAATTTATTTTAAAATATTCAGACGTCGCAATTTTCTTTTTCCAACTTGTGTAGGAGGATTGGGGTTTGCCATAACCGTGATCCTTCAGCAAATGAGCCCATTCTTATTCCAGAAACACTTTGGCCTGAGTGTCGTTACCCATGGTAATATTGGTTTGTTAATCGGGATTGCTTATTTTTCAGGGGCTATGATTGTGAACCGTACAGTGTCAAAATTGGGGAGCAATCGACTACTTTTAACCGGGACCTGGATTATCACTTTTTCGACCCTTTCAGTCCTTTCTCTTTGGGCGGCAGGTGTCTTGATAAATTTTAATGGATTAATTATTTTTATAGTAATCTATTGTGCAACTATCTTTGGCCAGGCTGTTCTTTTTCCCAACAGCATGGCCCTTGCCGTGAGCAGTAGCAAAAGCTACGGAGCTTATTCTGTAGCGCTCTGCGGTTTTTTCCAGCAGTCAATTGCCGGCGTTGCTGCTGTTATTCTTGCACTTGGCAATCATGAGGTACACATAGGAATTGCCTGGGCCGTTTTTATATTTGCCCTAAGTGTCCTGGCTCTAATGCTTGCGATACAAAATGACAGACAGCACAGTTAAACCCTTATCTAATGCCAACCTCTTTATCAGCAGAATCATTTAAAGGTAAAATTTATGTCTACAATCTTATCTAAAATTAATTGTAATAGTGAAGCGTTTCGAAAAAACAAAGACGCTTATTTCAAAATGTGTGAAAAAATTAACCAGGCCCGTAACCTGGCGATAGCCGGTGGTGGAAAAACCGCAATGGCCAAGCAGGAGAAAAAAGGAAAATTCTCCCCCCGAGTGAGAATCAATAAATTATTAGATACGGGCACTCCATTTCTTGAAATCGGACAGATCGCCGGCCATGAAGTCTATGATCATGATGTGCCATCGGCAGGTATTGTTACTGGTATTGGAATGGTTGCAGGGAAATTAACGGCCATCTTTGCCAATGATCCTTCGGTGAAAGGAGGAACCTATTATCCATTAACAGTAAAAAAGCATTTAAGAACCCAGCAGGTTGCCAGGGAAAATCGATTCCCTTGTATTTATCTTGTCGATTCCGGTGGTGTTTATTTGCCACTTCAAGAAGAAATTTTTCCAGACGACTATCATTTTGGAAGAATTTTTAGAAACATTGCTGAAATGTCTGCAATGAGGATTCCGCAATTCTCTGCTGTCATGGGCTCCTGCACTGCAGGTAGTGCCTATATCCCGGCCATGTGTGATGAAACGGTTATCGTCAAAGGTACTGGTTCAATTTTTCTTGGTGGTCCTCAACTGGTACAGGCTGCAACTGGGGTTATTGTGGATGCCGAAACTTTAGGCGGGGCAGATGTTCATACCCGTGAAAGTGGGGTGGCCGATCATTATGCCGAAGATGAAAACCACGCAATAGCCACTCTAAAAGAAATTGCCGCTCGAAATGGAATGGGAGGAGGGGTCATTGCACCCCCTAAAGAACCTTTAGCACCTCTATATGATCCTTCTGAAATCGCCGGGATTATTAGTCCCAATCCCCAAGAAGCAATCCCTGCAAAAGCAATCCTCGCACGAATTTTGGACGGAAGTGAATTTGTTGAGTACAGAAGTAACTTTGGACCGACTATTGTTTGCGGGACGGGCTATATCGGTGGGTATCCGATAGGAGTTTTAATAAATGAGGGCATTTTGTTCTCAGAAAGTGCTCAAAAAGCTACCAACTTCATTGAATTATGCACCCAACGTAACATCCCCTTGCTTTTTCTGCACAACATTAACGGCTTCATGGTTGGCGCAAAATATGAAGCTGGTGGGATCGCCAAGCATGGGGCCAAAATGGTTAACGCAGCCTCTTGTACACGAGTTCCAAAATTCAGCATTATTATAGGAGGCAGTTATGGCGCCGGTAACCTTGCCATGTGTGGACGGGCCATAGGACCTAGGATGATGGCAATGTGGCCAAATGCGAAAACTACTGTTATTGGTGGAGAACAGGCCGCAACAGTTCTTGCCCTAATACGTAGAGAAAAGTTGAACAAAAAAGGGAAATCGTTTTTTGACGAGGAGGCCTTTAAGAAACCGATTCGAGATGCATATAAACGACAGGGACAAGCACTTTATGTGGGAGCTCGTTTGTGGGTTGATGCTGTGATTGATCCGGCAGACACTAGGGAATGGATAAGTTTAAATCTTAGTATGGTGGCAAATGCCCCTATATTAACAAGCAATTTTGGTGTATTTCGAATGTGAAAAGGAGAAAAGATGATTAAAAAAGTATTAATCGCAAACAGAGGTGAAATCTCTCGAAGAATAGCACGTTCATGCAGAAAATTGGATATTGAATATGTGACAGTTTTTTCAGATGCAGATCGAGGGTCAGAACATTTAGAAGGAGCACAGGAAACCGTCTATATCGGCCGAAATCCAGCGGAGCAAAGCTATATGTCCATAGAGGCTATAATAAAGGCTGCAATAGAAAGCAGATGCGATGCTGTCCATCCAGGATATGGCTTTTTGTCTGAAAATGCCATGTTGGCTTCCAGAGTAGAAGAGTCGGGGTTGATCTTCATTGGCCCGAAACCAGAAACGATTGAGTTACTGGGTAATAAAGCCAAAGCAAGACAACTCATACAGAAAATTGGAATTCCTGTGTTACCTGGCGGAGATGAGGCCAGCGATTCACCTGATAGCATTCATGATATGATCAAAAGAATAGGGTTCCCAGTAATACTGAAGCCTGTAGCTGGAGGGGGGGGGGCAGGGGATGAGTGTCATCAACTCCAAAGAGAATCTTTGTGAGCAAATCGAAAGAGCTGTTCAATTTGCAGATAAAACATTTGGAGATGGTCATCTCCTTGTTGAACGGTATGTTGACTCTCCGAGACATATCGAAGTTCAGATTTTTGGTGATGAGTTTGGCAATGTTGTCCATCTATTTGAAAGAGAATGTTCACTGCAGAGGCGGCACCAAAAAATAATAGAGGAAGCCCCTGCACATAATCTTCCTGATAAAATAAGAAATGAAATACTGAAGGCAGCAGTTGTTGGTGCGAAAAATATCAATTATATTAATGCTGGTACCTTTGAATTCTTGGTTACTCAGGATAGCAAATTTTATTTTCTTGAGGCGAACACACGTCTTCAAGTTGAACATACTGTGACAGAAGAAATTACTGGTTTTGATATGATTGCCTGGCAGTTAATGGTTGCCTCCAAAAGTCCTCTCCCTTGTGAACAGAGTGAAATATTTGTTAAGGGGCATGCTATTGAATGCCGCATTTATGCGGAGAATCCAATTAAAGATTTTTGTCCTTCTCCGGGAACGGCACATCATGTAAGTTGGCCGGTGAATCTCAGAGTAGACGCAGCGTTTGAGAATAAAGGAGCCGTTCCATCGTTCTATGATCCAATGGTGGCAAAGTTGATTGCCAGTGGAGATGATCGTAAAGTAGCATTAAACCGTTTACAAAAAGGCTTGATTCAAACCTCGATTTTAGGTTTGACAACTAATATTGAATTTCTAATTGATTTACTCTCGGACCCATGTGTCATCAAGGGACATTTACACACTCAACTCGTTAACCGATTTGTACAAACGCATTCCTCTAAAAATTTAGATATAGCGGCAATTGCTTGTGCAGCGGCAATTGAAAATTATAAAACCAATTCTTTTAGACTTCCTTTACCCTGGCACGGAACCGTTGGACCTTTAGATCGTTTGAGTTTTGATTCCAAAGCCCCTTTTGGTCAACTCACCCTAACTAATGAAGATGCCTCGTTTGAAGTCCGGTTAATGAAAGTAGACGCTAATCAGGTCATTATGGAAATTGAGGGCAGAACCTTAACGGTTACTATAAGGCTGAATAAAAACTTTTCCTATGCAGTATACGAAGGCCAGGTGAACGGTTTAAACTGGACAGGATTGAAGAATGGACCCGGTTTTGAATTGATGGTATCCGGGAGAAGGATGCAAATATCGGCTGCAAAATTTGGGTTTAAATCTCTTGGAGCATCAAAAAATATTCTTACAGCATCAGTACCTGGGGTGATAAGCCATATCCTATTTGAGACCGGAGACCAAATTGCGATTGGAGATACCATTGTCATAGTTGAAGCAATGAAAATGGAAAATAGGATTTGTTCAAATATGACGGGATCTGTTAAGGAAATTCGATGCCAAAAATCTGATATTGTTGAATCAGGTCAAGTTGTTGCTGTTTTAAGCCCTGAGAGTCCAGAAAGCGCAGAATCCATACCATCCTGAATTTTACCATCAAATAATAATAACAGTTCCCCCTTTTTGTGAATAAGCTGAGGGCAAAAAAACAATCCAGGCAGCAAAAACAAGCCTATGATGCTATTTTAATTTACTATAAAATATTTAATATACATCCAGACTGGGTTTATGAACGGTATCTCTATTGATCTTTATAGGACTGGGCTTATTTAGCGCTTACTTTTATTCTAATATTGTATCTTGAATTTCTTTTAAATCTTTAGCAGTTTCATCGGCTTTCATGAGTGCATTTTTACTTGACCACATCAGTTTGAACTTTTATTTCTCCTTGCTGGTGGTTTGTTGCTAAAATTTGTCCAGCAGCTATTACAAACATCAGAATAGGTATAAAATACCAACAGCATTTTGTAGTAATCGATAATGGCATCAAAATCGGTGAGGGGGAACCACAAAGCGTTATGAATAATCCTGTCATCAGAAACGCATATCTGGGAGAGGGGCACCAGCTGCATCTTGAAAAAATGAGCTGTGGATACGAAAGCCTTACCGTAGTTGAAGACCTCTCTCTCCAGATATCCAAAGGCGAAATTTTTGCTCCCATTGGAGCAAATGGTGCCGGCAAGAGTTCCACTATTATGTCCATAGCCGGACATGTTACGGTAAAATCGGGTAAAATCCTCTTCAAAGGAAATGATATAACAACAACTCCGATAACAAAACGAGTTGGACTTGGTATTGCAATAGCACCGGAAGGACGACGTCTTTTTACCGACCTGACCGTTTATGAAAACCTGGCCATGGGCTGTTACTCTCTGCCCCAAAAACGATTTCTCCGCAACCGTGATAAAGTACTGGAACTCTTTCCTAGACTTGAGGAACGCATCGACCAGCAAGCCTCAACTCTATCAGGCGGTGAGCAGCAGATGCTTGCCATTGGCCGCGCACTCATGGCTGAGCCTGAACTCCTTATTATCGATGAACTCTCTCTTGGACTCATGCCAAAAGTCATCGACCTTTGCTACAACGCGATCGCTACTTTAAAAGAACAGGGTGTCACAATCCTGCTTGTTGAGCAAAACACCAGCCGAGCATTGGAAGTTGCGGATCGCGTCTGTGTTCTCGAGTCGGGAAAAGATGTGTGGCAGGGAACTGCTAAAGATGCGGGCAATGATCCAAACCTTGCCCAGGCTTATCTTGGACTGAGTCAGCAGTAAACAATTTCTGATACCCAACAAGAAGCTACAAGAAAGCATTTCTCCGGGAAGAAAATCACCCCGAAGAAATGCTGAAATAATTACTCTTCCCAGTCAGGGCGAACGTGGAGTTCGGTGAGTTGTTTTCTGGCAACAGATGCCGGTGCCTCGGTGAGAGGGCAAGTGGCTTTTTGTGTCTTTGGAAATGCAATGACATTTCGAATCGAGTCACCGCCGGTAATGATCATAAGCAATCGATCAAGCCCAAAAGCGAGTCCGCCATGGGGAGGAGCGCCAAGCTCAAGAGCCTTCAACAGAAAACCGAATTTATCGTTTGCTTCCCTGTCGCCGATGCCAAGAACCTCAAGAACTTTAGATTGCAGCTCTTTCTGATGGATACGGATAGAACCTCCACCAATTTCAGTACCATTGAGCACCAGATCATAAGCACGGCTGTATACTTTTGCCGGATCTGTATCCAGTTTTTCGATATCCTCTTCCTTGGGAGCAGTAAACGGATGATGCAGGGCCTGGTACCGTTTTTCCCGTTCATCATATTCCATAAGAGGAAAATCTGTCACCCAGACAAAACTAAACTCATCCTTTTTCAAAAAGTCGAGGCGTCGGGCAAGTTCCACCCGCAATTCTGAAAGCACCTGAAAAACAACCTTACTGCTATCCGCTCCGAAAAAGAGGAGATCGCCTTCTACGGCATCAGTCGCAGAAGCTATGGCACTCCGTTCTTCTTCTGTGAAAAACTTGGCAATGGGAGACTGCCATTCACCATCCGCCTTCATCTTCACCCATGCAAGGCCTCTCGCACCAAACTGCGCAACATATTCTGTAAGGTTATCAAGCTCTTTACGAGTAAAAGTGGCGCATCCTTTAGCATTGATCGCCCGAACAGCACCCCCTTTATCAGCAACACCTCTAAACACCTTGAAACCACAATTTGCTGCAATATCAGTCAAATTAACCAGTTCCATGCCAAAACGAACATCCGGCCTGTCTGTGCCGAACCTGTCCAGAGCTTCGTCATATGTCAAACGGGCAAAAGGAGGCTCAAGATCAAGGCCAAGTGTCTCTTTGAACAGGGCAACAATCATCCCCTCATTGACCTTCATTACCTCTTCCTCATCAACAAAGCTGAGCTCCATATCGATCTGGGTAAACTCAGGCTGCCGATCGGCACGCAAATCCTCGTCCCGGAAACATTTGACGATCTGATAATACCGATCCATACCGGCAATCATCAGCAACTGTTTAAAAAGTTGCGGTGATTGGGGGAGCGCATAAAATTTTCCTGCATTGACCCGACTGGGTACCAGATAATCACGAGCACCTTCCGGTGTTGATCGGGTAAGCATTGGAGTCTCAATATCAAGAAAATCGTTGTCATTGAGAAAATTACGCACTGCCTGCACCGCCTTATGGCGCATAATCAAATTGGAAATCATCTCCGGTCGACGCAGATCAAGGTACCTGTATTGTAATCTGAGGTTATCAGATACTTCCGTTTCTTCATCAAGAGGAAAAGGTGGTGTTTCACTAGTATTGAGAATATTAAGTTCATCAACCAGAATCTCAATTGCCCCTGTGGTAAGCTTAGGATTTGCCATATCACCGGGCCTGGCCTCAACTTTACCCCGGACAGCAATAACCCACTCACTGCGAATCTGATGGGCCTTTGCATGCACTTCCGGATTAACTTCCGGGTTAAAGACCACCTGGGTAAGCCCCCATCTATCACGTAGATCTATAAAGATAACACCACCATGATCCCGCCTGCGCAGAACCCATCCCATCAGCGTTACCTGCTCACCAATATTTGTCGCACCAAGATCATTACAAGAATGTGTCCGGCTTAATTTCCCCATTGATTCCATAGGTTATCAATCTCTTAAAGTTGTGTGTTTATTAATTTCGCTACGTTCTCAGCTACCAGACCCACTTCCTGCTGTCCATCTTCATTCATGTTACGAAGGATACCCTTCCCTGATGCCAACTCATCATCACCAACAATAAGCACATAGCGCGCTCCGGCTTTGTTGGCCTGTTTCATCTGGCCTTTGAGGCTTCGTCCTTCATGATCCATGGCAACAGTAAACTGCATCCCCCGTAGAGCATGAGCCAAAACAAATCCAGATTCTGAACCCTTTTCACCCAATCCGACCATGAAAAGATCAACAGTCTGTTTTTTTATTTCAGACTGTTTCTTTTGCTGCATAAGGAGAATGAATCGTTCCATTCCCATGGCAAAACCTATCCCCGGAGTATTCTTCGGCCCGCCCAAAGTCTCAACAAGACCATCATATCTGCCGCCAGCGGCCACCGCTGCCTGAGCTCCGAGATCACCGGTAATAAATTCAAAAGTAGTCCGACAGTAGTAATCCAGCCCCCGGACCATAAATTTATTTAACCGGTATTCTATTCCGAGTTGTTGCAGCCCTGTCTGGACCTCATGAAAATGTGTCTCACAACTAGAACAGAGATGCTCAAGAATGGAAGGAGCTTCAAGCATCTGTTCCCTGCACCCGGGAACCTTGCAATCAAGAACCCTCAGAGGATTACTCATACTTCTTCGCTTGCAATCTGCACATAGCGAATCGATTCGATCATTTATAAAGTTAATCAAATCCTGTCGATAGCCAGGACGACAATCAGGACAACCGAGAGAATTTATTTCCAGACTGACGACAAGATCAAGTTCTTTAAAGAGCATCGCCCCCATCGCCATAAGTTCTGCATCCACCCGTGGGCTTTCAGAACCTAAAACCTCAACATCCATTTGATGAAATTGTCTGAGCCGACCTTTTTGAGGCCGTTCATGGCGAAACATGGGACCGATGGTAAACAGTCTTTGTACCGGTTTTTGTACGTATAAGCCATGCTCAATATATGCCCTTAGCAGTGAAGCCGTTGCCTCGGGACGCATTGTCACTTTCTTTTCGGTAAAGGTATACATCTCCTTTTCAACGATATCGGTGGTTTCACCAATAGATCGTGCGAAAAGTTCCGTCTGTTCCAAAATAGGAAGTCGAATCTCGGCAAAATTAAACCTGTCAAACAAGGACCTTGACACCTTTTCGAGATGCTGCCAGAGTTCAACATCACCCGGCACAATATCTTTAAAGCCTTTCAGGGCTTTGATTTTCAAAACTCTCTCCTAATTAAAAAGGGAAATAAAACAATAAACCATTGAAAGCCAAAAACCCTGAATTTAACCGCAATTTGATGAAATTGTCAAGTTTGACCGAAATGGCTCAAAAACAAATTGTGCCTCAGCTACTAAATACTGTGTTTATAGAAAACCACGAAAAAGTCAACAAGAG
>Ga0256845_1002187_pt1 | contig 14446 bp, 11 predicted proteins | sample RiftiametaG_FD_189101 | JGI IMG/M metagenome (GOLD analysis project Ga0256845, IMG submission 189101) | Tube worm associated microbial communities from hydrothermal vent at the East Pacific Rise, Pacific Ocean - Riftia | ecosystem: Host-associated > Annelida > Integument > Unclassified ...
ACATCTTTTTGCTCATTTGCAGTAAAAAGAAAAAGCTTAATCTTTTCAAGCTCAGGAAGAGCACGCACTTTACGACAGACAGAAAGTCCGGTAACATCAGGTAAATGAAAATCAATCACAGCTGCATCAGGCACCTCACTCACGATCAACGCATATCCATCTTCACCATTTGACGCAGAAAAAATAATGTAACCAGCCTTCTGAAAAAGTCTGGTATACAATCTGAGTATTACAGGATTGTCATCGATGAGAACAATTTTTTTATTAGTAACAGGTGAAGGATCCAGCGGTACGACACGGTCGGACTGAGAAATAAGCAAACTATCTCCCAGCTGAATTACAACATCATCTTTGGGCATCAACATATCATGATTTCCGCGACGAATCCCGAGCAAAAATCCTTTTATAACTTTTTTAGCATCGGGGATGGTGAGATTGACAAACTTTGACTGCTCATCTACTTCGAACCATTTGGGAGATAATAACTCTTGTTTCGTACTGACAAGATTATCTTTCGACAATGTTTTCTTTGTCAATAGACATTCAGCCACCCGTTGCCCCGCTGCAACAAATGGTGAAATTACAGAATCTGCCCCAGCTCTCAACATACGTGATTCTGAAGAAGGATATTCAGTTCTGGCAATAATTCTTAAAACCGGATTCAACTCCCTTGCAGTTAAAACAGCAAAAAGATTATCCGGGTCAGAATCCAGAACCGCAAGAAGAGCAGACGCTTTTTTTATCCCGGCTTTCATCAGTGTTTCTTCCCTCGTACCATCACCTTGAAGGAAATGATAATCCAGTTCCGCAAGCTGCTTTATACCTTCAACTGAGCTTTCGATAACGACAAAAGCTCCACCTTTATTTTTAAGAAATTCTGCTGCTGCTGCGCCCACCCTGCCATGACCGCAAATAATAACGTGGCCACGCAATTTGCTGATTTTTTTTTCCATCGTTTTCTTCCATCTATTGGGGTTTGCCGCACGTTCGATAACTATTTCGGTAAAAGCACCAACTGCGAACGCAATGGAGCCCACACCTGACATAATCAAAAAAATGGTAAATATCCTTCCAGCTTCAGACAAAGGTTGGATCTCACCGTAACCAACTGTGGATATGGTGATAACCGTCATATAAAAAGCATCTAAAATTGAATAACCGTCAAAAAAAGAGTACCCTGCCGTTCCTGTTGCAAGAAAAAACAGCAGTAAACCTATCGCCAAAATTATCCTTTTTTGAGAACTCATACCTCAGATTACCACAATCAGCGAGTTAGTACCTGTCCAGAAAGGAGCATGTTTATTCTGAATTGAAGTGCGAGGAAAATTTTACCGCAGGCATATACGTGATATTCCGAGGATAAAATTTACACAACACCGAAGAGTCAGTAGAAAAATGCTGCTTCTGGATGGACACGGGTTACTTTGCAAATGCGTTACTATCATAAATACGCAAAAAGTGCAGGTAAGCAGTTTTAAAAATCTTAAGATGCTTTTTCGAACTATAGCACAACCGAATTCAATATGAACAGTATTTTTCCAACAATACTTCGTATTTCGATAGTATTTTCCAAGATTTCTGTTCTTTTGTTCTAAAAGATTATCAGCTCTGATGCATATCTTCAATTTACATATCAGCATCTATGTTATAAGTATAACCAAAAGAATTTTCAATTCATTGGAATCCCTTATAGTTTTATTTACAAAGGAAGTTCTCCACACCACACACTTTCCCGAGATTACAAGTGTTTATTTGATACAGTAGCGGGGAACAAACCGGGGACAGGCTGGGCTACCTTGATGTGTACAACAAAAAACAAATACCTTTGTTATCTCTGATTTAAAATATTATGTCCGATCATTTTGGGAACATACCCATACAGCAACAAGATCCATCCCGCTCTAAGCGTAAAAGGATCAAAACACTGGCCACCAGACCAAGTAAAAAGCATGCCTCACGCAAGAAACAGAGCCAAAAAGGCCTGAAATTCTGGCTCTGGCCAACCATATGTCTCATTTTACTTGCAACATACAGTATTGCAGGTTTTTTCATATTTCCATACTATCTTACCGATATCTTACCTGCAAAAATTGCCAAAAATACTGATTATACGTTAACTCCTGGAAAAGTTACATTCAATCCTTTTACTTTTCGCCTCGCTTCAGCAGATGGCCCTACCATCTACCAGGCAGGACACCCTGTTTTATCTGTTAAATCATTCACAGCCAATCTGGCACCTTTGCTGCTTTTGCGCAATGACCTCGTCTGTAACGCTGTTACGATAAGAGAATTAGTAGTCAACATTACCAGAAGACCAGATGGCACATATAATTTTGACGACATTTTCGGGAGAAAAAACAAGGCGACGGCTTCAGATATCATGAATTTTTCTGATCTTCCTTTTTTCTTTTCACTCAACAATATCACGATAGAAGACAGTACAGTCGTTTTCCAGGATCAACCAACTGGAAAAACTCATACCATAAATAATATTCAACTGGCTCTGCCCACTCTTTCCAACATCCCATTTCAGGCAGATAATTACATTCGGCCTGAGTTTTCAGCCGTGGTCAACGGCAGCCCGTTGAAACTTTCAGGACAGGCTCACGTAACCGACTCTAAAAAAGGCACATTAGCAACAAACCTCTCTTGTGATATTAATGGCCTCAATTTAACACTCTATTCAGAATATCTCCCTTTTAAACTTCCGTTTACCGTCACAAACGGTAAAGCCAACGGCACTATCAAACTCAACTTTAACCCTGTCGGCAAAAAAACTGATAAACTTTCAATTAGCTTTGATTTGCAAATCGCCAACGCACAGATTCTCAACCAGGATCAATCCATCTCGGTGACGACTCCTTTAATAAATCTCAGCGGCGAACTACTACCCGCATCGGAAAAATTGCATATTGCCAGTGTTGTGTTAAATTCGCCTCAAATTCGCTCCAACGGGAATTCGGTGCTGAAAAACATAGGCAATTTCTTACAAACGCAGAAACAACCTTTACAACCCGGCTCCACAAAGAATACGTCATTTTCCCTTCTGCTTGATCTCTTTTTGATAGACAATGGTACGGTACAACTCTACTCCGACAAACAAGCTCAAAACCCGGAAAGTACATGGAGTTCTGTACAACTCAATGTCAACAACTATGCCAGTATTAAGCAGAGTGATAAAAAAAAGGATAGTGGATCATTTCGGTTCAGCGGTGAAGATAAAACAACCTCTGCCTATTTTTCCTGGCAGGGGGACATAACAGCACCACAAAGTCTTAACGGCAAACTCACATTAAATGGTTTTCCAGCCAGAAATTTCTTTAATTTTTTTAAGCATGACAACAAGATTGAGGTAAAAGGAAACCTTGACCTCAAGGGAAAAATGTCCCTTTTCCATCAGCAAAGTCCAACGGCTCCCTTTGGCCTAAAACTGACTGATACAAAATTTACCGTTCACAAGTTCAAACTACTTGAAGATACCCTGGTAATTCTTTCAGGATCCATTTTTGAGAGTAGCGCCTTCAGTGCTACAAACAAAGTATTAGACTTTGGCAACATTTCTCTGCACCAAAGCCAGTTACGGTTGCCGTATAAAAAACTGCCAAAATTATTACACTCTTTCTCTAAAAATAAATACCAGTTCACAACCCTCGATTTTTCAGGAATGACCCTTTTTCTTGACAAAAAAGATAGTAGCTTTTTGGCCTTTCCTTCATCAACCTTAAAAATCAATGCTCCGGACAAATCAGGAAAACAAACCTTTTCCTTACTGGCAAAAACAGAAAAGAAAGGTCTCTTTAATGCTACAGGAAAGATGCAGTTTAATCCCTTTTCTCTTTCTCTAAAAACAGGATTTAATGGCCTTCCTACAAAAAAAATATTTGCTCTGTTATCTGATGCACTCTTTTTAACAAATATAGAAGGTACTTTCTCAGGAAATGGTTCTATTTCTTTACCCAAAAATAGCTACACAGGTGAACTTCGTTTCAAATCTGCTCGTTATCAAACGAAAGGAAATAGTGTCCAGAACTGGGGCGATATTTATTTCCAGGGTGTAAACCTTTCCACCAAGCCATTCCATCTCGGCATTGCTAAGGCAGATTTCCAAAACTCAGAACTCAGCTGGCAAATAGCCCCAGCTGGTAATGATCCGATGCAACAACTTGCAAGTTTTCTGCAGAAAAACATCCCTGCTCTTCAGCATAGTGCAAAAAATAAGAAGACTTCCATATCAGCAGTAGATATTCAGGAAATAAATTTCAATAACGGTAGAGTTTTAATCTATGACAAGCGATTAACACCAACCTGGGAGGCTGAAATTGAAGAATTCTCAGGAAATTTATCAGGTATTCATTCCGCCCTCCCTGCTGATATGAGCACGTACAGTTTTAACGGCCTTCTTGACGACTCAAAATTTGAGATAGAAGGCGAAATTGCTCTTTTTTCCACCAAGGCAAACACCACATATTCCCTTAACGTCCAGGCCTACCCTCTTGCATCTTTTCACAAGCAACTGGCATCTCTTACTGATATCAACACAAGCAAAGGAGAAGTCGATATATTGCTTAATGGAGAATGGAAAAATAATCAGTTTCGAGAATCAGGTTCACTGACTTTTTCAGACATTGCACCTGTCTCACCGAGCTCGGACTCAGCCCTGACAATCGCCCTTCTTTCCGACTCTGATAATCTATTCAAAATTGATTTTGATTTTACCCAACCTGCTGAACAAAAGAGTCCACTCTCTGAAAAGATTCTCTCCAACTTCCAGACTCTTGTTGTAAAATCTTCGGTTTCTCCTCTTTTATTGCTCGACAGCAATTTCACCGATCTCATCGGCAATGAATATATTGAATTCGTACCCGGTGAACCTGCTCTTTCCCCAAAAGGACTTTCGACTTTAAACAGATATATTGCGCTGCTTAGCTCCCATCCACAGATAGGGTTAGAGCTCTTCGGCTCCGCAGATAAAGAAAGAGATAGCGCTGCTCTGCTAAAACAACTTAACTCCAGCGAAAGTAAGCGGATTGACATCAAAAACAGGCAACGACATGCAGAATGGCAACAGAAGAAAAACAATTATGAAGCACAATTAAAAAAACAGAACAGTAAAACAGCACCTGAGGGAAAGATCGCAGAACTGGATATCCCCCCAGCGATTCTTTCTGACTACGTACCACTACCCCCCGAACCAGTTGATGTAAACGACGGTATGCTTCTTAAGCTTGCTGCAAAAAGGGCAAAAAGGGTATTTGAACTTCTAACAGCCCATTTTTCACCACAAACAGATCGAATCTCTATTTCTCCTTTAACAGATAGAGACCAGTCTGAGTACGCCCCTGCACCTGTTGTCAATATAACATTGCATGCAATAACCCGAAAACAGCAAAACTCCTCACGAAGTAGATGAACTTTTTTAGCACCAGTGTGATAACGCAAAGTTTTTTAAGTTGGCTTGCTGTGCTCTCCCTCTCAACCTTTATTATAAGCCTTCTGCTTATTCCCTGGACTGTGGGGAAACTGCCTCTTGATTATTTTTTACATATTACTGAAGAAAAAACACCCCTCTATTCGCTCAATATCAGCTCCTTAGCTCTTTTAATCATCCGAAACATCTTCGGATTCATTCTTTTATTAGCTGGAATTGCCATGATATTTCTTCCTGGCCAGGGCATTTTGACCATTCTGGCAGGAATCTTTCTTCTTTCTTTTCCCGGCAAAAGAAAAATCATACGCCTATTCATTAGCAGGGACAGCGTCCAGCACAGCTTGGATTGGATAAGGAAAAAACGCAGCAAACAACCGTTTATCTGGCCTTAACACATTGAAAAATAAAAGCTATCAGCTTTTCACTATGGTTCCTTGACTGGAGAAAAGGGTTGATACAGAGGGTCTCCCACCAGAATCATTTGCCACGAAAGATACGGTATTGACACCAGATATGCCTCACCAAGACTCATGTACCCCTCAACAAGATGAGAAAAAAACAATTCAGGAACCGGAAAACCCTGGATATAGGGTTCATAAACTGGACCAATAACTGCTGCTATTCCATTTTGGAGCATTTTTAGACACCATACAGAACTTTCCGCATTTTTAAGTGTACTGCATTCGTTACTCGCCATATGATAGCCTATTGAGCCCGGTTGCCACTCAAAACTATCAATATAGCGAGACAGAGAATACCACCCACAATACAACGCGGCCTCTTTACAACAATTTTCTTCAAAAAGAGACTCCTTGTCGTCAATGACAACTTCCATCCTCTTTTCTATATATTGTGCTGCTTTGTGTAATGAAGCGTCATAAAACTTATAGCCAGATCCGGTCTCACTTTCAGAAAAAGACCAACGTGCATCGACATACGCTTTACCTTTTAGACCGTATCTTTCGGCTGACAAAGTGTCATCAATAATACGATAAACAGTGGACGCATCCGGCCCATCAAGCCGACTGACCAATAACACCTTATCTTTTGGAATAACATTAGAAAAACTTTTGAATCCAAGAAAATAAGGGTTTTTAACCCAGCCACTGAGTGTATACGGTTCGGCTTCCAACAGCGCCAACTCCGAATCAACCGATGCTCGTTCTTTGATCCTGGTCAGAACAGAAATCTTATCTGTCAAAACTTTTAGTAGTAATTTGACTTTCTCTCCTATTGGCTTTGGCAATTGCAACAAATCTTTCTTTTTCTTTCTAAATTGCCGTACCTCCTCTTTTTCATCCCAGCTCAACTCAGATGGCTCAACCTTCAACGGTATTCCGTAGATAAGAACAAGTGTCGAGATACGTGGTTCAAATGATGATTCTTTCAACTTTTCAAGAATTTTCTCTTTAAGCCTTTCGTCATATTCCTGCCGTGAAATTGTCTCTTTTAAAGAAAGAGACAGTTGCAGCAAATGGCTGGCTGGAATGAATCGTTTTTCCATATAATACTTTGCTATATCAACACTTTTTGCCATTCTCTTATTAACAACAACAAGTATTTCTCCTGGCTCAAGGGCGCAACTTAGGGTAGGGATAAAACAATAAAAAAATAGTCCAAATAAAGCAACAGACACCTCTTTTCTTGCCGTCAAAAATTGTTTCATGGTAAATTGTCCTCAATCACACAAAAGGAATTGTTCTCAATAGAGATTGTCAGCTTGAACGAAAAAGTCCAGAAAAGAGAATTTTTTCGAAAAACTGGAAAATTTTTAGGTTTTTTCTGTTCCCTATATTATACTCACACTAATGAGGTTAGGAAACAGCTGTTCTCAATTCCCTACTTACCTGAAGTTACCAATAATGAAAGATAATTCTCCAAACAGTAAAAGGTTAATCGAAAACCAGAAAAACCTTCTCGAATCGATCCCTGAAATGGTTCTGCTGGTGAAAGACTACCATTCAGTAGAATATATGAACCCAAGCGCTAAGGATTTTTTTGGAGATCTCAGGTCAGAAAAATCAACTGGCGACGAGAAGGCCCTTGCGACTACCAGTGCATTGCTAAAAATTGTTGAAAACTCCATCCTTGAAAAAAGTATTGGACAAACACTTGTAACAACACTTAACCAGGCTCATCTCGAATATACTCTTGCACCCTTTAAAGGATATAAGGGGGATGATCTTTTCTGGTTTTTTATACGTGATCTGACAGAAAATCATAATCAACTCGAAGAACTGGCACTCTTCCACAATTCCATCGAAACAATCCTGTCCCACAAAATCAGCGAGCTTACCAAAAGCGAACGAATGCGAAAAGCCCTTGCTCAAGAGCTGAATTCTCTCAAAGAACACCTCAAGGAACAACCTGCAGAAGGGAAGATGATTGGGTCAAGTCGCGCTCTCAGCGAACTTCGGGATATGGTTTTTCAGGTAGCCAAATCAGATGCCACTATTCTTATTACCGGAGAATCAGGTACAGGCAAAGAACTCGTTGCCAATCTCCTCAGGGAAAGCAGTAACAGAAATAACAAACCCTTCCTTAAAATTAATTGCAATGCCATCAATGATTCATTGCTGGAAAGTGATCTCTTCGGCCACGAAAAAGGAAGTTTTACAGGTGCTGACAGTAAAAGAAAAGGGAAATTTGAGGTAGTTGATGGTGGGACTATCTTTCTTGATGAAATTGGGGATATCACTGCCCGTATGCAGGCTGCTCTTCTCAGAGTCCTTCAAGACGGAGAAATAATTCGCGTTGGCGGAAATTTACCAGTGAAAATTGACGTCAGGGTCATTGCTGCAACAAACAAAAATCTTGCTGATATGGTTCAGGATGGCAGTTTTCGTCTCGATCTTTTCTATCGCCTTAATATCATTAATATATCAATCCCACCGCTACGTGAACGAAAAGATGATATCATTGACCTGACAACCCATTTTATTCGTAAATATCGTCAGGCCTTTAAAAAAGATATCAATTTTCTCCCACAGTCAATCCTCAATCGACTTCTTTTACATAACTGGCCAGGCAATGTACGTGAACTTGAAAATGTCATCCAACGTGCGGTTTTGATGGCAAAAAACAATGTTATAACCGAGAATGAACTCTTTTTTGATTTACAGCCAGGAGACAATAATCAACCAGAACAAAAAAACTATCTGCAACAGATTGAAGGGCGAACTCTTAAGTCCATGATTGCAGGTATTGAGAAGGACATTATTATCCACTTGCTTGATAAAAATCGTGGCAATGTGGCCAAAACTGTAAAACAACTCGACCTGGGAAAAACTGCTTTTTACGATAAAATGAAGCGCTATAAAATCTCTCCGAAAGATCATAAATGAGAATTTTTATCAGGCATTGTTTTTGCATAGCAATGGAATGAAGTATTAAACCTTTTAATTTTAGAATTCAGACATTTTTTGAGAGCTCATTATGGCTGTAAAACGTGTCAAACATAAGAGTTGTTGCCCTTTCTGGTCTTCAATATCAATGAAGTGCACTGTCTGTACAGACGGTCTCTTTATACCACTTGATGACCACAAAGAGGTTTTTTGTACGACTCCTGACTATCCTCAATGTCTTCAGTATTCACTTCAAGAGGATGTCCGATTGCAAAAGTCCAGGCAAAGCTCGGTAGACAGCAATCGCCGCAGACATACCCGCTTCATGACCAGACAAGCGGTAACACTGGTCAAGCTCAAAAAATCAGGGAAAATAGTAACACACCATGCTACAGCAACCACAGTAGATGTCAGCAAGGGTGGTATGCGGCTTTTTTCCAATAAACCCCTGAGAAGTAACACCACGTTACATTTTTCGTTTGGCGATACCTTTCCAGACATAATTCAATCCGGTATTGGTCATGTTGAATGGTGCAGGAAAGAGATGGAACTTGACGGATATCAGGCTGGAATTTCTTTTAAGGAAGAACTTCTGATCGAGGCTATGGGGTTATATCTGAGCAAACAGAGCAACCCCATGTAAATTCTGTCTCTATAACTGAATGTGCAAACACTACCCCAAACTTCTTTTTGCACCGACAACCAGAAAGAGTACAGGTATTCCCATAAGTGCAGTCAAAAGGAAAAAGGTTTCATAACCAAATGATGAAACCATCGTTCCAGAATAGCCACCAATCAATTTAGGAAACAGTGTCATAATCGAACTGAATATTGCGTATTGTACAGCGGTAAAAGAAACATTAGTTAGACTGGATAAAAATGCAACAAATGCGGTTGTTGCTATCCCTGCACTGAGGTTGTCTGCACCTATAACTACTGTTAAAAAAGGAATACTGGGGCCTATATTGGCAAGCATCATAAACAGAATATTAGTCGCAGAAGACAAAAACGCACCCAGAAAAAGTATCTTATTGACACCATAACGAATAGTAAGCACCCCACCCAAAAAACCACCGATGAGAGTCATGGCTAAGCCAAAAGATTTCGTCACTCCTGCAATAGCCTTTTTGCTAAACCCCATATCGAGATAGAAAACATTTGATACGACTCCCAATACAATATCGGATAATCGATAAAACCCTATGAGCAAAAGAAGGAGCACAGCTGTTCTTCCACCATAGCGTACAAAAAAATCTTTAACAGGATCAAGGTAACTCCGGCTTGCCATTTCCCGTTGCACAAGACCTGCCCGAACTGCAGTATAGCCAACGATTGCGGCCAATGCCAGTGAAAGAAAAAAACGAAATATTTGCAAAAGAAAAGACCCTACTTTTCCCATATCGACAAAATTTTCTGAAAAAAGCCCCACTATTTTTACCAGCAGAGATCCCGTGTAGAAAAAATTGAGCGCAAATGCAAAAGCTGCCAGGATAAAAAGTAACAAAAAGCGCAAATATTCAATGGCCTTGTATTCATAGTTCTGTACTTGTTTTCCTCTACTGGGTTCCCGGATAAAGAGTGTTGTTGCAACACCAGCAAACATCACTAAAGCCATGCAAAAATACGTCATCCTCCACGCCCCATAACTATAGGCAGCACTTTTTGTTCCAAGGTAATCTGCAATGAACAATGATCCTGCTCCTGCCACAAGCATACCAACACGATAGCCGGCAATATACATGGAGGCCAGCAGAGCCTGCAACGACTCAACGGCACTCTCAATTCGATAGGCATCTATAACAATATCCTGAGTGGCCGATGCAAATCCAAGCATAACTGCAGCAAAAGCCATATAGGTCAACTGCTGCTGACCAAGAGATGGGTCGACAGAGGCCATCCAGACAATTGCACTGATTACCAGTAGTTGAGCGATAAGCAGCCAGCTTCTTCGTCTTCCTAGAATACGGGTAAGTAAGGGTAGGGGCAACATGTCCACAATCGGAGCCCAGATAAATTTAAAAGAATATCCGAGTGCTGCCCAGCTGAAAAAAGTTACGGCAGCTCTGCTGACTCCCGCTTCGCGTAACCAAACGGACAGCGTTGAAAAGATAAGTAAAATAGGTACGCCGGCAGAAAATCCGAGAAAAAGCATTGCCAGCGCTTCCGGTGCCAACCATGACTGACAGGTTTTCTTCCAGGATTTCTCTTCTTTATCAACTTGCCCCATTGTTGTCTTTTCCTTTCAATAAGATTATGGTATTTGACAGTAAATGGTGATCTTATCACCTGCGATGTACTTACTACAAGAATACAACCCCGTAAACGACCAATGGTATCCAGCACTGCTCATTTACTGTTATTTTTATAAACCAGCACCCCATATTTGGGGTATAAATACCTTCAGTTACGATGACTATTCAATTTTACAATACTTTATCCGGAAAAAAAGAAATCCTGCAAACACTTGAACCTAACCACGTCAAGCTATACGTCTGCGGTATCACATCTTACGACTACTGTCATATCGGCCACGCCAGATCTACTCTTGCCTTCGACATGATAGTCAGGTATCTCAGATACCGGAATTATAAAGTCACTTATGTTCGTAATTTTACAGATATTGATGACAAAATTATTGCCCGTGCTCAAGAACAGAATTGTTCTCCAGAAAGTCTGGCCAATCGTTTTATTGAAGAATTTTATACAGATATGGACAATCTCGGTGCAGACAGGCCTGATATTGAACCCAAAGCAACCGATCATATTGGGGAAATGATTGAACTCATTGGTGAGCTGATAGCAAAAGGAAACGCTTACCAAGCTGGCAATGATGTCTACTATGCTGTGGATAGTTTCCATGACTACGGGAAACTATCCAAACGTAATATTGAGGACATGAAAGCTGGAGCTCGAATTTCAGTGAACGAACAGAAAAAAAATCCGATGGATTTCGTTTTATGGAAAGGCTCCAAACCTGGTGAACCAACTTGGGACAGTCCCTGGGGTGCTGGGAGGCCAGGCTGGCATATAGAATGTTCTGCCATGAGCCGCAAATATCTCGGAGAATCGTTCGATATCCACGGGGGTGGGCAGGATCTTATCTTTCCTCACCATGAAAATGAGATTGCCCAGAGTGAGGGAGCAAGTGGTAAATGTTTTGCCAACAGTTGGATTCACCATGGTTTTGTTACAATCAGCGATGTGAAAATGTCAAAATCCCTCGGTAACTTCCTCACAATCAGGGATATTCTTGCTAATTATCATCCCGAAATTCTAAGGTTTTTTATTTTCTCCACTCACTATCGTAATCCTCTGGATTTTTCAGAATCCGCAATGCAAAATGCAACAATAGGACTTGAAAGACTTTATGAATGTGTTGCTGGTATAGATACAATAGACCCTGAAGACTACAGCACCGAATCCAACAGCACACTTTTACCTGCCGATATTGAGAAAATAGAATCAATGGAAGCCCGTGTCCAGCAAGCAATGGATAATGACTTTAATACAGCACAGGCTCAGGGCATCTTTTTTGACAGTGCAAAAATTCTTAACCGAATTCGCAAGGCATTACCGGAAAAACCTGCTCAAAAAGATATAGATTTCCTGAAAAATGGTGCCAAAACGCTTAAGCTGCTTGCAGACATTATGGGGCTTCTACGCATTGATGCCCAAGAATATCTTGCCACGAGTAAAGAAAAAATGGTTGCCGAACTTGACATTGCACCATCTGAAATTGAGGCACTCATTGAAGAACGATACCGTTGTCGCAAGGAAAAAAATTGGGCCAGAAGTGATGAAATCAGAGACCAACTCCTTGCCGGTAACATTGTGTTAAAGGATGGACCTGATGGTACATCATGGTCGGTGAAAAAAAGCTAACCAGTTTTGACATAAGGTGATATTTATGAGAAAGCCAGCGGTTGCCAATCGTTTTTATCCCGGTACAAGAGAACAACTCACAAGAGAAATCAAAGAAATCTTACCGCCAACGCAGTCCAGCAACAAAATAAAAGCCTTAGCAGTGATGTCACCGCACGCTGGCTACATATACTCAGGGGCTCTTGCTGCAAAGACATTTCATCAAGTTGAGGTACCAGAAACTGTTGTTCTACTTGGCCCCAATCACACTGGACAGGGTGGCCCCGTCGCACTTTCCGCAGACACCTGGGATATGATTCTTGGTAAAGTTGAAGTAAATAGTGAATTCAATACTCTCCTTCGTCATAATTCCTCCCTCTTCCGCATTGATGAAACGGCACACAGGTTTGAACATTCAATTGAGGTGCAGATACCTTTACTTCAAATGCAAACGGACAGTCTGAAAATTGTACCTGTTATACTTTCGCATCTTTCATATGCCGATTGTCGGGAACTGGCAAAGGCTCTGGCATCTGCGATTAAACAATGTAAAGAAGATGTGCTGATCGTTGCATCCAGTGATATGAGTCACTTTGAATCCCGCAGGATTGCGCAACAAAAAGACAGTATAGCTCTTAGGGAAATTGAACAATTAGACCCCAGAGGGCTTTTCCAAGCTGTTATTGAGAACAACATTTCCATGTGTGGCATGATCCCTACAGTTATCACGATGCTAGCCGTAAAACTACTTGGTGCTACATCATCACAACTCGTTGATTATACAGACTCAGGCTACGTTGCAGGAGAGACATCCCAGGTTGTCGGATACGCAGGAGTTATTTTCTCTTGAAAACTACTTGACAGTGGCATCTTTATTTTATATAAAATCGCCACGATTCATCATTTGCTGGGGAATGGTCTAATGGCAAGGCAGCGGACTCTGACTCCGCTTATCAAGGTTCGAATCCTTGTTCCCCAGCCAATTCTTTGTAAAAACAATCACCCGGGTTTCAGATCTTCACTGAAAAGATGCAAGCTTTTTCAGCAAAAGATCACGTTCGTCTTCAAGCTCGAGGAGGTCTATCATTACAGGCGGTTTGGCGGAATGAGCCGGCATTCTTCGCAAAGTTTCTGCAATTTCCTCTTCCAGTAAAGCCAATCGTTTTTTTATCTGCTCCATTTCAGCTGCCATAATTATTTTTCCTCAAATGCAGCAAGTTGCTTATGTATCATTTTAATTTCACTTTCCAAAGCGGGTCTTCTTTTCGCCCTATAAAAATAACTACTGCCGAGTCGACCACTTCTTGAAAAAAGTATCATATCATACCGCTTTTCGTCATCTGAAAATTCTTCTACCCATAGAACACGCTCTATATTCAGAGAAAAATCATGGCATATTTGTTTGGCAAATTTTTCTGGATTTGCATATATTGACTGTCCTTCTCCTGTCTCAGAAAAAAGACAGATATACGGCTTTAATTGTTCAACACCTTTGCTAGGGTCGGAGCAGTCAATTATTTTCAAATTATAGGTGCCTGGAAACCACGCTATGGGAGATCCACTATCTCTTTTCTTTCCATCCCAGCTATATCGACCATTAAAAATTGCCATCACTTTTTTCTCCCTTTTCAAGTCGCATAACAGACACAACAGAGAAAAATTCTCATTACTAAATAATTGCCATATATTATATGATTGTCAAGTAAAGGAAGAGAGTAAAACGAAAATCAGCCTATCTAGAATATAAAAACCATCAGATAGGCTGATTAAATTGTTATTACAAAGGCAAGGTACTAATAAAAAGATTATTTTT
>Ga0256845_1002188_pt1 | contig 14445 bp, 11 predicted proteins | sample RiftiametaG_FD_189101 | JGI IMG/M metagenome (GOLD analysis project Ga0256845, IMG submission 189101) | Tube worm associated microbial communities from hydrothermal vent at the East Pacific Rise, Pacific Ocean - Riftia | ecosystem: Host-associated > Annelida > Integument > Unclassified ...
TAGATATTTTAACTATATTACACTATTACATCTGTTAACCTTAAAAATAATTTTTAACCGAGAATTGCTGAATTAAACAAAATATAATTTGCAATATAACCCTATCTATTCTATACTATTTCATACAATTATATATAAATTGCACACGATCTTATACCAGGAAACAAAAAATGGGATATATCACTAGAAGAAAATTCTTAAAATATTCCCTGGGTGCAGGCGGAACTGCCTTAGCAAGTCAATTCACCAATGCAAAAAATCTTTTTGGGCAATCCCGTGAGAAACTCAAATTAAACATTGGATACCTTCCAATAGCAGATCATTTGATTTTACCTGTATCAAAGGGACTGGACAATGGTTTATACAATTATATTAATGTAAATCCCTGTTTATGCCAGTCCTGGGACGAAATATCAGGGAAAATGGATATGGGAATACTTAATGCAGCTTTTATGCTTGCTCCCCTTGCCATGCACAAGGTCATAAATGGCGCTTCCATGAGATGCCTGCTGCTTGGACATACAAACGGCAGTGTTATTGCTGTTAACAAAACAATAACCAATGGTAAAGACCTTAATGGGAAAACCATTGGAATTCCCCATTCCAAATCAACTCACAGGGTTTTATTATACAAATATTTTAAAGACAGGGGCATGGAAAAAAATATTAATATAAAACTTGTTAAAATACCTCCTCCATTGACAATTGCAAGCTTAAAATCAGGAAAAATTGATGGATATTGCGTAGCAGAACCCTGGGGCAGCCAGGGACTTAAAGCAGGCGTTGCCGATATCCTTGAAAGTTCGCATAATATTATCCCGAACCATGCATGCTGTATTGTCATGGTCAAAAACAGGATCATTGATAAACATATGGATGGAATTTCAGAATGGGTAAAAAGTCTTATTAACGCAGGGAAATTCATACATACTAACCCGAAACAGGCAGGTTTAATGCAAAAGCCTTTCATGAATCAGGTGCCGGAAGACATTGCCCAGGCTATTAAAAAAGAATTTATCTCCTATGTTAATATTAAACCTGATAAAGCAAAACTTGATATTATTGGCAAACTTTCATTGGAATGCGGGCTTTTGCATGAAAAATATAATTTCAGCCATTTTGTTGACAATCGTTTCGCATAGGAGTCCTTACGATAACCATGGAAAAACTAACAAAATGATAGGGCAGAACAAAAATATTCTCCAGTATATAATTAAAAAAGGATTGTTCAGGACAATAGTATTGTGTTTTCTTGCGATATCGCTGATACCACTTATCATCATCACAGGCATCACCTATAAACATAATTATAAATTTTTAACGAAAACTGCTGCAATAAGGCTTACCAGAGCTGCGACACTGAAATCAAACCAGATCCATCATTTTTTCCATGATAGTTTTTCTGCTCTTTTTGTACAGGCACGGTCCAACAATACAATTTCCCTTTTAAAAAATCTGGATGCATCCTTTAAAGCATCCAAATTAAGCCCGGGTGAATTCATACAAACAAAGCAATGGAAATATATTGTCAAACAATATGAACAAGATATGGAATTTTTCCTGGATGCCAATGATCTATATGATTTATTAATAATAGATTCCAAAGGAAATATTCTCTTCACAGATAACCAGACTAAAAATTTAGGCGCAAATGTATTTATATCATCTGATTCATTATTTAACAAAGCATGCCAGGATGCGTTCAACAGAGAAATGCCTGTATTTTCAGGAATCGAAAAAGACAGATATTTTAATAATTTAATGACAGGGTATCTGATCACCTTGATTTTTGATAAAAATAAGAAAAAAATCGGCATTGCTGCAGTACAGTTTACCAGTGATATAATCGATAAAATTATCCAGTCAACCACAGGATTAGATGATCAAGGAGAAATATATCTCATTGACGAACAATTCAGAATGATATCAAGCTCCAGTAAAGAAAATAGTTTCAGAATTTTATCACCGGTAAAATCTACCAGGGCAGAGCTCTGGTTTAAAAACCATGTGGAAAGTGCATGCCCCCTTGTGGCCATGGGAAAGCCCTCGATCTATACAAATTATAAAAACATTAAAGTATTAGGCTTACATAGGAATATTATTACCGCAGGCAAACCCCTTGCAATTATCACTGAAATTCCTGAAAATCTGGCTTTTAGACAGGCAATAATGCAAAAAAATACTGCTTTTTTTGTCCTGGGAGTTACAGCATTTATTGTTATTGTAATGGCTTTTATTATTGCCAATAAAATAACCATGCCCATTTCCGAACTTTCAGCCATTACAAAAAAAATTACTGCAGGAAGCACAGATCACACAATTGACATAAAATCCAATAATGAAATAGGTGAGCTTGCGGAAAATTTTCGTACAATGATCAAAAGGCAGCAGGAAACTGAAAAAATATTACAAAAAAGCGAGGAACGCTTTCGGGGCATTGTTGATAGTATGGCTGACTGGGTATGGGAAATTGATAGTAATGGCTGTTATACATTTTGTTCGGAAAAGATTGAAAATATTCTGGGATATTCCCAGGACGAAGTAATTGGAAAAACACCATTTGATTTTATGGTGCCGGACCAGGTAGAAAGACTGCGTAAAATATTCAGCCAGATAGCTGAAGAAAAAAAGCCAATTAAAAACCTTGAAAACTGGAACCTGAGTAAAGACGGTCAGCGCCTGTGTATTTTAACAAACGGTATCCCGATTCTAAATAAGAACGGTAATTTACTTGGGTTTCGTGGCGTTGATACTGATATAACAAAACAGAAAAAAATCCAGGAAAAAATCCAGGAGGCAAGTGATAATTTTAATAATGTATATTATAATTCTTTTTCAGCCATTTCCACAATTGACGGAGATAAATTTATTGATTGCAATGATGCATTGGTAACTATGCTGAATGCAGATAATAAAGATAATGTATTAAACACACACCCCTCTGATTTATCACCTGAAAAACAACCCGACGGAAAAAATTCCTTTGAAAAAGCAAATAAAATGATAAAGATTGCCTTTGAAAAGGGATTTAACAATTTTGAATGGGTGCACAAAAAAGTTACAGGTCAGGAATTCCCCGTTGCCGTTTCCTTGACAAGAATCAAGCATAAAAACAAACCTGTATTGCATTGCCTTTGGAAAGATCTTTCCGAGGAAAAAAAGATGATTGACAATCTTAATAAGGCCAAAAAAGAAGCAATGGCAGCAAGTAAAGCAAAATCAGAATTCCTTGCCAATATGAGCCATGAAATCAGGACACCCATGAATGGTGTTATCGGCATGACTGACCTGCTTTTTTATACTGATCTTAATGATACTCAATTAAAATATGCAACAATAATAAAAAACAGTGGTGAATCACTTTTAACCTTAATCAATGATATCCTTGATTTTTCAAAAATCTCTGCCGGCAAACTGGACATTGAAGAAATTGATTTTGATTTAAGAAATCTCATGGATGATTTTGCTGCCACCATGTCATTTAAGATAGAAGAAAAAGGTCTTGAACTGATCTGCTCAACTGCTCCCGACCTCCCCCAATATTTTAAAGGTGACCCCGGAAGAATAAGACAGATTCTAACCAATCTTGCAGGGAACGCAATCAAATTTACAGAAAAAGGCGAAATTTTTGTATCATGCCGCCTTGAGGAGGAATTCAAGGATACATATAAATTATATTTCTCAGTTAAAGATACTGGAATAGGTATTCCAAAAAAGAATCAGGCAAAACTTTTTGAACAATTTACCCAGGCTGACAATTCAATCACCAGACAATTCGGTGGAACAGGTCTGGGGCTTACCATATCCAAAAAATTATCCGAGTTAATGAATGGTGAAATAGGTATAAACAGCACTGAAGGCAAGGGTTCCACCTTCTGGTTCACCCTTATTTTAAAAAAATCCGAGAAAAAAGCGGAACCTGTAATGACCGGAGATTTGACCAAGGCAAAGATTCTTGTTGTTGACGACAATGCAACTAATCTCAAACTGATTGGCACCATGCTTTCTTCCTGGGATATCAACCATAGTCTGTCAAAGGAAGACACCAAAGTAGTGGATATATTATATAAAGCTGTTGAGAATAGAACCCCCTTTGATATTGTGATTATTGATATGCATATGCCTGGAAAAACCAGTCTCAATATTTGTAAAAAAATTAAAAAAGATGACAAATTAAAACATACACACCTCATAGTTTTGACATCTCTTGCAAACCGTGGAGATGCCGGAGTATATAAGGATATAGGATGTTCTGCCTTTTTAACCAAGCCAATACGGCAATCAGACCTTTATGATTGTTTAAGCCAGATAATGGGCATATCCACAGAGAACAAAAATAAACATGAAGCTCAATTAATAACCCGCCATACGATTAATGAAAACCGGAAAATAAAAACCAGAATTCTCCTGGTGGAGGACAACCTTATTAACAGAAAAGTTGCAACGGCAATATTTAAAAAAATTGGTTATAATACTGATCTGGCCGTGGATGGTATGGACGCTCTGGAAAAACTTGAATCTGAGCCATATGATATTGTTTTTATGGATCTGCAGATGCCGAGAATGGGCGGTTTTGAAGCAACAAAAAAAATTAGACAGGGCAAATCCCATGGAATAAATCATAAAATACCCATAATTGCAATGACAGCCAATGCCATGAAAGGTGACAGAGAAAAATGCCTTAAAGCAGGCATGGACGACTATTTGAGCAAACCAATTAAAGTTGAAGCAATCCTCGGTATGATCAATAAATGGCTACCCAAAACCACTTGAACATTGCGACCAAAAATTATATTCTACATTTATTTAAAGTAGTATATACATACAGGGGAATTTCATGCTTTATATAAATGCAAATGATATTGAAAATATTTTGAGTTTGCAGGAATTTGTTGATGCCATTGAAAAAGCATTGACCATAATGGGGAAAAAACAATTTTTCATGCCTGAAAGAACTCATATACATCAAAAAAATAACACCTTATTGCTTATGCCCTGTTTTACAGATCAATATTTTGGAACAAAGCTTGTTTCTGTTTTTCCTGATAATGCTGAAAAAGGCAAGCCTGTAATATATGGCAATATGATCCTGAATAAAGCAGATACAGGAGAGGCTACAGCAATAATTGACGGAGCAAAACTCACAGCAATGCGGACAGGTGCAGTAGGAGCATTGGGTATCCGATATCTCATGTCCGAATCCGATAAGAAAACAAGTAAAAATCTTGGCATTATCGGAGCAGGGGTTCAAGGTGTGCACCAGGCTATTTTTGCTTGTAGTGAAACAAAAATAAGTAAAATATATGTTTTTGATTTTAAAGAAAAAAATATTAGATCTCTAAAAAAACAAGTAAATCTCCACCATGAAAATATAATTGTACAAAAGGCTGAAACACCAGTACAACTCATTGAAAATTCAGGCATTATCATCACTGCAACAAATTCATTCACTCCTGTTATTCCTGACAATAAAGATTTACTTAAGAACAAAATATTTATAGGAATAGGATCATTCAAACCTGATATGATGGAATTTTCAAAATCCTTATTTGAGGTTGCAGATATAATTTTTGTGGACACAATGATCGCAAAAAAAGAATCAGGTGATCTTGTTACACCTTTGCAGAAAAACTGGATCAATGATAATCAAATAATTGAAATTGCCAGTCTTGTTTCAGGTAAAATTTCAATTAATGATAAAAAACAAGGAACAAAAGTTTTCAAATCTGTGGGAATGGGCTTATTTGACCTTATTATAGCCCAAAAATTATATGAGAAAGCAATAGAATCAAATATGGGGCAAAAGGTAATCACATGAAAAATATTTTAGAAAAAACAAACCTGCCTTTATCTGACGATTCTGATATTATTGAAACCATAGATATGCACACAGGAGGTGAACCATTAAGGATAATTACAAAGGGGCTTCCTGAAATAAAAGGTAAAACAATCCTTGAAAAGCGAAAATATTTTAAAACAAATTTTGATAGCATCAGGACAGGATTAATGTTTGAACCCAGAGGGCATGCAGATATGTATGGGGCAATCATCACACCGCCCTGCACAGAAGATGCTGATTTTGGAACATTTTTCATGCACAATGAAGGTTATAGCACCATGTGCGGTCATGCCATAATAGCTCTTACAAAATTTGTTGTGGAAACAGGTCTTATTAAAAAGCCCATGGATGAAAAGGATGTAAAGGAATTTATTATTAATGCCCCTCCCGGTAAAATTTATTCAAAAGCATATATCCATAACAATCTTGTTGAAAAAGTCTCATTTAGAAATGTACCTTCGTTTTTATATCTTAAGGACCAGACAATTGAGGTTAATGGCATTGGTAAAGTCGATTTCGATATTGCCTATGGAGGTGCCTTTTATGTTTTTTGTAATGCTGAAAATTTAAACATTGAGATAAAACCAAAGGAATATAATAAGCTCATTGATTATGGAAGAAAAATAAAATATGCTGTAATGGATAAATTTGACATAAAACATCCCTTTGAAAATGATTTAAGCTTTCTTTACGGTACCATAATAACAGGCATGCCAAATAATAAAAAACACCATTCAAGGAACGTATGCATATTTGCCGAGGGCGAAGTTGACAGATCTTCTACAGGCTCAGGAGTCAGTGCCAGGGCAGCAATACATTATGCAAAAAAAGAAATTAAAAAAAATGAGACTATTAAAATAGAAAGTATTATAGATACTCTTATGAGTGTTAAAGTGGTAAAAGAAGTTAAATATGGTTCATATGATGCTGTAATTCCGGAAGTCTCAGGCACAGCACATTTTACAGGTCAGCACAGGTTCTGCTTTGACTCAAAAGATTCCTTGAATAAGGGATTTATTTTCAGATAATTATAAATAAATTAAAATGGTTAAATATGTCTTTTATTAATAGAGCAAATATTATTGTCAAGGCACTAGACAAGCTTGATAAAAAAGTTAAACAGGGTAAGGGCAAGGTCATAAATCTTTGCTCCATGCAGGAATTAATTTCAGAGCTTAATCTCAAAGCTTTTATCAAAGATGGCAGTATGTCGGAAAATGAGCTTGCCCAATTTGTGGAAAAATATCTTTTGGCAACTACAAAGCTCAATCATCCTGGATTCTTTGCCCACCAGGTTGCCCCGCCCCATTATGCCGGATCACTTGGGTCAATGATTGACGGATTTACAAATAATGCCATGGCAATATATGAGATGGGACCTCCTGCTGCTGCCATTGAATATTTCTTAATTAATTGGTTCTTAAAAAAAGTTGGATGGAATCCTTCTCCTTTGCCAGGGAGCGATCTAAAAAACAACAATCTTCAATTTGGAGGAGGAGTTCTTACCCATGGAGGTTCTCTTGCAAATCTTACAGCCATGCTTGCAGCTCGCAACCAAATTGCCCCAGATGCATGGGAAAACGGGAACCCAAACGATCTTGCTTTACTTGCTCCATCAGGCAGTCATTATTCCAATGCAAGGTCAGCAGGCATTCTGGGGATAGGTCAAAAAGCTATTTATCACTTACAACTAGATAAAAACGGGTCAATAATTCCTGATAAGCTTGAACAGGTTTATCTAAAAATGAAAAATGATGGGAAACGACCTATAGCTTTGATTGCCAATGCTTGCAGCACTGCAGTAGGCATATATGACCCCCTGGATGAAACAGGTGATTTCTGCAATGAAAACAATATATGGTTTCATGTGGATGGAGCCCATGGCGCAAGCGTCCTTTTAAGTGAAAAATATAAACACCTGGTAAAAGGAATTGAAAAAGCAGATTCCCTTACATGGGATGCCCATAAATTAATGCAGGTACCGACATTATGCGCAGCGTTATTGTTTAAAGATCATAAAAGCATTGACACGGCATTTAAACAGGAAGCAAGTTATTTGTTCCACGAAAAAGAACAGCCCGGATTTGATTTTCTCCACCGCACAATTGAATGTACAAAAGCAGGGCTTGGATTAAAATTATTCATGGTGCTTGCAGCACTGGGTGAAAAAGGTTTGTCTGATTATATTGAATCAAGGACTGAGCTTACACTCAAAGCTTATGAATATATACAGAGTCTTCCAAACTTTGAATGCCCTGTAAAACCAGAGAGTAATATACTTTGTTTTAAAATCAAAGGAGATGATGATTTACAGATAAAAATCAGAGACACTCTAATTGCAAAGGGCGATTTTTATTTATCAACCACATCTTTTAATGATATAAGATATCTTCGTTTTGTCATTATGAGTCCTGCAACAAATTTTAAAAATATTAAGCAGACAATTACAAATATTGGACAAGTAAAAGACAGCTTAAATGGATATAAAAGATGTCTATGAAAAATAAAGGCTGCAGCATAATATTTTTTAATGACCATGATCAGGTTTTATTATTTTTAAGGGATAATATTTCAAGTATTCCCTATCCAAATATGTGGGATCTTTTAGGAGGGCATGTTGAAAAAAATGAAACCCCTGAACAATGTATTATCAGGGAAATAAAAGAAGAAATAGATATTGAGCTTAAAAATTTTCAACAATATAAAATTGTGGACTTTGATGACAGACAAGAGTATGTATTCTTAAAAAAAGTAAACTTGGATATAAATAAATTAGAATTGACAGAAGGGCAGCAACTAAAGTGGTTCACCCGGGACAAAATAAAACAATTACACCTTGCATGCGGGTTTGACAAAGTTGTAAGGAATTTTTTTAAAGACAAAATCAAATGATGCAGAAAAAATACTTAATTATTATGGGAGTTATATTATTACTATCTTTTCCTCAAAATATTTTTGCCCATCCCCATGTTTTTATCAGCCAGAGAGTAAAAATTGTTTTTGATCAAAACGGTCTTGCAGGCTTTAATATGGAATGGGAATTTGATGATATGTTTGCAAGCATGATTGCAGGTGATTATGACATCAACAGAAACTGGATTCTGGAAAAAAATGAAATTTCAACAATCAAAAAAAAAGCCTTTTCCTATTTAGCCCATTCTGATTATTTTACTTTTATCAAGATTGATCAGAAGCCTTTTAAAGTAAAATTTGTTAAAGATTTTTCAGCAGAACTTAAAACTAAAAAATTGATTTATAAATTTTTTATCCCCTGCCATGTAAGTGCCAAAAAAGATATTAAGCATATAATTGTTGCAACCTATGATCCAACCTATTATTCGGCTATTTTCTTTGCTAAAAAAAATGGAGTCACCCTGGATAACCCCCAGGGCAATTTAAAAAAATTTGAAATAAAAACTCTGGTCAAAGAGGACAAATCAACAAAAATATATTTTGATATGATAAATCCCATGGCTTTATTTATGGACTTTAAACTTAAATAAATGAAAAAAAACATATTAATTATATTTATATTATCAACTTTATTGATCTCAGTATTTACCCACATAGCTTATGCCCAGGGCAATCCATTCACCTCACCAGACGTTGATTCTGCTGAAACAGCAAAACATGGGAACCCTTCAATACTCAATAAGATTTTTTTAAAAATAATTCTATGGCAGCAATATTTAAAAACTAAAATGAGCTTTCTTGTGCGCCAGGCAAAAGCAACGCACAGCATGAAACCAATCTGGCTGCTGATCTTTACAGCATTTATCTATGGCGTGATCCATGCAGCAGGTCCGGGTCATGGCAAAGCCCTTGCATTGTCCTATGCATTAACACAAGACCCTTCCTATTGCCGCGGGTTGATTTTTGGTAATTTCATTGCACTTTTCCATGGCCTTTCCGGTATTGTTTTTGTAATTTTTATAAAGCTGATCATAAACACAAGTGTTATGGATAATCTTAATCAGGTTACCAGAATAACTCAAATTGTATCCTATAGTATTATTGCTTTAGCAGGAACATTAATTTTCCTTTATAATATCTATAAGATAGTAAAATCAAACACACAAAATCCAGAAAAAAATCATACCAAACTAAATCCAATCTTAGCTGCTGCTGCCATTGGCTGTATTCCATGTCCCGGTGTTATACTGGTAATGATTTTTGCCTTGTCAATGAATTTGCTCATGCTCAGCATAATCCTTGGTCTGGCAATATCACTTGGAATGGCTTTTACAATTTCCATTGTTGTCATATTAGCAATATCTGGTAAGTTTGTCTCCCTTGCTGCCATTGAAAAAAAGAACAAATCAATACAATTTGAAACCTGGATTGAACTTTTTGCAGGTGCAGGTTTAATGATATTAGGTCTTTTATTCCTGGGAGCCAATATATAATTTTCTATTCCTTTTCTTTTAATTTATTGACATTACTTAATTTCTCATATAGAGGTAGTAGGAGTTTTTATTATGGTTCCAATGATTATAAGGGTTACACTGTTGTCAGAAAAAAAAAGAATAAAAAAAAGATATACGTTTTTGAGTTTAATTATTATTTGCTCAATGGTTCTTGTATTCAATCTAATCTTATCATCTTCTTCTAAAACCAATATTGTTCGACCTGGTTTCAGCGACCTGGACAAACCTGTTCTAAATCACCAAAACATTTATATACATGAAACCAGAAAACTTAGTAAACCTGAATACCTTATTAAAACCGGATCCATTAAAAACAAACCTGTGTATTGTGAATTTAAAGATCAGGGGCTATCATCTTTGGAAATTTTAGAACTTTCAAAAGATTTTAAAAAAGTCTTTGATTTTAGAAAAGCAAGAAAAGGAGATAAATATACACTTTATTTTTCCAGAAAAAATAATAAGCTTAAAAAAATAGAATATAAAAGAAATCTTTTAACTCAATATATTGCAAAAAAAAATAATTCAGGCAAATTTGATGTAGAGAAAAAAAAGATTCTTCTCAAAAAAAAAATAATTGCAAAAGAATTTATCCTGGATGGATCTCTTTTTCATACAATTTTATCCGGTGGTGAAGGTTATTCATTGGCATGTGAATTTACAGATATTTTTTCCTGGGACATTGATTTTTTCCTTTTCCCGAGAAAAGGAGACAAAATAAAAATTGAATTTGAAAAATTATCCAAAGACGGAAACTTTGTAAAATATGGTAAAATACTTGCAGCTCAATATATTGCAAAGGATAAAACCTTTTCAGCTTTTTTATTTGATAATGGTAAATACCAGAATTATTATGATGAGAAAGGTAATCCTTTAAGAAAAATGTTTTTACGGGTTCCAATCAAATCAGGTCATATGACTTCACCTTTTTCCCTTAGACGTTTCCACCCCATTGACAAAAAATGGAAAAGGCATACAGGCATTGATTATGGTTCAAGCACTGGCACTCCGATATTTGCCACTGCCAATGGCAAAGTAAAATTTGCAGGCTGGTCCACAGGATATGGAAAACTTGTAATTGTGGTACATCCCAATGGCTATGAAACCTATTATGGACATTGCAGTAAACTTTTAGTAAAGCCCGGAAAATATGTAAATCAGGGGGAAGTTATTGCCAGGGTTGGTTCCACTGGTCATGCAACAGGTCCCCATGTGCATTATGAAGTCAGAATCAACAGAAAACCTATAAATCCTAATTGCTTAAAATCATCTCCTGGCAAGCCCCTTGCTGACAAATTCATTGCAGAATATAAAAATCTTGTCAGAAAAAGGCTTGACACACTTAATTCCAATATTCAAATTGCATCATCAAAAATTAAATTACAAAACAAATCCTGATATTGCTTAATCTAATCAAACAAGCACTTTTTCAAGCTGTTGTACCAGAAAATCTATTTCTTTATCATTAATAATTAAAGGCGGCGAAATTCGTATTGTATGACCATGGCTGTCATTTGCCACCACTCCAAGGTCTGCAAGTTTGCGGCAAAATTCCATGGCATTGCCGTTTTTCACTTCGATCCCGATAAATAAACCTCTGCCTCGAACTTCTTTAACATGGGGAGATTTCTCAGCTATTTTTTCAATTTTTGCCTTTAGTATTTTACCTTTTTCAGCAGCTCTTTTCACAAGATTTTCTTTTTCAATTATTTCAAGACCTGCAACTCCTGCAACACAAGCAAGCGGGTAACCGCCAAAAGTCGAACCATCAGACCCCTTAGTAAAAACCATATCCATAATTTTTGCATTGGTAATAAATACTGATAAGGGAATAATGCCGCCTGAAAGTGCTTTGCCTAAAATAATTCCATCAGGGACAATATTATCATGTTCAAAACAGAATTTTTTCCCTGTTCGTCCGAGTCCAACCTGAATTTCATCACAAATAAGCAGAAGATCATTGTCATCGGCAAGGGTTCTTAAGCCTTTTAAAAATCCTTTGGGAGGAACAATCATACCTCCTTCTCCCTGCATGGGCTCAACAAGAATTCCACAAGTGTTCTTATTGATTGCCTTTTTAACTGCAAAAATATCACCATATTCAACAGATACATAACCCTTTGTCAGAGGACCAAAACCCTGTCTGGATTTTTCACTGCTGGAAAATGAAATCACAGAAATGGTGCGCCCATGAAAATTATTATTAAATACAATAATTTCCTGATCCCCATCTTTAATGCCCTTTTGTTTATAACCATAATAGCGCATTGCCTTAATTGCTGTCTCAACTGATTCAACACCACCGTTTTTAGGAAGCACTTTATTGCCGTTATTGCCAAACCTTAGTCCTAACTGGGGTGCAAAGTCAGCAGCTTTTGAAAGAAACACGCCCAGGGGATCAGTATATACAACATTGGACAATACAGATGCAAATTTCCCCTCAAGTGCATTGGTTATGGCTTTAATTAAATAAGGGTGATGATGCCCCGGATTTGCTGCAGAATAAGCTGCAAGGCAATCTAAATATTTATTGCCTTTTTCATCATATAACCAGGATCCAATTGCATGCCTTATTACAAGCCTTACTCTTTCATAATGATGTGCTCCGCAGGTCTCTTCAAAATCAAAAATCTCAGAGTCTGAAAATCTAGAAAACCCTGTTCCAATATTATCCTTTTTTAATATATCCATATTGTCCTCCTTTTCAATCAATGCTTTATTGATCTATTCATCTTTTTTAATAATCTCATAAATCTTTTTTTCTTTTTCAGATAATTCTTTATTATCATCATATATTTTTGTTAGAAAACAATGATAGAAATCATGGCGAAGACTATCCCTGTTTGCAGTTACAAACCATTTATTACGTGTCCAGCTAATGGGAGACAAATCTTCATTACCCTGTTCAAAAACGCCTGCAAGGGATTCTTTTTTATCCGTAATAATATCAAAGGACCTGCCCCCGATTTTTTCAATCAACAAATCTTTTTCAGGATGGATCACCTGAACATCAAAGTTAACAGACACATCTCCCATGGCAATATATCTAATATTAACCCCGCGTTTATCTGCCTGTTTCAAGTATTTTTCCAGGTAATTACTTGCTTTGGAAAATAACCTGGCATAGATTTCATGCTCGGCATTATTAATCATTTCTTCTGCCTTGATCATGATATTTTCATATCCGGTAAGGGTCCATATATATTCGTATAGAGGTTCCTGGGATGCTTTTGAAACCTCTTTTTCAAAGACATCAAGCTTTTTTTTAAAATCAATTTTGAGCTTTTTGATCAATTCGTCAGGAGGAAATGGTGCATAAAGGGAAGAATCTATTTCAAGAACATAGCCTTTAGAAATCATGCTGCGCAACACATCATAAATTCTTGACCTTGCAATGCCGGAAATTTTACTGAGTTTTGAGCCGTTCACAGGATGTTTGCTCACAAGAGCCATATAGCAGGCGGCTTCATATTGTGTAAATCCAAGCTCTTTTAAACACAAATTATTTTCCATAATCCAATCCTCTTTTTTATGTTGCTACCTTAATAGCAACATAAGTCAAAATGATCAAATTGTCAACCTTTTCCAGCACACTTGCTCATAAAACATAAAAAAAAGGAACAAGGGAGGGTTAAAAAAAACTCGACAAGTCTGAATATTAATATTAGAGGTACAAAGTGGCTCCTGAAATTGCAGTTTTGATATAAATTTCAGTCAAAATATTTACATACAATTTTGCCTTTTTGGTTATTACAGAGAAATAAATGGAAGAAGTGAGGCTTGGATATGCTTTTGCAGTTTAAGTTTCACTTGAAACGAATGCACTGCAAAAGCATATCCAAGCCTCACTTTACCCGATCTTATACCCTGAAAGACAATATGACATTGTTGTTTTATAATGAAATAATATAGCCATGATTATATTTTATATCCAATATGGTTTGTAAAATATAAAAATTTGTCAATATATGTAATCTCTTTATTAATTGAGACGGTCTGTAAAGGTTGGTTCCAATTGGGTTGTCTATAAGATCATGTATGACCCGGGGTTGAGCTTCAGAAGTCTTACCTGTATATGAACATTAAGGACAAAAAGGATCAGGATTTTGCTCCTTGTTCATATACAGGTAAGACTTTTGGAGCGGGTATCTGCCAAGTATCTGTATCTGCTCTATTAATATT
>Ga0256845_1002189_pt1 | contig 14444 bp, 13 predicted proteins | sample RiftiametaG_FD_189101 | JGI IMG/M metagenome (GOLD analysis project Ga0256845, IMG submission 189101) | Tube worm associated microbial communities from hydrothermal vent at the East Pacific Rise, Pacific Ocean - Riftia | ecosystem: Host-associated > Annelida > Integument > Unclassified ...
CACCAGACCCAACTGAAGTGGGGGCCTGATGAAACCCGCAATAGCCTCCCTATTTGCCCTCGGTACTACTTTTTGTCTCATGGGTACCAAAACCCGGCACGAAGTTCCGACCTTTGGTACTAGTCTTCGACTGGCTGGAGTTCTCACAACACGAAATGCTCAGCATCTCCCACTCGCAACATCCGGGAGCCGAGACATTCACCCCTTGCAATCTGAATCCTGGTTGCCCGCGCTCACGCACGAGGCTGGACGAAGCAAACGGCCACCGCCCTCAAGGGTAAAGAGAAGCTTCAGTGGGCGGCTCCAAATTTTCCTCGCCTTCACATGCGAGGCTGAGGCCAAGCATGAGCGGCCATGCGAAACGGCAGTTCTTCAATTTCACCGGGCGTCCGTAACACGAGGATGACTCAACACCCCGGCGCGAGTCGCCCCCCACCCGGAGAGTCTATTGTCTCGTTCTGCATCCCATCTCCAAGGCGCATCCGAAGGTCGCTTGCTTCTTTGCGGTAAGGCGGCCGACCCCCATGGGCGTTTATTGGGGCCGAGCAAACATGCCGGCGTGAACTCCGTATCGCTCTGGACTCTAAGAGCCTTCGCCCGTCTGGCTCTCAATCGGGGCTTGCGAATTGCGTGGGAGCCTCTCTACAACCCCGAACGCAAGAGAACTTTCGCCACGATTGCTGGAATTTCACTGCTCGGAGAATTCTCAAGAGGAGCATGAAACAACATCCGCGTGCGACTTATTCCTAACAAACTGCTCGCTTCTCGTGGTCGTTTGTCACTATCTACCCGCTGACCGCTCCCTCTAAGTACAAGCCATGACCAAGACGACAAATACCTTGGACGGAACTTGCATGCGACCTCGTGGCACGCTCGATTGGACCGCCACGCCAGGTACTCATGTGTTCAGGGCGAGGGTCGTTGCGGAAACATCGTGCGTAAATTCGCGAACTCGGCCGAACTCTTGAAATACGCATGGGGAGCTGATTCCGGCTGGTAGCCCGAGGACATCATGACGTTCGACGAGAATTTCGTGCGTCTGGGCATCTATCTCGATGACGGAGCGCTCTGCGACTCTCTTCAATCACTACAATTGCCGAGAGGGCACGCCTTCATTCAATGGCAGCCGCAGCCACTGAGGTAGGCTTCTTTACCCGAAGCGCTGCAACAGGCGTTATTGATATTCTCACACATCTTCTCGCAGTCTCTGTCTTTGCAATTTGTTTTGCATGAGGAGCAAGTGGACCAACAATCGCGGGACTGAGCGTCCGCTGCTTTTGGTAGGCCAAGGAGAAGAAAGGCAAGAAAAATGGACGGGGCGAAGAAGTAGCGGAGCATTTTTGTCTCGGAATTGTTCCACGAACTGTACCACCGACCTTGGGCCTTTGAAAAGTCGCCGGTCTCGAAGACTTTTCTTGGTACCGGACTTTTGCTTGGTGCTAGAGACTTCTTAGGGGCTTTAGTTTTTCAGTTGCGGACCGCTATTGGTATCGAGTCGCTGGAGAAGGTCACTCTGCCCCTGAGACGTCATGGAGACATCCCAGAAAACGAGTCGTAATTGTAAAGAGTGGGAGATACATCGTGAATGTAGGTAGTATTGGGGCGACCGCACCGAGTCATGCGGCGGGAGGCCTTGGGAGAGCCGGTGCCGCCTCGGGAGGTCAAAAAGAGCAGATGGTTGCAAAACTTGATGCAGCGGGGATCTCAAAAGAACAAGTGATGCGCGCCAAGGCAGATGGCCCGGACGCGGTGAGGGCCCTGTTTAGAGGGACGGGCATTCAACCCCCTGCCCAGGCATTGTCTGGGGGAGGAGGGGCGAGCGCCGCCGAGTCTCAGACCCCCCCAGCGGCAAAGTCTCCGGCGAGCACCGACCAATCTAGTCTCGACATTGTCGCCTAAGAGCTACTGGCGATTTTTAGTTGTGCACCAGCCGCGCGACCCCTGAGCTCGCTCCTCGACGACGGGCGCCTTGTATGGCACCTATTGAATTGTGCCAGAGGACGTGACGCGCGAGGGTTTTTTACTCTTAAAACAATGGCGTGATAGTCGCGATGGTATTCGCCTAGAGCTTTGGGTGGCATCTAGCCCCGCCCCCTTGTGTATCGCATTGACGCACCAAGAGGCTGTGATGTTTGTAGAGCGTTTTGTGAAAACCCAGGCGGGTCGACGCAAGCCTGTTCAACTACTGAGCCTGGCGGGTAATCCCGTTGATGCCTTGTACTTTGCTCACCAACGAGAGCTCGTTGCCGAACGGGATCGCTTGCAAGCCGCGGGCGAGCGACCCTGCGAGGCCGACGTGAAACCGATTGAGCGATTTTTGATGGAGCGATTCATTTTGGGAGGGCTCAAGGCGACGGGGCCCGCAAAATTACATCGGGGAGTGTTGTACATGACCAACCCCCGTCTGAGTCGGGCGGAGGTGGTCCCGCATTTGCGTCTTTTATCCCTCGACATTGAAACGATTGGATTTGAGGGCGAGCTTCTTTCTATTGCCTGTGTGACCGAAACTACCGAGAGAGTTTTTTTGGTGGGTTCGGGACCTGAGCCCCAAAAGAGTTTGCATCCAGACGGTAAAACAATTCGCTTGGACGATGCGCGGGCGACTCTTCAGGCATTCTTTTCTTGGGTGGCCCACGTCGACCCAGATATTTTGGTTGGTTGGAATGTTATCGAATTTGATCTCAAGTACTTGGCTAGTCTGTGCAAATCTCTGAATATAAATTTTGCACTAGGGAGGGGCGGAGAAAAAGCTGAGATCTTGGCCCCGCGCAGTCGAAACTTTCCCTACGTTGCTCGCGTGCCTGGGCGCGTTGTTTTGGACGGAATCGCCACCCTTAAAAGTGCGACATTTCGCTTTGAGAGCTTTGCATTGAACAATGTTGCCCATGAATTTTTAGGGCGGCGCAAAAAGATAGATCACGGCAAAGATCCAGTAGAGGAGATCACTCGCATGGCGCGCGAAGATCCAGATGCATTGGCCGAATACAACTTAGAAGATTGTCGTTTGGTTCTCGATATTTTTGAAAAGGCAAGGCTTGTGGAATTTGCCGTCGAGCGTCAGCGACTCACTGGCTTGCAGATGGATCGTCAAGGAGGATCGGTCGCTGCTTTTGATCAACTTTACCTGCCGCGTCTCCATCGAGCGGGGTATGTCGCGCCCAGCTTGGGGTCTAGCGATTTTCAAGAGAGCAGCCCAGGCGGTTATGTGATGGAGTCTAAACCAGGATTCTATCGCAATGTACTTGTGCTCGATTTTAAGAGTCTATACCCCAGCATCATTCGTACCTTTTTGGTAGATCCTTTGGGGCTTGCATTGGGCGACACTCAGGGGGTTGAGGGTTTTGAGGGTGCTTGGTTTGCTCGCAATGGACATATTTTACCAGAGATGATTCGCAAAATGTGGTCTGCCCGTGACGAGGCAAAGCGCGAGAAAAATGCGGCCATGTCCCAAGCTATTAAAATCATCATGAACTCGTTTTACGGTGTATTGGGTACACCCGGCTGTCGTTTTTTTGACCAACGTTTAGTGTCCTCTATTACTTTACGCGGCCACGATATTATTCAAAAAAGCCGTGCTTACCTAGAAAAAGCAGGTTTTGACGTAATTTATGGGGATACAGACTCCCTTTTTGTCTTGCTTGACCAAGGACTTGAAGATGCTCCCTGTAGAAAAATAGGCAAAGAGCTAGCCCAGAGCCTGACCGACTATTTTAGAGAGCTCCTGCGTAGAACTATGCAAATAGAAAGCCATTTGGAGTTAGAATTTGAGACGCATTTTCAGCGGTTTTTGATGCCGACAATTCGTGGTTCCGACGTCGGAAGCAAGAAGCGCTACGCGGGGTCTATCGTAGGAAAAGACGGAAGTACCTCCATTGTATTTAAAGGTTTGGAGGCAGTGCGGACCGACTGGACTCCCCTTGCTCGCAATTTTCAGCGCGAGCTGTATCGTCGCATTTTTTCCGACGAACCTTTTGAGCAATACGTGCGGCAAATTGGTCGCGAGTTACGAACAGGGCAATTGGACGAGCAGCTTGCTTACAAGAAAAGGTTACGTAGGCCGATCAATGAGTATGTGAGCAATGTGCCGCCCCATGTGCAGGCTGCGCGGCTTTTAGAAAAACCAGGTCGTAGTGTCGAATATGTTATCACCGTCAATGGTCCTGAGCCTGTGCAAAAACGCAGATCGCCTTACGATTACCAACACTATTTGGAGCGCCAGTTGGCCCCCGCCGCCGACGGAATTCTTTACTTTTTTGAGACAGACTTTGCGCGTCTGGCAGGCAATCAAATGAGTCTTTTTTGAGAGTTTTCTTCGCAAAATCTCCTTAAAATACAAGTGCGTCCCCCTAGGGTCGCAAAAACGGCTCTTTGTCGAGAGCTACCTGTCCCAGGCTATGACAATACGGTTCATGGGCGTGATCTCTTTTGCAATGGAGCTCCAATCAACTTGGTACCCTTCGTTGGCCATAAGATAGGAGCGTGAGATGTCTATATTGGTCTCCCTGCCAAAAATTCTAGCAAGACTGGGTATGCGAGCTTGGTGGGCCTTGCCGTAGCAACAAGGCATAGCTGCGATGGGAGCCTGAGATAAACGGGCGATCTCTAGGCAGCGATCTGTCAATGGTCCGCACGCGTGCACCGAGAGTAGACTGGCGAAATGTGGAAGGGTGAAGGGCTCGTGCAGCGATTGGGTCGTGTAGGTAACCTTGTCTTTTACCCAAGGCGCGATACTTGTGAATGCTGCAAAAATTCGGTCGAAACTCTCTGGTTTTCGTTCGTCGATAAGAATTACCCTTTGCACCGTAGGTTCACAAAGAGCAAAAATTAACCCGGCAAGCCCGTGACCCGCGCACAGATCAACCACTGTTTCTCGTCGAATACGTTTGCGTACTTTTGCGAAATATTCGAAGGACTCAAGAAGTTCTTTGATGTGCACGACCCGATGTGCGGCTAAGGCACGGGCCAATCTATCGGGTAGTTCGTCCGATGGAAAAAGCTCAGAGGGCAAGGAGTGCAAGCGATGTTTCATTCGCGCAAAATGGCGAATCGCAGGAGCGTTGAACTGTTTGTATACAGAAAAGGAAGGGGAGCTGGGCACGCGAATGGATACTTGGTAAAATGCGAAGACTGGCGAGCCCAGTACATTGGCCTCTTTCTACCGTACTCACAAATATCGCGCAGTAACGAGGAGAAAAACACCCCAAGCCCGAGAGTTGCGCTTACCCCCTTTGCTCTAAAAAAGTAACAACTCGCCCGCGGCAAGAGCTGTATTCTCGTCGTCGCCGTCTGCGCTCACGCCGTCGTCGTCAAAAAGTATTACGTGACCAGCCGATGCATCAGTGTGCGAATGAACGGAGCCTACGTGTTCAGCAAGGTCGGCGTTGCCCGTGCGCAAGACCTCGACCGCTGTTTCGTTGACGCGAATTATGTCGGCCTCAATTTGCGTGAGACGCTGGGCGCAAGGATCTTGAAATTGTAGGTGGGAGAGTGCTTCTTGAGAGTGTTTGAGGATTTTCGCGATTCTGTCGTCCCCTTCGCGTAGCGCATCAGTAATTGCGCTTTGCAATTCATCAACAACGCTTTCAACTTCGGCGCTTTTTTGGTCGAATTTTCTGGAGAAATCGTCCATATCAATACGCAGTTGCTCTGCCATCTCGGCGATTGCTGGCAAACTCCCCGTAAGTCCATCGACTATCTGCACAATATCGTCACTTTGCTTCTGCATGTTCTTTGCAAAAGATGACATTTCGCTTGCAATCACGCCAAAAGCGCCGCCATGAGTACTACTTAGCCGCGCCGCCTCAATGCTTGCATTGACAGCTAACATGCGGGCTTGATTCGATACGTCAAGAATATGAGACCCTGCTCGACGCACCGCGCTCAATTGCTTGAGGGCTTCTTTGGCCACGCGATTCTGTGATGTAAAGGCAACCTCTAAATCCCGGAGGTAGACCCCCAACATCTTTCCTTGCTCTTGAATCGCCCCAATGCCAGAGGCATCTTCTGATGTTGATTTGCTTTCATCGCCATCGTCACTAGCCAGACTCAATTCGTCATTTTGATTGGCCACAAAACGGCCCATTGTGAGACGCATGTGTTCTACATAACTACGCGACTGGTTTACAATGGAGTTGAGGGAGTCTCCTACTGCGAGTGATTCGTTGGCGGTCATTTCGTTGACCTCGTTGACGCGCCCCATCGACCAGGTGCGCAATCTATCGAAGAGGGTGTTGACGGCATCTGTTAAATGACGTGCCACCTTGGGTTCTTCTTCGTCAGAATGGACTACAGCGTTAGATATCATGGGTCTTGTGGGGCGATACGACTCCAGCGAGGCGAGAGTTTAGGTTTGACAACTGAGGGAGCCCAAATATGTCTTCGCAGAGTAAATCGGCTGCTTGGTCCTCAACATTCTTGTCCAATGGCCGTCCGAACAGCGTGCCAACTAGCGTTTCCAGAACGCAGAGGGCGTAGATTGATTCCCCCGGAAGGAAGAGCATGTCGACAGACAAGAATGATAGTATACTCCATGAACTGGTTGAAGAGGCGGTCATGAAGGTTTTTGACGCGTACGATGCGCCTCTCACGGCTAGTATCGAAGCCCACCCTGGGCACGAAGTGGTTTCGGTTATCGGCTACGCTGCCGATGAAGTGCGAGGTGGTTTGGCATTAGGGATCAGTAAGGCTCTTGCCGAACGCACTATGCCGACTGCAGACACTCCCCTTTACGATTGGGTAGGCGAACTTGCCAATCAAATATTAGGGCGTGTGCGCAATAAGATGTTGGCTTATAAAGTCGACCTGCAAATTGCGACGCCCGTAGTTCTGCATGGCCTTGGTGTGCAGGTGGCTCCTCCTGGTGAGGGCTTGGCAAAAGACGTCGTCTGTTACAGATCGGGGGACGATATCTTGCAAGTACTACTGGAAGCCCGCTTCGAAGAAGGCTTTGAAATGCCCGAGCAGGCGGAGGAAGACGGGGTTGTGGACGAGGGGGAGATGCTCCTGTTTTAGGTGCTTGATCTCAAAAAAGACTAATTGAAATAATTCGAAAGATTTGAAGGAATATCGAGATGGGTAAAAAAGTTTTAGTGGTAGATGACTCAGCAACAGTGCGACAGCAAGTGCGCATGGTTCTGGAGCAGGCAGGTTTTGAGGTCTCGGAGGCAGTGGACGGCCAAGACGCCGTCACCAAGGTAAATGCCGAGACATTCTCAGGAGTTGTGTGTGACGTGAACATGCCGCGCATGAACGGAGTTGAGTTCGTCGAAAAGGTAAAGCAAGATGCGAAGCACGCAAGTCTTCCTATCTTGATGCTTACTACTGAGGGGGCTCCCGATCTGATTCGGCGTGCTAAAGCGGCGGGGGTTAAGGGGTGGATTGTGAAGCCCTTTAAGGCAGACCAAGTCGTCGCAGCGATCACCAAGTTGACTGCCGCCTAGAGCACCTATTCCGTTTGAAGAGAATACGCGGCATTTTCACCCGCCTACCCCTTGTAGGAGTGAATAAAAGTGTCTAATTAGCTCCAACTATGCCCACAAATCGGCGCTTTTGATTACCCTTGGTGCTCTTTTCTCATTGGTACTCAACCGGGAGTGAACTTTCGGTTTTGGTACTGATAGTCGAGGGGTAGATCGCCAGCTCGAGGGGTCCAGAGTTCTTCAACGACCCTGTATCTATCTCTCTTTTGCACCAAGGGTTTTTTATGATGAACGATGCATTTCACCCTGTAGCGGTAGGGGGTGAAATGCAAGTTACTTTCCCTTTGCTGCGGACTCTTCTGCTTCGGCGAGGCGTTGGGCGATGCGCTCTTTTACGACCGAATAGTCCACCGTGAGTTGTTTTGCATGAGTGATAGCCTGAATACGAAGCGAAGCCGTCTGCACATAAATTTGAGGGGGCAAAGGGCCTTGGGGAGCGGTAGGTGGTAAGGCGGGGGCACTTGTGGGCGCTTTTTGTGTCTGGGCCTGCAAGAGCTGAGCGTGCAAAGCTTTGTAGGCAGCCCAACTATCTAGTGCATCATCGCTCGCCCGTTGTCTTTCTCTCAATTCGGCCAAGAGGAACGATGCTTGGGCCTTGTAACGCATGCTGTCGTTGCTCAAGCGGAGGGCCGCGGTCACAAACTCTTGAGCGCGTGCCAGCTCATTTTGCTTTATCATGAGCTCGGCCATGCGAAGGTGACCGAGGGGATTCTGCGGGGCGAGTGCGATGGCGCTTTGGTATTTGGCCCCGGCGCCAACAAAGTCTTGAGCCGCAAAGAGGCCATCTGCTTGATTCATTGCCTCCCAGAAGGGCGAGATACCCTGGACTCCTTGAGGATCACGGCGCACTTCGCCGGTGTCGCCTGGGTTGGTCGCTGCAGAAGTAGGTGATGCTACCGCAGTAGTAGTTGGTGCTACCGCAGAAGACGGTGCGGGGCCGCTGGCCGAACCTGCACTTTGAGCCCAAGCGCTAGAGGGCAAGCAAAGAGCCGAAAGAAGTAGCAAAGTGCGAGAAGTGGGGGCCATGGGAGGAAAATAGCCTTGATTGCTAGGTAGGGGCAAGCCTTGCGCAGATTTGGGCCCAATTGCTTCGCTGAGGCTCGAATCGTAAGACGCAGGCGCATGGCAGAACACATTGGAACCCACTTTCGCCCCATGCAAACGCTCGTTGTTGTGTTTGTCCTTCTTTTTTGGGCGGGCTGCAACGACGAGAAGAAGCCCTTCCCACAAAAGCCGTTGGCGGCGGCGCCCACAGCACCGAAGGTGCAAAAGCCTGTAGTGCCCTGGTTTGAGGGGGAGTGGACTGGAACAGGCTCCCTCGAAAAACTTCCCGATGTGGGTGCGGTAGACAGGCTTGCTCGTTCTACGAGAAAGAAAAAAAAGCCTCTCTTGGTCGAATCGCCAGAGGAAGTGGAGCTTCTCGTCCAGCTCTTCGTCAACGAGAAGAAGGAGGTCACTGGAGAGGCGCTCCTTGCGAACCAAAAAGTGAGCCTGAGCGGGCTGCTCGACGATGGAAAATTGCGAGTACGCCTAAGCAGCGCTCATTGGGGAGGAGTTTTGATGGGCTTGCGCAAGGACGACGCCTTGGGCGCAAAGGTGCATCTCTCGCGAATCACTGCCTTGGAGGGGGTGGTCGACCAGAGCGCCTTCGTGGGCGCCATTGTATTGCAGAAGCTGCCTTTGCTTCCGCCTCACGGTGCTCTCGGCTCTGGACCAAGATGAGGTAGGGAGCTAGATCGATTTGCAATGAGCGAGGTCAATGTCCGAGCGCGTCTCGAGTTTGAGCGTCAACGAATTTCCAATGCAGCCCGGCGAGCTCAAAGAGAGCCACGTGATGTAACAATTGTGGCTGTCTCAAAAAAGCAGAGCATCCAAGCAATTCGGGAGGCTTATGAAGCCGGTCAGCGCGATTTTGGTGAGAATTACGTCCAAGAACTCGTAGAAAAGGCCAAAGAATTGCAAGACTTGCCCGCGTTGCGCTGGCATATGATTGGGCACTTACAAACGAATAAGTGCCGTTTCGTCGCGGGCTTGGTCGAGAGAGTGCACACGGTCGCGACGGTGAAAGTAGTGAACGAATTGGCCCGTCGTTTGCTCCAGGAGGACCTGGTTTCCCCCGCGTCACCTCTTGGTGTTTTGGTCGAGGTAAATATTGCACAGGAAGAGAGCAAAAGCGGCTGTCGACCATCTGACCTTGCTGAACTTTTGCAAGCAATTGATGGGCAAAAAAACCTAAAAGCTTGCGGTTTGATGATGATAGCTCCCGCCTCGAAAGACCCAAAAAACGCCCGTCGCTATTTTGACCAACTAGCCTATTTGCGTGGTGAGCATGGTGGGGCGGCACGCTTGCCCGAGTTGAGCATGGGCATGAGCCGCGATGCGGAAGAAGCCGTGGCCGCAGGTGCTACCCATGTGCGTATTGGTAGCGCAATTTTTGGCCCCCGGGGAGTTTGAGTCATGGGGCGGCGAGACCAGAACGAGGGTACACCTTCTCTTTTAGAGCACGCGGGTCGATCGGGGCGTTTGGGGGTCAGTGTGCAGTCTCCTTTGGCTGATAGAATGCGACCGCAGATTTTGGACGAGATCTGCGGGCAGGGTCATCTTTTGAATCAGGGTAAGTGGCTGCGCCGAGTAATCGAGAGCGATAGAATGCCCAGTTTGATTCTTTGGGGGCCTCCTGGTGTTGGTAAAACCAGCCTTGCGCGCGTGATTGCCGGGGCGACAAAGCGACACTTTGTTGCATTTTCTGCAGTTCTAGGAGGGGTGCCCGAGTTACGTGTGCTCTTGAAAGAAGCCCAAGAAAATCGCCGCTATCGAGGTGAGTCGACCATTCTATTTATCGATGAGATGCATCGTTTCAACAAGGCGCAACAAGATGCGCTCTTGCCCCATGTTGAGAGCGGTATGGTGACTTTGATTGGCGCAACCACCGAGAACCCCTCCTTTGCCATCAACGCCGCGGTGCTTTCGCGCGCAAAAGTTCAGCGCTTAGTTCCCTTGACCGTTGAAGATTTAGTCGAGCTTTTGCGGAGGGCAATTTTGCATCCCCAACGTGGTTTGGGGAAATATGTGGTGCAAGTAGAGAATTCTACCTTGCTCACCTTGGCGCAGGCTGCAAGTGGAGACGCGCGTCGGGTTTTGAGTCTATTAGAGGCGGCCACGGCGCCAGCTTTGGCTACCCTAAAAGAAGGGGAGACTCTCCGGTTTGAGCAAAGTTTTCTTGAAGAAATTATCGACAACAAAACTTTGCTTTACGATAAGTCAGGAGATGAGCACTATAATATTGTCAGTGCCCTTATAAAGAGCATGCGAGGCAGTGACCCCGATGCGGCAATTTATTGGCTTATGCGCATGTTAGAAGCGGGCGACGACCCGCTTTTTGTGTTGAGGCGTCTCATGATATTTGCAAGCGAGGACGTGGGCAATGCGGACCCTCGGGCCCTGCAAGTTGTGGTTTCTGCCGACCAAGCTTATCAGCGAATGGGCATGCCCGAAGGGTATTACCCTATTAGTCAGGCTTGCCTGTATTTAGCGAGCTGCCCCAAGAGTGCGGCCGTAAAAAAAGCATGGCAAGGGGCGCGTGCCCTAGTGAAAGATCGCGGAGCATTGCCCGTTCCCCTCAAGTTGCGCAATGCGCCCACTTCCTTGATGCGCCAGGAGGGCTACGGAAAAAACTACAAGTATGCCCACGATTTTGATGAGGGGTTTGTGCCTGGTGAAACCTACTTACCTGACGAAATTGTAGGAACACGTTTTTACGAGCCGACAAATCAGGGTTTAGAGAAGGCCATTTTTGAGCGCCTTGAACGCATTCGCAAGGCGAAGCCCTAAAATTCGAGAACTTTCACAGAACGTGCAGCTCGGTTGAGCAATTCTATGAGAGTTAACTGGATGAAGCATGAGCGTACTTGTCCAATCAAAGCAGAAAATTGAGCCAGTTGACTGAGTGGTTGGTGATGGAGGTTTTGGGTAATGAAAAAATATATCGGTGCAAAATAGGCGCTATTTCAAGATTTTACGCGTAAAATTCTCAATAGGAGCATAGGGTGAGTGACCATGAACCACGAAACACCCCTGACTGGCCGCCGTAAATTGCGCCCCTCGCTTTTAATGTTTGCGCTCATCGGCGCACCCTGCTCTTTAATTCTTGCTTGCGGGGGAGATGATGGCGGTGCGCTCGGAGACGGCAGCGTCTCAGGCTCTGGGGGAAGTTCTTCGCCAGGTGACAATGGCTCGGGGGCGGCTTCACAGGGTGTCGACGGTTCAACTGGAACTGGCGCTACTGGGGCCGGCACGGATACTGGTGGACTGAATGGGGGAGGAGCCTCCGTGGGTACAGGCGGTACCGACGGTTCAGGAACCGGTGGCGGAGGCGGATCTGACAGTGGCGGCACGGGGGGCGGTAGCCCAGAGCCAACTGCCTGTGTGGCCGGGGCAATGGTCGCGTGCGCCACGGCTCGTCCGGACTTTCCAGTGGGTGAGACGCTCTGCGGGAGTGACGGCGCAAGTTTTCCTAGTGCTTCGACCGATTGTACCCTGTGTGAGCCTGGGGCATCTGTTGCTTGCTCTTTTGCAAAACCAACTAGTGGGGCAGGAACAACAAAGTGCGGCGCCGATGGAGCAAGTTTTCCGAATGCCGATGTAGATTGCGAGCAAGCATCTTGCGCTGGAATGTCCCCAACGGCCTGTGCTGGTGACAATTGTTGCGCAAGTATCGCAGTTCCAGCCGGTTCTTTTCCTATGGGGCAAAGCGAGGGTGCCAGCGACTACTATAAAAATAGCCGCCCTAAGTATGCTGCCGCAAATGATAGTGAACGCCCCGCGCATGCTACTACTGTGAGTGAATTCTCTTTAGATAAATATGCGGTGAGTATCGGTCGCTTTAGAAAGTTTGTGGACTCTTACGACGGGACAGCTCCTCGAAGCGGAGCGGGGGCTCATTCGAAAATTACCGACAGCGGTTGGAATTCTGAGTGGAACTCTCTCTTGCCTGACTCTCAAGCCGCCTTCAAAGAAAGTTTGGACTCCTGTGGCCCTACTAATCGAAAGCAGTGGACTGCCCAGTCAGGGGCCAACGAGAATAAGGCCGTCAGTTGTGTGAGTTGGTACGAGGCTGCAGCATTTTGCATCTGGGATGGTGGGCGTCTTCCTACGGAGGCCGAGTGGGAATACGCAGCGGCAGGGGGAGACGAAAATCGCATTTACCCCTGGGGGAACGCGGCACCCACAAAAGACGAGGTCAATTCAACTACCGTTTTTGGTACGACCGCACTCCGAAAAGTAGCCTTAGTGGGTGATTTTTCTCCAGGGGACGCCCGTTGGGGACATCGGCAAATGGGGGGAAATGTCTACGAGTGGACTCTCGATTGGTTTGATGCTGACTTCTATGACGGGGGAGCCGTTTCAGACGTCGCTAACTTGACCCCCGGTCGCTATCGGGCTCTGCGTGGAGGCTCTTCGGACGATGCCGGTCCAAGTTATCGCTCGGCTTATCGCCAAAAGGCGGATCCAGCGGCCCACGCTCTTTCTTACGGTCTACGCTGTGTTCGGGGCGAAGAAGCGGTGAGCGTAGGTTCTTCGGGTGCAAGTGGACTTCGTGCAAATACTTGCGATCCAAGTGTGGCCACTAAGATTTTTGAGGACCGCGTCAAACCAATTTACGACGCCAAATGTACTAGCTGTCATGCCAGCCGCAATGCGCCCAATTGGATTAACGAAGGGGATTATACGGTTCATTCCAGAAAAAATACCCGTCTGAAGTTGATTGAGCCCGGCGATCCAGAGATGAGTTATCTCTGGCAAAAAATCAAGTACACCTACCGCCCCAATGTTGAAAAAGGCTGGTACCATCGCATGCCTGACAATGGCAATTGGCCCTTGCCCGAAGCCGAGAATCAAGCGTTCTTCGACTATATATCGGCCGCCTGCAAATAATTAGCTAAGCTATGTACCAAGAGCCAGAGAATAGTATTGATTCTCTGGCTCTTTTTTATGCAAAGAGAATTACGCAGGTTGAGCGTGTTTTGGCACTTGTTCTCATGAGACAACAAGTAGTGCCCAGGCAAGAAGAGGGTATATCACTTAGCCCGTGAGGACCTTTTTGCCGCTTCACCTCAAGGGCACAGCTGCCTCATATTGCGCCAATATAGGGTAAGTTGCGCAAACGTTGGGCCCAGTCCAGCCCGTAGCCCACTACAAATTCATCCCCAATTTCAAACCCCACGTAGTCCGGTCGAACGGGGGATTTTCCAGCGGGCTTTTCTAATAGTGCGCAGACTCGTAGGGAGTTGGGCTTACGAGCGCCCAACACTCGCTTCAGGTATGCGAGGGTTAGACCCGTGTCGACAATATCTTCTACAATGACTACGTCCTTTCCCTCGATACTTGAACTAAGATCACAGGTAATTTGTACCGCACCACTCGACTTTATGTCGTTACCGTAACTTGTGACCCCTAAGAACTCGATGGTAACTGGCCCTGGTAGAGCGCGGGCCAGGTCCGCGGTAAAAAAAATGCTGCCTTTGAGAATACAAAGCAGGGTAATTTCTTTGTCTCCGAGCTCGGCTCGAATTTCAGCTCCCAGTTCTTTGACCCGACGGGCAATTTGTTCCGCAGAGAGCAGAAGGCGAACTTTTTTTCCATCGGATACATGGGGTGTAGAGTCGTGAGAAGTATTCTTCGCATTGGTTGGGACCATTTTTTTACAATGGCGGAGAGAGAGGTGGAACTAAAGCGCTGAATTCATGGTGCCAAGTCTGGGGCGGAAAATATTGGGGGTTGGGAGGTGGTTTTTTCGAAAAGCTTCGCACAACTTGGTCGTTTCCATCGGTTGACCAGGTAATAGAACCAAGGCGGTCGGTTCTCATGATGTTGATAGATCGTGGGGTACCGTCGGCCTTTGTCCTCAAAGTGCGCAACGTAGTAGGGCGTGGATGATTGAAGCGATTGCGCACTCCGCAACTAATG
>Ga0256845_1002190_pt1 | contig 14442 bp, 15 predicted proteins | sample RiftiametaG_FD_189101 | JGI IMG/M metagenome (GOLD analysis project Ga0256845, IMG submission 189101) | Tube worm associated microbial communities from hydrothermal vent at the East Pacific Rise, Pacific Ocean - Riftia | ecosystem: Host-associated > Annelida > Integument > Unclassified ...
GCTTGAGTTGTATAATTATCATTTAACATTTCAGCCGGGTATTATCTCCTTAGAAGCTATTGAAGCATTAATTAATTCCATATTTAATAAATCAGGAAGATGAGAAGTAACTTTTGGAGTGGTTAAATAATTATTTACCGGAAATAATTCTTCTGCTGTTATCAAATCTTCAATAGTGTCTATTTCATACCATGGATTGCCGTCAAAAGAGACAGTTTCAAAGGAGAGACTGCCATCAGCTATCATTTCAGCAAATACAGTTTCATAATAGTTATTTACATTACCTGCAGCAATATGCTTGTCTAAGGTCTTTTCAACACTATGCCACGAATCAAGAGAGATACAATAAATATTAACGGTTTTATATTTTTGCTCACCAAAGGAATAAACACTGTCAGGCAAAAACGCTTTTACCTGTAGAGATTTATTGATTGTAACACAGGTCCCGTTCATCCAGGGTTGTATTTTGGCAACAGCTATCCTGTCAGGGTATACCATTGCATCTAAAAGAACATCATCAAAGACAAGGTCACTTTCTATAAGTAAAAACGGCTCCTTTATAAGTTTGCGTGCCATCCAGAGTGAATATATATTATTAGTTGTACGGAATAAAGGACTGAAAACATAATCAATTGATATTTCTCCCACACGATTTCCTAAAAAATTTTTTATATGATCCTGAAGATATCCTGTAACAACGATAAGTCGTTTAAATCCGTGCAGAGTCAAATTAGTAAGCAGTCGTTCAAGTATAGGTATGCCGCTGACTTCAGTAAGACATTTAGGCATATTTTTTGTCAAGGGATACAGGCGACTGCCAGTTCCGGCAGCAAGAAGCACTGCCGTGGACACACGTTCATTATCAGACTGATTATTATTCAATATATATCTCCTTTTAAAATTGTGAAGGGAACCAAAACCCAATATTTGCGGTAGGAAAATAAGGAATAATTCTACAGGTCTGTAAATTGTTAATTTTTCTCGAATATCAGGATAAAAACTTGTAAAATGATTTCTAATTAGTAGTATCAAAATAAATGCTTATTGTAAAGATATATTTAAAACCCTAGTGCAATGGCAAGGTTAAAAAAGTACCCAAAACAATTTAAATATGTTAATAAGAAGATGTAATAGTCTGAATGCAATAATAATATCTTACTTGCTTGCTTTTTGGATTAAAACATAAATAAAAGGTGGTAAACCCATGAAAAAAATATTAATTGCAGGTGTGGTACTTATTGTTGCGGTGGCAGGCATAGCATTTTATACTTTGTCCAATCTTGGACCCATTGTTAAAAAGACTGTTAACACACTTGGTCCTAAAATTACAAAAACCACTGTTAATGTTAATGATGTAAGTATCTCTATTTTCTCGGGGCAGGTAAAAATCAAAAAATTTTTTCTTGGTAATCCAAAGGGATTTCACTCAGCCCAGGCAATGAAAGTAGCTTCCATATATGTAGATATTGATGAAGATTCCATTACCCAAAACCCTGTTATTATCAATACGATTAAAATTGTATCTCCTGAAATCACCTATGAAAAGATTGCAGGTTCTGATAATTTTCAAACCATTCTAAAAAATATTAAAAGGAGTGCAAAATCAGAGGACAGGTCGGTAAAAACAAAGGGTGCTGCTAAAGACAAAAAAACCAAAAAAATTATTATCAATAATGTGATTATTAAAAGCGGTAAAGTTTCTTTAAATATGACATCTCTTAAAGAACAAAGGATCGTTGCTCCTTTGCCGGACATTCACTTAACAGATATTGGTAAAAAGACAAATGGCACAACCATTGCCCATGCTTTCGAACAAATTTTTGCTTCTCTTTACACCAATATAAGTGCAGATTCAGTAACAAAAATTTTTAACGATAGTTTAAAACAACTTGGTAAAATTAAAACACCAGAGGATTTAAAAAAAATTGGGAGTGCAGACTCGAAAACTACAAAAAAAATAATTAATTCCGCAACTAAGGATGTTGGTCCTGCAACCAAAGAATTACAAAACCTCTTCAATTAAATATTGCTCTAAGAAACGTCATATTAATTTGTATAAAGGCAAACCCATGAACTCATTACCTTTTATAGGTGAATTCTATTCCATTCTTGTTGCTCTAATCTGGGCTGTTGCTGTGATTTGTTTTAAGAAAAGCGGTGAGAATGTCCACCCTGTTATATTAAATATTTTTAAAAACATGGTTGCATGCATATTATTTTTTTTAACCATTCTTATATTAAAAATTGATTTATTACCTGATATTCCCACACAAGATTATATATTGTTAATTATCAGTGGTGCTCTGGGAATCGGATTGTCAGATACATTCTTTTTTGCAAGTCTTAACAGGCTTGGAGCAGGATTATCTGCGATTATCGACTGCATGTACAGCCCCTCCATCATTATATTGTCAGTTATTTTCCTCAACGAAAAAATGACCCTGTGGCAAATTGGTGGAGTGTTACTAATTCTTTCTGCAATACTTGCGATTACCAGCAAAAAAGGGAGAGTCAACCTTACCAGAGCAGACCTTTTCATTGGAATTCTTTATGGCGCTGTTGCAATGGTAAGCATGGCTGTAAGCATTGTAATGATTAAGAACATTTTATCTGTAACAGATGTGCTTTTTGTTGTTCAAATCAGATTTATAAGTGGTGTTGCAATTATGCTGTTAATTTTATTGTTCCATCCTAAAAAAAAAATTATCTGCCAATCTCTGGCAACAAAAAAAAATTGGGGCTACACCATTGCAGGCTCCATTACCGGAGCATACCTTGCTTCAATTGTATGGATTGCAGGAATGAAATATACCCAGGCATCTATTTCCTCTGCCCTAAACCAGACAAGCAGTCTTTTTATTTTTATCTTTGCTGCAATGTTTTTGCATGAGCCCCTGAACAAGCACAGGATAGCAGGACTTGTCTTTGGTATTACAGGCGTTTTTTTTGTCATTCTCGGATAGATAATACAAAAAATAAAAGCACTATGGTCAATACAAGGTTTATTTAGTTATTTCTGGTTAATTCTATCATTTTAGAAATATGTCTTGATTTTATTCTTACCATTAATTATAAATACTGAGAAATAATTTTATAATTAAAAGAGAGGACATAATGAAAAAAATGAAATTTATACTATTTTTTACAATTGCAATCTTTGCCATAACTATAATACCATTATCAGTTAATGCAGGATCAAAAACCAAATTAACAATTTTCCATGCAGGCAGCCTTACAGTGCCTTTTGCAAAAATTGAAAAAGATTTTGAAGCAAAATATCCTGATATTGATGTGCAAAGAGAAGCAGGCGGCAGCACTAAAATGGCCCGCATGATCTCAGAAGTTGGAAAACCTGCTGATATTATGGCGGCAGCAGATTATAAAGTCATTGATAATAATTTAATACCCAAATTTGCAGATTTCAATATAAGATTTGCAACAAATCAGCTTGTATTATGCTATACAGATCAAAGTAAATTTGCCAAAGAAATAAATGCTGAAAACTGGTATAAAATATTAGAAAAAAAAGGTGTTGACTGGGGACATTCCGACCCCAACCTTGACCCATGCGGTTACAGGACTTTAATGGTATTACAGCTCGCAGAAAAATTTTATAATATTAAAGGGCTTGCAAAAAAACTTATTGATAACAGACCCAAAAAAAATATACGGCCTAAAGCTGTTGAACTTGTAAATCTGGTCAAAACAGGAAATATGGATTATGCATGGGAGTATTTATCAGTTGCAATTCAGCATAATCTTAAATATATAAAAATGAGTGAACATATAAACCTTGGCAATTATAAATATGATGCTTTTTACAAGCTTGCAAACGTGAAAGTTACAGGAAAAAAACCAGGCACATGGATTACTAAAAAAGGAAAATCATGCACCTATGGTATTACATTAATTAAAAACTGCCCCCACCCAAAAGCTGCAAAATTATTCCTTAAATTTTTATTGTCTCCTGACCATGGTTTAAAAACATTAAAGGAAATGGGGCAGCCACCATTTATCCCCTGCCGTGTTCCAACAAAGACAATGGCAGATAAAATTCCTTCAGAGTTTGCAAACCTTATTGAAGTAAAAGAATAAATATGCAATGAAAAAACCAGAGCCCATAACCTGGCTGTTTATTTTACTCAGCCTGCCATTGATACTTCTTATAACATTGCCTCTTATGAAGATGACCTTTGAGCCTTCTTTTGCAATGCTAAAAGAAACAATATGTGACAAAGATGTTCTTGCTGCCATGGGGATATCCATTGGAACAGCCCTTATTGCATCCTTTATTGCCTTTTTGTTCGGGACTCCCCTTGCATATTTACTGGCAAGGAAAAACATCTTTGGCAAAAAAATCTTAGAGGGTATTATTGACCTTCCCATCATGATCCCTCATCCGGTTGTGGGCATTGCCATCTTAAGCCTTGCAGGCAGAAACCACCCCATTGGCAGGTTTCTTTCAGAAATGGGAATACAGATTATGGGAACAAAAACCGGAATTGTTACGGTCTTAATATTTGTGGGGCTCCCTTTTTATATAAATACAGTAAAAGCAGGTTTTGAAAGCATCCCCATAAGACTTGAGAAAGCTTCACGCACCCTTGGTGCAGGAGCTTTCTCAACCTTTGTGCGTGTCACATTACCCTTAACCTGGCGGTATATGATTCTTGGAATTATAATGTGTACTGCAAGGGCAATAAGCGAATTCGGTGCAGTTGTCATTGTGGCGTATCACCCCATGACTGCGCCTGTCATGATATATGAAAGGTTCACAGCCTATGGGTTAAAGTATTCACAGCCTATTGCAGTCTGGCTCATAGTCATATCCTTTCTTCTCTTTATTTGCCTGAGATTTTTTTCAAAATCAGTAAACAATTACAGATAATATGATAATACTTGAAAACATAAACTTATCCCTGCCTGATTTCAGGTTGAAAAATATTTGCCTTGATATTCAAAAAAACGATTTTTTTGCCTTAATTGGTCCCACAGGCTCAGGCAAATCATTATTGCTTGAAGCTATGACCGGACTTTTGCCCATTGATAAAGGGAAAATTTTTCTTGAGAATAAGGATATTACAAATCTTGCAGTGGAAAAACGAAACCTTGCTCTTGTGTACCAGGATTTTGCACTTTTCCCCCATCTTAATGTTACAAAAAATATTCTTTATGGAATCCGTTACCACAATATCCCTAAAAAAACTGCAATGCAGCGATTTGATATGTTAATTAACACCCTGGGGCTTGAAAAAATTACAAAAAGAAGTCCTTTAAACCTAAGCGGCGGTGAAAAACAACGAATTTCCCTTGCCCGTTCTTTGATATTAAACCCAGACGTGCTTCTTTTGGATGAACCTCTATCTGCATTGGACCCTATTTTCCATGAAGAAGCAAAAGAGCTGTTAAAAAAAATTCATCAAGAGCTTGGGATCACCATAATAATGGTATCTCATAATTTCCCTGATGTTCTTTATCTTGCAAACAGGGCAGCAATTATTAAAAATGGGCAAATCATGCAAAAAGGCTTAACAAAAGACATATTTGAAAAGCCAAATTCAATTTTTACTGCAAATTTTGTGGGGATGAAAAATATTTTCCCTCTTAAAACAACCAATGGAAAGCTTTTAATAGAAGACAAGGACAAATATATTGAAATCCTGGCACATAACAAGATCAAAACAGACCATACACATATAGGAATACGACCCGAGGACATATCATTTGTTAAAAACAAATCAGATTTAAAAAATAATAAATATACAAATATTTTCCAGGGAAAAATTGATAAAATTTCAAACTCAGGAATATATTTAAGCCTTTTAGTAACTTCAGGTCATACAAAATTCAATATTATCTGGCCAAGAAGTTATATGCGTGAATACAAACTTGACATTGGACAAAATATAAATTTTCGATTCCCTCCTGAAATAGTGCATACATTTTAAAACCATATTCAATCCTTGACATTTTAAACAAAAAGCTCTATTATTTCTTTTTGCTTTTTAAAGCAAGATGGATATTTATGCAAAACATTGAATATTTAATTTAAGGATTTGATTTATGAAAAGAACTTATCAGCCAAGCAACCGAAAACGTACCAGAAAACATGGGTTCCTGAAAAGAATGTCAACAAAAGCAGGAAGAGATGTTATTAAAAGAAGACGGGCAAAAGGCAGAAAAAGACTGGCTCTATAAAATTCAAGGTTTAAGTATTGACACAATTCTCATTTTCTAAAGACAAAAGAATACTTAAAAGAAAAGATTTTATAAGGCTGTCAAAACAGGGGAAAAAGGTATTTACTGACTATTTCATAGCAATTGTGACACAGGGTGCAGAAAACAACAATCGAATAGGAATTACTGCATCAAAAAAAGTAGGGAACGCTCCAGAGCGTAATAGAATCAAAAGGTTAATAAGAGAAAATTTCAGACACAGGGAAAATAACAACCTGGTGACAAAGGACATTAATATTATCGCAAGAAAAGGTATTGTCTCATTATCAAATAAGGAAATTAACACTGAGCTTAACCGGCTTTTCAATAAAATTACAAAGTTATATTAATTAACAGATGATAAAAAAAACCTTAATACTGTTTATTAAAGTATATCAATATTGCATATCACCACTGACTGTACCCTCATGTCGTTTTTACCCGACATGTTCTGTATATGCAATTTTAGTCATTGAAAAATATGGTTGCATTAAAGGCTCCTTTCTTGCCTTCAAACGAATTTTAAAATGTCATCCTTTTCACCCGGGTGGATTTGACCCTGTTCCATAATTTTTGTTTAACCGTCCTTTCTTTTTCCTGTTGAAACCAGATACATTTATTGTAAATGTATTATCCTTGAGGAGAAAAAATGAACGATGAAAAAAGGCTGCTTTTAGCTATTATCCTTTCAGTAGTTGTGCTTGTTGGGTGGAATTTTTTTTATGTAAAACCCCAGACTGAAAAAAATGCACAAAATTTTAAAGCCGTAGAACATCAACAACCTGGCACCAACCAGACAATTGACAAAACACCATCTAATGTTTCTGATTACACACCTGTAAAAAAGAATAATAACAGCAGCATAGATAATAGCGGCAAAGCACAAAATCTTAAAATCAAAGATTCCCGAAAAATTTATATTGCAACTCCATTGTATAATATTACTCTATCTGAGTATGGTGCCGCTATTACAAGCTGTACTCTAAATAATTACAAGGAAACAAATAAAAAAAATTCTAAGCCAAAAGAACTTGTTTCTCCAGAAATTGTTCAAGGTCTGTTTCGGCTCAATCTTAAAAGAAACTCAATACCCGGTCTTGAATCTGCTGTGTTTAAAGCTGAAATTGCAGAAGATAAAATTATTATTAAAAACGGGCAAAGAAAAATTCCCTTTACCTGGACATCAAAGGATGGAATCGTTGTTGAAAAATTACTCACATTCCATTCTGACTCCTATGTAATAGATTGCACTATAACTATCAAAAATGGAGCCTCCATGCCTTTAAATGATTCCCTTGGCGTTTCTGTTGCGGGCTTTATGGATGAGGCAGCTGAAAAAGCAGGAAGGTTTACATTCAGTGGTCCTTTAGGACTTATTAACAATGATCTTGAAGAAATCAAAAAAAAGGATATAAAAGAAAAAGATACTTATAATGGATATATCACCTGGGCAGGTTACACAGGCAGATATTTCATGTCCTGCATAATACCTGAAAAGCAAATCAAGGGCGAGGTAAAGGTCTCAAATTTAAATGATATTCTTACCACAACCTTATATCAACCCATGGAACGAATCGATCCCGGTAAAATGCTTGCAATCCCTTTAAGTTTCTTCATGGGACCAAAAAGCCTTACAATTTTAAAAGAATCCAATAAATCACTTGTAAGATCTGTTGATTTTGGATGGTTTACTATTATTGCAAAACCTTTATTAATTGCAATGAATTTTATTTATAAAATTTTACCAAACTATGGTGTTGCCATACTGGTTCTAACCATATTAATAAAACTGATTCTCTGGCCCCTTGGCACAAAAAGTTACAAATCAATGAACGAGATGAAAAAAGTACAGCCTCTTATGATGGAAATAAGAGAAAAATATAAAGATGATAAACAAAAAATGAATAAAGAAGTAATGGCATTGTATAAGACTTACAAGGTCAACCCGGCAAGCGGCTGTCTGCCCATGCTTGCCCAGATGCCTATCTTTTTTGCACTTTACAGGATGCTGTATCAGGCAATTGAATTAAGGCATGCCCCGTTTATTGGATGGATTCAGGATCTCTCAGCCCCTGACAGACTTTTTCACTTTGACTTTTCCATTCCTTTTATGCAGGCACCTTATGGAATACCATTGCTCACAATCATAATGGGCGCAACATTCTTTTTACAGCAGAAAATGACACCAACAGCCGGAGATCCAACCCAGGCAAAAATGATGATGCTAATGCCTGTATTCATGACTGTTATTTTTATTAATTTCCCAGCAGGACTTGTATTGTACTTTTTTGCCAATAATATAATCTCAATGGCGCAACAATACTACATTCAGAAAAAATTTTCTTAAAGGAGGTATCTATAATGAAACAAACTCAGGAATTTGCTGGTAAAAATATTGATAGTGCAATAAAAAATGCTTGCTTTGAATTAAATGTTTCAAAATCCGATCTTAAATATGATATTATTTCAACTGGTGCATCAGGAATTTTTGGAATTGTTGGAAGAAAAAATGCAAAGATTCGTGTTTCTCTGCCAGAAATCAATCCTGACGCGAACAAGCATAACGATGATGATGGAGGTGTCCAGTCCATAGTTGATGAAGCCTTTGGAGTAAAACCAAAACAAAATACCAAACCCTCTGATACTACTAATAAAAATCAGCCAAAAAAAGTCATTGATAAACCTTCTCCTTCTTCTCCATCAGATGCCAGGCAGGATTCAGCAAAGACAAGCGATCCAATACAATCTGACCCAAAAAAAGTTGCAAAACCCAAAAAGCAGGCAGAAAAAATTATAGAACATGAAATAGTTGATGTTACAAAAGAATCCATTGAACTTGGTCAAGAAGCTGTTCAAAAGATGATTAATCTAATAACCGAGGATGCAAAGGTAAGTGCAGAATCAGAAAAAGACAGACTATTGCTTAAAGTCAGTGGTGGAAATTCAGGCATTTTAATTGGAAGAAAAGGGCAGACCCTTGAAGCCATGCAATTTCTTGCAGATAAAATTGTCAACAGAAAAAGCGAATCAAGGGTAAGAGTAAAAGTTGATATTGAAGGATATATGGAAGCAAGAAAAGCCAATTTAATTCAACTTGCAAACAAAATGGCTGACAAAGCAAAAAAAACAGGCAGACCTGCAACCATTAACCAGATGAGTGGTCAGGATCGACGAATCATACATCTTGCTTTAAAAGAAGACCCCAAAGTTAGAACCCAGAGCAAAGGAGATGGCTATTATCGAAGATTGATAATACTTCCTAAAAGGACGGGTTCATTTAAAGAAAAAACTAAACACCAGCAATAAAACCTGAAAATGACAAGCGATACAATAGCTGCAATATCGACTCCACCCGGGAATGGTGGTATTGGTATAATCAGAATATCAGGTCCAGACTCCCTTGATATATTATCAAAGATATTCGGCAGATCTAAAAAAGGGGTGGAAAATTGTCAAGACCTGCAATCTCACAGAGTATACCATGGATATCTTTTTGGTTCTGATAATGCACATATTATAGATGAAGTCCTTGTTATACCCATGTTAGCCCCATCATCCTATACAACAGAAGATGTGGTTGAAATACAGGCACATTCCGGTAATATTGTCATGCGTTCAATTCTTAACCAGGTAATATATCATGGAGCAAGAATAGCTGATCCGGGAGAATTCACAAAAAGAGCTTTTCTAAATAACAGGATTGATTTAACCCAGGCTGAAGCTGTTGCAGATATTATCAATGCTAAATCCATAAAATCTTTAAAGGTTGCCTCCTCCCAGAATACCGGCACCTTAAAAAAAAATATTAACAAATTAAAAGCAGATCTTTTAGAACTTTTAACCCTGCTTGAAACTGCAATAGATTTTCCTGATGATATTGATAATCCGTTTTCAAAAAATCAGGGAATAAAAACCATTCAAAAAGTCCTGAATGAATGTAAACGATATATCCAATTATATGATGATGCATGTTTTATCAGGAATGGAATCAAACTTGCTATTTGCGGAGCTCCCAATGTGGGAAAATCAAGTTTGATGAATCAGCTTCTTGAGGATGAAAAATCCATTGTAACATCCATACCCGGCACAACCAGAGACCCGATTCAGGAAAGCTTTAACATGGATGGAATCCCATTTATAATTTCTGATACGGCAGGTATTCATTCCACCAATGATTTAGTTGAAATAATAGGTATAAAAAAAGCAAAGGAGCATATTGCCGATGCTGATTTAGTATTGTATATGAAAGAAATTAACCAAAACATTTCTGAAAAAGAGCTTAGTCTGGCAGCTCCAAAAGATAAAAAAATCATATTTATTGTTAATAAAATAGATCTTGCTGAAAACCAGGATTCCTTATCAGCGCCGGATATGCCTGAGCCTTATAAAAACATTCCAATAATCAAGATATCAGCAATAAAAAATCAAGGGATTGATGAACTTAAAAAAATGATTATTAGTATAGCTACTAAAGATTTAGATATAAATTTAAACACTGTTATACCAAATCTAAGACACAAACAAGTGTTAAAAGAAGCTGTATATAATCTCAAAGCTGCTGAGGATGGTATATTAAGAGGTCAAAATGAAGAAACCCTTGCTTTTGATATTAAAAATACCATTAATGCTCTAGGAAAAATTACAGGTGAAACTGCTGAAATAGATATCCTTGATAATATTTTTGCAAGTTTCTGCATTGGAAAATAAAGGAATAAAACCATGACTTTAGATTTAAAAGAACATTTTGTAAAATATGAAGCAATAGTTTCTATGATTGACCAGATCTTTGCGCGGGTAAAAAAAGAATTCCCCAAAGAAGTATTTTGCAGAGAAAAATGCAGTGATTGCTGCTATGCAATATTTGATATTACAATAATTGAAGCCTTGTATATAAATCATAAATTTAAAGAAAAATTTTCCGGCACGGAAAAATTCTCTATTATTGATAAAGCATCTAAAACAGATAGAGTTCTTGCAAAGCTTAAAAAAAATATTCAAAAAGATTTAAACCAGGGGAAAAATGAAGTTGAACTCCTTGCAAAGTTGGGAAAAGAAAGGGTTAGATGCCCTCTTTTAGGCGAAAACGATCTTTGCATCCTCTATGAGTCACGACCAATAACATGCAGGCTTTATGGCATTCCAACATCCAGCGCCGGCATGAGTCATATCTGCGGCAGAACAAATTTTAAAGAAGGCTGTCAATACCCCACAGTAAACACTGATAAAATTTATACTCAATTGCAGCTTATTTCTGCTGAAATGATAAAAGCCATAAAATCAAAAAATATCAGGATGCATGAAATGCTGATACCTGTTTCAATGGCTCTAATAACAGATTTTAATGAAGAATATCTTGGAGTGGACAAATAAAGGCATGGAACATTTCACACAAAAAGAAATAGACAAAAAAAAGAAAATGATATTTGATGCCATGGGCAAAAGAGGGCAAAACCAGATAATGAAAAAAGGGTATGAGGATTGGAACCCTTTTGCAGAACCCAAAGATCCCATAGATATCAGAAAAGATAAAACCAAACGCACAAGCCAGATGCTCATACAGCAATTTTTACAGCAGACAAGCCATGACGGTTACACAAATGAGTTTGCCCAGGGTGCTTTAGATATGTGTTTTGGTATTATTAATAATAATGAAAAAATAAGAGGCATGTTTGAATTCTCAAAATGGTATGAAGACCTTTTAAAAAAAGAAGGCTATGACAACTACTGATGATGAACAGGTAATCCTTGATCTTATTCGAAATTCTGAAACCAGAATCACTCCTTTAGTTCTCATAAAACAAAGTGTAAAAAAAACTCAAATATCATCTGCCAGCGCCAGAAAGATTATTAAAAATCTTGTGGCGCAGAAAAAACTTTCCTATACTTATTTTTTTGGTTCTACATATATAGAAATTTCCTTTGACAGACCTGTAAAAATATCAGACCATTTTGTTCTTACCCCGGCTGGAATAAAAAATAATACATACACTGACAATATAATAGATATTGTGATTGATCCGGGACTATCCTTTGGATCAGGCAGGCACCCCACCACCAGACTTGCCCTTCAAGCCCTGGATCATGTATTAATTAATAATCAAATCATACATGATCCAGGGCATACAGATACCAAATATTCAGGGCTTGATATAGGTACTGGATCAGGAGTCCTTGCCATAGCAGCCTGCAAGACGACCATCATAACAAAATGCCTTGCCCTTGATATAGACCAGAACTCCATTGTTGAGGCAAAACGAAATATCTACCTTAATAATCTTGAAAATCAAATAAAAGTTTCAGACCAGAATTTTGAAAATTTAAACCGAAAATTTTCTCTTATCATGGCGAATTTAAGATACCCCAGTTTAAAAAAACTTGCAGAAAAAATCCACTGGCTATCTCACACAAACTCTGTTTTAATAATGTCAGGAATCAGAACTTATGAAAAAAATGATTTAATCAACGTGTTTATTAAGAAAAATTTTAACCTGCTATGGAAAATGGATAATAAAAACTGGTCATGTATTTTAATGCAGTTGACAAACAAATGAAAAAAATTATTTTATTCAGCTTTCTTTTTCTATTTTTTTCATCATTTTGCCTTGGTGATATCTATTATTGGGTGGACAAAGAAGGAATCAAGCACTTTTCCAATATTTCAAGCCCTGAAGAACAGGGCATTAAACTAATAAAAAATAAAAAAATCAACAAAACAGGCGATTTTCAAGTTCTTAAAATTTATGACGGAGATACCATTAAAGTTAAAGGGTATAATTTAACATTCAAAGTTCGACTGGTTGGTATTGATACGCCTGAGACCGGTGGATCTTCATATAAGGGTCAGCCTTTTAGTTATAAAGCAAAAAATTTTCTTAAAAAAATCATTGCAGGTAAAAAGATTATTTTGAAAAGCTATGGCATGGGCGGATACAACAGACAACTTGCAGAGGTTTTTTTCAATGGGGAAAACATCAATCTTCTACTATTAAAACAGGGACTTGCAGAAGTTTATAAAGGGCAGCCTGCAAAAGGTCTTGATATCAATTTGTATAATGCTGCCCAATCCTATGCAAAAGAACTAAAAACAGGGATATGGTCTATCAAGCCATCAGAATATCAAAGCCCAAAGCAATGGAGAAAAAATCATCCCTGGAAATAATCCAGGGATAAATTTGTTAGTTTTGGGCTAAAAAGGGATATCATCGTCAGGTTCTGGTCCATTTTGCATATCTCCAGTTTGACCCGGACCTGGCTGCCCACCTGAAAAGCCCTGACCATTGGAAGATTCCTGTCCACCTGAGAAGTTCTGACCTCCAGAATAATTACCTGAGCTGCCATCTTGTTTACTGCCCAGGAATTGAACTGTATTGGCAACAATTTCAGTAATATAATGTTTCTGCCCGTCTTTTTCATAATCTCTTGTTTGAATTCTGCCCTCGACATAAACCTGGCTTCCTTTACCAAGGTATTTTCCACAATTTTCCGCCTGTTTTCCAAAGACAACAATTCTATGCCATTGAGTTGTTTCTTTTTTTTCTCCGGAAGCTTTATCATACCAGACTTCAGTTGTAGCAATATTGAGATTCACGATTGCAAGACCCTGCTGAGAATATCTAATCTCAGGGTCACGCCCCAGATGCCCGATTATTATAGCTTTGTTTACACCAGCCATTATAAACTCCTATATTATTATTTTATTGTTTTAAAAAACCTAAGTAAAAAAGTATTACCTGAATATTAAATCAGTGTCAAACATATAAAGAACTAAGCAGCAATTCTCGGTTGAAAATTATTTTTAAGATTAAAGATTAATCAGTGTAGTGTAATATAATTACAAATATATAGATACAATTTTGTATATTTGATTATTATGGGAAAATAAACGGAACAAGTGAGGCTTGGATATGCTTTTGCAGCTCAGGTTTCGTTTGAAACAGATGCGCTGCAAAAGCATATCCAAGCCTCACTTTACCCGATCTTATACCATAAAAGACAATATGACATTGTTGTTCTATAAATAATATACAAACTCACCGGATATTCCTTAATACAATTGCACCGATTTTGAAATAGTGTAAAAAGTTTTCTGTAAATTCGAGATTCAGTAATTCCCAGTTTTTTTAAATATAGGGGTTGAAAAAACTGGGTCAAAACTTAGAATTCCTTTTTTAACCCTAATTAAAGAAAGGAAAAAGCAATGACCCAGCAACAAGAGGATACAATAAT
>Ga0256845_1002191_pt1 | contig 14441 bp, 5 predicted proteins | sample RiftiametaG_FD_189101 | JGI IMG/M metagenome (GOLD analysis project Ga0256845, IMG submission 189101) | Tube worm associated microbial communities from hydrothermal vent at the East Pacific Rise, Pacific Ocean - Riftia | ecosystem: Host-associated > Annelida > Integument > Unclassified ...
CTCCACACTTACCGAGGCAGACAAGGAGCAGACGTAGGAATGCTAGTCCGCCGTATCAAAGCACAGTGCGCTAATAAACTCACCTGCATAGGCACCTCAGCCACGATGGTGTCCAGCGGAAGCCTAGAAGATCAGAAAACGGTAATCGCCAAAGTAGCCTACGACATCTTCGGCGAAACATTCACCACCGATCAAGTCATCGGTGAAACCCTCGCGCGATCCGTTGCCAAAGATGAAACCATCCCCAGCGCCAACGATGTAGCCAATAATCTAAACTCACCTCTCCCCCCCCTCACCCGGGAATATGTCTGCCAGTCCGCACTCTGTATTTGGCTAGAAAATAAAATTGCTCTCTCCGATGCTGACGATGGTCTAAATGGCACTTATCTCAAGCGAGGCACTCCACTCTCCATCCCAACCATTGCTGAAAAGCTAGCCGAATATACAGCAGTAGACCAGAACACCTGCGAAAAAGTTCTCACAGACTTACTGATCAACATCCACAAGCTAAACGAAGTCATTCTTCACAATGGTGGCAGAGAAACATTACTACCCTACCGCCTCCACCAATTTTTTGCCCAGACAGGATCAGTCTACGCCACACTTGGATCGCCTCAGAGCGAACGCTTCATCACCTTAGATCCCGGACTTTACCACAACAGTGAGGAATATGTTTTCCCCCATGTTTTCAGTAGAGCTTCCGGGCACACCTATATTTGTGTGAAGATTGATCAAGCTAAACAGCGACTCATCCCCAGAGAATTCTCTACCAAGTCTATACCCGAAGACTCTGAAGACACCCTAGGCTTCATCATCCCAGAATATTTAGAAACTGATACACACTGGAATCTTGAGGAATTTCAACCGGAGCTTCCTCCATCGTGGCTCACTCCTCCGCGCAAAGATGGGTCATCTTCTCCTAAAAAAGAATACAAAGAGCGCCTGCCTCAAAAGATTTTTTACGATGAATACGGTAATTATGAAATCAATGAAACCTCTGAGCTACCCTTCAGAGGTTGGTATATGGATGCTAAGAAAGGATTACTCTTTGATCCTACCGCTGGACTCTTCTTTGATGGAAACACTACAGACCGCACCAAACTCACCACACTAGGAAATGAAGGACGAAGCACCTCCACCACCGTCAGCTCATTCCTGATCCTCCGCCAGCTAGCACAAGCCTATGATTCACGAGCGCTCAAGGAGGATAACACCTTCCACCCTAAAAATCAGAAACTGCTAAGCTTCACAGACAATCGCCAAGACGCGGCACTCCAGTCAGGACATTTCAATGATTTCATGAGAGTCTCTCGCATCCGTGGTGCAGTCGCTAAAGCCATCGTCAAACATCCACACGGTCTCAATCTCATTAGTCTCGGGAAAGCAGTCCAGGAAGAATTAAATATCCCACCTCTCACCTACGCTAAAGTCACAGCTGAGACAGCACCATTCTTACTCGATGAATTTAAAAAAGCATTAGAAGTCTATGTTACCTACCTAGCCATCTATGACATCCGCCGTGGTTGGAGAGTCGTCTTACCAAACTTAGAGAAATGCGCTCTACTTACATTTGATTACGAGAACCTAGACCAAGTCTCAGAATGGCATGAAGGCTGGGCTTCTGTTCCTATTTTCAGTGAAGCTAGCGTAGAGCACAGAAAAGAATTCCTCTACAACACACTAGAGCACTTCCGCCGTGAATACGCTATCCACAGCGATTCCTATTTATCAAGTGACCAGATAGACGAGAATCGCAACCGCATCATCGACAAGCTCAAACCTAACTTCCAATTTACAGACAACGACGACTTCACCCCTAACATCATACGGCTAGAAAAAATCCACCGCCGTGACAGAAGACGCAGCTCGACTTTAAGCTTAGTCAGTGGCTTTGGAAAATACGCTAAAAAGTTCATTACCAACACTCTCGGAGTTGATGTAAAAGTAAATCAAGAATTTTACGGTTCCTTTATCCAGTCATACATTGAATTCCTCAAGAGCGCTAGCTACCTCCACACAGAACACGCTAAAGGTCCGGGCAATGAACAAATCGAAGTCTACCAGCTAAAATTAGAAAGACTCCTCTGGAAACAAGGTAACAAAACGAGTGTCCCCAGAGATGTTATCAAGCAGCGCTCATACATTGATTTCGAAGAGCAACCAAATCTGTTCTTTCAAAACCTCTACCTCACAGACTTCTCAAAAATGAAGAACCTAGTAGGTGGCGACCACACTGGTCAGCTTAACAATGAGACACGTATCGACCGCGAAGAACGTTTCCGTGCTGATTGGTATCTAGATAAGGCCAAAACCAGAATCGATACCGACAAAGTAAAATCAGAAGCCGTCAGTGTATTATTCTGTTCCCCGACCATGGAGCTTGGTGTGGACATCAGTAATCTTAACATCGTCCACATGCGTAATGCTCCTCCTAACCCGGCTAGTTACGCTCAGCGAAGTGGACGCGCTGGTCGCTCAGGTCAGGCAGCCCTGGTCTTCACCTATTGCTCATCCTACTCACCGCACGACCGTCATTATTTTAAGGAGCAAGACAAACTAGTCGCTGGTTCAGTAGAGGCACCCAGGCTCGATTTAGGAAACCGTGAACTTATTATTTCTCATTTAAATGCCATTGTTTTAAGTCAGGTGAACTTAACCTCACTGAAGGACTCCGTGACTAACTTACTCGATCACGAAGACGCCTCACACCACTACCCAATGCACCCCGAAGTGCGTGATCAGCTCACACTCGGAGCTAATCAGAAAGCAGCCATCCGCAGCCAGCTAAGCACCACTCTCGGACCCATTGAAGCTAAAGCACAAAAAGAAGGCTGGCTCACAGACACTTTCATAGACAAATACCTAAGCCATTTTGCTGATCATTTAGATGCTGCACTAGACCGCTGGCGAAATCTCTACACCGATGCCAGGGATCAACTTCACAAAGCGACTCAAGCGATCAACTCAGGGACCTTCCCATCAAGAAGCCGGGAATATAAACGCGAAGAACGCCACATGGGGCAAGCCAATCACTGTTTGACCCTACTGAAAAATGCGAAGATCCCGGGTAGCTCTACCCAGCTATCAGAATTCTACGTCTTCCGTTATCTTGCTTCAGAAGGATTCCTCCCGGGCTATAACTTCACCCGCCTACCGGTGCGGGTCTTCGTAGCGAGTGGAAAAGAAGGTGAATACATCTCTAGACCTAGATTGATTGGTCTCCGTGAATTTGGTCCACGCAACATCATTTACCACCGTGGCAAGAAATATGAAGTCAACCAGCTCCTCACTAACAATCCAGAGCAGGCACTAAGGCAGGCAAAAATCAGCACCAATTCCGGCTACTGGCTAGAAGGCTCGCAGATCGACAATGAGCTATGCCCATTCACTGGTGCAGACCTCAGCGACAGTAAACAGCGCATGATGTTCCAGAACCTCATCCCCCTTGCTGAAAGCAGGGCAAGACGCAGAGAGAACATCACCTGCGAAGAGGAAGAACGCAGCAGGCTTGGCTTAGAAATAGAAACCTACTTCTCACTCTCAGATGGAGACATGTCTCGTGTGCGAAGAGCCAATATCTACAGCGGAGAGGAAGAGCTACTTCACCTCTCCTATATCCCAGCTGCTCAGCTCATTCAGGTAAATGTCAAAGATAGAAAACGCACAGCAAAAGGTTTCCCTTTAGGAATGGAAACTGGCATCTGGCATACATCTCTTGAATCAGTTCAGAACAATGCCCGACCAGATGAGACAGTAGAGGAAGTGAAGTCCGTGATGCCCTATGCGCACGACACTGCCGACTCTCTTTACATCGAGCCGCTAAAAAGTCTCAACCTAGAATCAAATGGAGTCCTCGCTCTTCAATACGCGCTCAAAAGAGCCATCGAAATCCATTTTCAGATCGAGCCTTCGGAACTAGGAGTCACCAACATGGGTGGTGGCGAAATACCAAACATCTTCATCTACGAGGCGGCAGAAGGCAGCTTAGGCATCCTCAGCCAACTCACCTCAGATATAGAAGTCTTCAGGACTATCATCAAGAAAGCCATAGAAGTCTGTAGGTATGAAATTGATCCATCACCTACCCCGGCTACCTACGATGATCTTCTCAGCTACTACAACCAGCCACATCATCAAGAACTAAACCGCTGGGACATTCAAGACGCCCTCAACAAGCTTCTCACTTGCCGTATCGAGCTGGCTTCCACAGAGGAAACTTATGAGCAACAATACCAACGCTTGCTAAACACCATGGATCAGACTTCGACCACCGAAGAAAAGTTCCTCACCTACCTCTACGAAAACGAACTTAGGCTCCCCGACCAAGCCCAGAAATCCGTAGATGGGATTTATGTGAAACCTGACTTCTACTACGCTCCTGACACTTGGGTATTCTGCGATGGCACACCTCATGATAATGCCACAGTCCATGCTGATGATCAGGTTAAACGTAAGGCCATCACCGACCGGGGCGACGAAGTCATCACCTACTATTACAAGGACTCACTAGATCAACTAATGACCAAGTTCCCTGAAATCTTCGCCAAAGCCAGATAATCATTTTCTATTAATTCCCACCATGTCCACCACCTACAATCCGGGTAAACTCGTTAAAATCCGTGACCGCGAATGGGTCGTCCAGCCCTCTGGTGATCCTGATGTCTTACTCCTGAAGCCTCTCGGCGGCTCAGAGGAAGAGACCACGGGCATCTACATTCCTCTAGAATTCCCGGAAGACGAACCACAAGAAGTCACTTTCCCGGTTCCTAGCACAGAGGATCTCGGTGACTTTTCTAAGGCAAAGCTCCTGCACGACGCCTCACGCCTCTCGTTCAGAAACGGCGCTGGCCCCTTCCGCTGCCTAGCCAAGCTCTCATTCCGCCCACGCTCCTACCAGATGGTGCCGCTCATCATGGCTCTGAAACAGCAGATCGTCCGCCTCCTCATCGCCGATGATGTGGGTGTCGGCAAAACCATCGAAGCACTCCTCATCATAAAGGAAATGTTAGAACGCCGCACCATCAAGCGTTTCGCCGTCATCTGCCTCCCACACCTCTGCGATCAGTGGCAACAGGAGATCAAAGACAAGATCGGCATCGAGGCCGTCGTCATCCGCTCTAACACACAAGCGAAACTAGACCGCCAAAACCATGGCGATGTCTCAGTCTTCGAGCGCTATCCCTACCAGATTATTTCCATCGACTACATCAAGACAGATCAGCGAGCACGCACATTCGTAGCCCTCTGTCCTGAACTGATCATCGTTGACGAAGTCCATACCTGCGCACGTCCAGAAGGCGCATCAGACCAGCAGCAGAAGCGATACTCATTACTCAATGACATCGCTCAAAAGAAAGATCAGCACCTCATCATGCTCTCCGCCACCCCACACAGTGGCAAAGCTGCACAGTTCGCCTCATTACTCGGCCTCCTCAAGCCTGAGTTCGAGACATTAGACATCACCACAGCAGACACCACTTCCAAGGACCGGCAAAACGCACGTCGCAGACTAGCAAGACACTTTGTCCAGCGTCGTCGCTCCGAAGTCGAGAAATGGATGCATGAAGACACTCCATTCCCTACCCGTGAACCGGGCGAATACAACTACGACCTCACCCCGGCATACAACACCCTATTCGATGACGTCCTCACCTTTGTGCGAAATCTAATATCCGGCGATGACGCCAAGAAAAAAGTCCACTACTGGACAGCACTCGGCTTACTCAGAGGCGTCATGTCCAGTCCTGCCGCTGGCATTTCCATGCTCAAGAACCGCCGTGAGAAAATCATCACTAGCGATGAGCTAAGCGAGTTCACCAGCAATCCAGTCCTCGATTCATCAGAAGGATTCGACACCGACCTCACTCCCAAGGAACTCATCGAAAACACCGACTGGAGTTGGCGACAGATCGAACAGCTCAAGGACTTTGAAAACCGCCTCGAAGCTCTCTCTAATCCTAAATCAGACGAGAAACTCCTCACCACCCACACCATCATCGAGAGCTGGCTAGAAGACGGATTCAACCCCGTCATCTTCTGCCGCTACATTTCCACAGCCAACTACCTTGGCGAGCAGCTCAAAGCCCTATTCGCCAAATCCAAATCAGCGAAGCTCAAGAAAGTTCGCATAGAAATAGTCACCTCAGAAGATCCAGACGAACTACGCCGCTCACGCATCAATGACATGGAAGACGCAGACCTCCGTGTCCTCATCGCTACCGACTGCCTATCAGAAGGCATTAACCTGCACGAGCTATTCACCGCCGTCCTCCACTACGATCTCCCCTGGAACCCTAACCGCCTAGAGCAGCGTGAAGGACGAGTCGATAGATATGGTCAAACCTCACCGAAAGTAAAAACTTGGCTTCTCTTCTCAAAAGAAAACCCAGTCGACGGCGTCGTGCTCAATGTCATTCTCAGAAAAGTCATCGAGATCAAAAAAGCCACTGGCATCAATATCCCATTCCCAGAAGACTCACAGTCCATCTTAGAAACCATCACCGATTCCCTACTCGTCAGCGCAGAGAACAAAGTCACCAGCAGAAAGACAAATAACCAAATTGAATTCTCATTCGATGAGTTCGACGAAGCCAAAAAGATCAATGACCAAGTCTCAGACAGCTTCAACCGTGCCGCTGAACGAGAGAAAGTTACCCGCTCCATTTTCGCTCAACATGCCATCAAAGCAGATGAAATAGAAAAAGACCTCAAGGACAATGACAAAGCCATCGGCGATCCATCCGTAGTGCAGAATTTCGTCTGCAATGCCATCGAACTCCTCGGCGGACAGATCGAAGCGAAGAAAGCAAAGAACACTCAGCACAGCTTCACCCTGCATCACACCAACCTCCCAGCATCACTCCTAGAGCTAATACCTAAAGACGGAGCCACCTCACGTAGCGTCTCCTTCCACTCACCCTGCCCACGTGATCACATTTACCTAGGCAGAAACCACATCTTCGTAGAGCAGCTCTGCCAGATCATCCTCACCAATACCATGGAGAGAGAAAGCTACGCCGCAGCTCGTGCAGCAGTCATCAGGACTGATGCCGTAGATCAGATCACCACCATCTATCTACTCCGTGCCAGAAATGTCATCCACGAGCACACCAACACCACCAATGAACACGTAGCAGAAGAAATGATCCTCACCGGCTTCACTGGCGATGCTAGCGAGCTAGATAGCGGCAACGTCCTCACCCAAGACGAATGCTACAAGCTACTCTACACCGCCAAAGCCACCTCCGAGCTCTCACCAGAACGCCGTGGCAGAGTCCTGACTGCCCTCACTGAAAAACTCCCGGATCTAAAACAAAACTTCGATGCCCTCGCCCTCTCTCGGGCACAGAACCTCGTCGAGGCCCACGAACGCTTTAGCCGCCACTTCGCCCAAGACCGCTACGGCGTGGTTACTCCAGTTCTCCCCATGGACATCCTCGGTATTTATAACCTTTTACCAGCATAACAGCCAATGGCTAGAAATCATATCCATTCCAAAACTTGGACTCTACCTGAAAAATCTATAGCTCGCCAAACTGAATCTCACGCACCCCAACACGGACAGACTCACTCAATTTACATACCTACAACTTCTTAATAAACAACATGACCTCAGCTAAAACAAATACCTGTTTCGGACGCGCGACAGAAACGGAGAGAATTAAAAATGTCCTGAATGCTTGGCAAGCAGCTCCAGCAAAAACAAGTTCATTCAAAATACTTGGCATCTCAGGCTACGGAGGGGTAGGTAAAAGCTTCCTTCTGAATAGTATGTTAAACGAGCTTCAAACATCACGCAGCGATGCCTTCACCATACAGATCGACGGAAGCAATAAACAAATCCTCGGTGATTTCATTTCGTTAATTGATGAGAAACTCGCCCCTAGCAGAGTTTCCTTTAAAGGAGCTCAACTCAAAGATGATCAATTCCCTGAAACTAGAAAACTAATAAGTTACCAACGAAAGCTTTCAAAGAAAGTGGCAACGGAGATTGGCAAAAAAGATTGCTCAGAAGACATAAAAAAAGTCGCTCGGTTTTTATATAAATTCTCACCTCAAATAAAAAAAATTCCCCAATACGGCCCACAAATATCCAGTGCGTTAAAGTTCTCAGAAGAACAAAATTTAGAAGAACACACTGAAGACGCGCTAAAACTTTTAAAAAATCTTAAAACCTTAAATCAAAGCGGCCATAACCCATTCAGAAAACTACGCATCTCCCCTATCCAAAAACTTACAAACACACCACTTTTAGCAATTTCAGAGGCTTATGAAGCCGACATCCGCTCACGTCTTGTTGGTTACGAAAAGAAAAACTTCTTCAAACTTTCACATAGAAAAGCCAAAGGAATCAATCGCCTATTACTGGTGATCGACGACTACGAATTCACAGGAAAGGTTTTAGATGAACTTTTAGTAAACAACCTTTTCATAAAATTCAAAGATGCCCCCTATCCCATATTAGTTATTATTGTTGGACGAGATGACATCCGTGAAACGAATCCCGAATTCTCAAAATCATTATCCCCCTTCATTGCCGACCGCATATCTCTTAAACCATTTACAAAAGAAGAAGGCATTCTCTTTCTTGAGCACGCGGGTTATGACACGATCGAATCGGAAAAACTATACGATGAATCCAATGGATACCCATATGTTTTATCCTTATTAGCGGACTTCAAGTCAAATCAAGGCGATCGCCCAGCCCTTTTTTACCAGCAGTTCTTTGAACGCACTACTCAGTGGATGACAGATCAACAAAAAGATTGGCTATTACCTCTCTGCTACCTCGATTCAGTCAACACTGAAAGCATCCAGGAGATACTACCTCAGGCCCCCGAATTATCTGTGATGGACTGGTTCCGGCGCGAAGCCTCTGTAAGGGATATTAATTCACCAACATTCAAAGTTGACCCTTACATTGAAAAAATGCTCCTCCAGCACCATCTCAATTTCATCGGACCAAAAGAACAAAAAAGACTTATAGAGCAAGGGAATAAGGCATCATCGCCATCTGATTAACTCCAATACCCCATCAACCGACACCATGTCTCACCTCCCCTTCAAAACTGCCGACGACTGGATTCAACACTGCTTCAAACAGCACCATTATGACTCCCTTCATCACCCATCCTTCCATAAGCTATTTCTCAAACTGATCGATCTGTATAACGAAGAACAAAACATTAATATCCTCACTCAAGGAGAAGACCCCTTCGAGGTCGATGATCCTAAGGGAGGCTCCTATAGAGAAGCATTGGAAGATCACCTCCATGAGGTCTTTCAACACTTTCTCGCAGCAAGAGAAGAAGGACACGGCATCCCATACTCAGAGGCTTACATCGACTGTAAATTTAACCGTAGCTGTCCAAATAGGGCATCTGCTGATGCCTATCGAGCAATAGGCTCAAATTTCACCCCCTCACCTGAAGACCCAGCCTACCAAGATTGTTATTCGGCCTGCATCCACCAAGGCAAAAGTCCTGACTTTGCAAAAAAATGCGCTGAGCTCTTGTTTGACTCAGAGCTCTCATTCCCATTGGCACTCGAAAAGACCAAGCAATTTGAGGATATACCAGGCATCATCATCGCCCAAAAATATCCCGAGGAGCCCCCTATACCAAACTTCACCAACATGAGCGAAAAGTCCTTCAAGGCTTATCGTCCTAAAACCGAAAAAGAACATACCCAATACGAAGCTGAAGCCTCATTTAGGGCTAAGTGCCGCCAATATGATTATGACCCTGAATGTTCCGACTCTCGTGACAATTGTAGAGAGCTCCTCTCCGAACTCGGTGATGAATGGTGGAAGAACCTAGATGAACATGACCAAGCTGGATATTCCAAGATGATGACTCAAGATTTCGACTAACTGACAAGCGATTATCCACTTTCACAAAACAATAGCGATGCCTCCATTCATTCCAAATAAAAGTATTTTCCCTGTGAGCGAACACCCAGCACTCGAAGAGTTGCAGCAATTATTTAAGCGCTGGCATCGTGCGATTCTAGACAACGCTCCCCAACTAGCTGAACGACTAGTTTTCGATGGTTTCTACCCGCACTATTTCAGTCAAAGAAAACGCATCCTCATGATTGGTCAAGAACCTAGAAATCTAGCAGGCTCTATCCCTGGAGACCCGAACAACTATATAGATCCATTGCACTACATCGACACACTCTACCAAGCGATAAAAATTGATAAAGTGGTCAATCAAACAAAGCTCAACGCCCGAAAGTTTGAAAGTCTTCTGCTCAAACTTTCCTACAGTATTCAACACAGTGCATCAGACTACAAATCTCTCAAAAAAGCAGAAGAACTAGCCAATACATTTGCTGATAATTCAACTCCTATGAGCTATAGTTGCGCGTTTATGAACCTTTCTAAGGTCAGCAACAATAGTGCCAATAGTAATACTGATTGGAAAACTGTTAATCAATTTTTAGAGGCTTCTCGATCCCATAAAAACAATTTTCTAATGGAGCAAATTCAAATCCTCAATCCTCATCTCATTATCTGCATGAACCCTACATCAGGCAAAGATAATAGAATTGATTACCTAGGCAACGTATCCAACAGGCGGCCTTTGGATAAAGGTAACGCTCTCTGGGACTATCAACTGAGAGACCATAGCATCCCACTTATTGACACCTGGCACTTTACGTCCAGAAAATCGCCAGAAATAGACATCCACAATCCCATTATGTCTGCGATAAAACAATACGGCCTATAATTTTTTAAGCCAATACAACCTCATCCTAAGTCACCGCCCCCTTCACACTGAACACCTGCCAACTTTCATGCACTACCCATCCATCCGTATCGAGGGCAATATACTCTCGGCTGACCTCATCGATCTCATCGAAAGCGGTAACAAGCATTCCCAAGACCCCAAGGACTTTGGTTTCGATGCCCAAACCCGGGTCAAGGACGAGATCGCTGACGCCTGGGCAAATGCCCGAGCCTACTGGACGATCTACCAGAACAAGCTTGCCAAGCTCGATGAAAATGCCTCTGCAATTTCGGAAACCCGAAACCTCTGGATCATCCCCCTGCTTGGCATGCTCGGCTACAGCATCGACAAGGCGGAAGCTGAAATAGTCAACAACAAGTCCTACGCTATTTCCCACCGCGATACCAAGCGTGACCAGCTGCCTATCCACATCATGGGCTGGAACGACCAGATGGACAAGCGCCGCGCAGGCAGAAGTCGCCTCTCACCTCACGCCACACTTCAGGAATACCTCAACATCACCGAGCACCTTTACGGACTGGTTTCCAATGGCAAACAACTCCGTCTGCTACGCGACTCTTCACGCCTAATCAAGCTCACCTACCTCGAGTTCGACCTCGAGCGCATGTTCGAGGAGGAGCTATTCTCAGACTTCGCCATCCTTTTCCGCTTAGTTCACGCTTCTCGCCTCCCGTCGAATCAAGCCAGCGTCTCAGAGTCCATCATCGAGCGCTACCACCAAGATGCTTTAGAAGATGGCTCCCGCATTCGTGATGGCCTGCGCGATGCCGTGGAGAATGCCATGCTGAATATCGCCAATGGACTACTCAAGCAGAGTGATAAAAATGCGCCCCTCATCACACAGATAAAAAATGGAGAAGTCACCGCCCAGCAGTTGCATCACGCCCTTCTGCGCCTAATCTACCGACTCCTCTTCCTCATGGTTATCGAAGAGCGCAACCTCATCCACACCTCAGAGATCCCCCTCGCCAAGCGCAATATCTACTTCGACCACTATTCGATCGCCCGCCTCCGGCGCATGGCCGATAAACTCCACCTCTGCGACCAGCGCAAAACGGATCTCTGGCAGGGCCTCAGCCGCACCTTCGCTCTCTTTGAGGAATCAGGGAAAGGCAAGCCACTCGGGATTCAGCCACTCGGCTCAGAACTATTCCGCACCGAGGGCATCAGCGTCTTACTAGAAAACCATTTAGACAATGGCATCCTACTAGAATCCATCCGTCGGCTCTCCATATTTGTCCCCCCAGGGAAAAACCAAGCTCGTCGCATTAACTACGCCTCCTTCGATGTGGAGGAACTAGGGTCAATCTACGAATCACTTTTAGAACTTAGCCCTTCATTAACACCAACAAATTTTCATTACAAAATAGTATTAACTTCTTCTGAAAGAAAACAATCAGGCTCTTACTACACCCCGGCACCACTCGTGCAGGAACTCATCAAGTCAGCCCTCGTCCCTGTCCTAGAAGCAAACATCACCGCTGCTGATACACGGGAAGCCAAAGAGCAAGCTGTGCTCCAGACTCGCATCTGTGATCCTGCTTGTGGTTCAGGTGCCTTCCTCATCGCCGCTGCCCACCACATCTCCTTCCGCCTCGCTCAAGTCAGAGCGGGTGAAGATGCCCATGCACCCAGTATCCAGCGCCGTGCGATGCGAGACGTCGTCTCACACTGCATATTCGGAGTCGATATTAATCCTCTCTCCGTAGAACTCTGCAAGGTCTCCCTCTGGCTGCTCGCCGTAGAGCCGGGCAAGCCACTCTCCTTCCTAGATCACCACGTCCGCTGTGGCAACTCACTGCTAGGCACTAATCCAGCCTTACTTGAAAAAGGTATCCCTCAGATCGCCTATAAGCCACTCACTGGAGACACCAAGGAAAGCTGTAACTGGATGAAAAGCCTCAACAAAGACGCACTCAAAAACTTCCAAGACCTCTTCACCTCAGCCTCCAGCTGGAACCAACTCGGCAACCTACCCAATGTAGTATCTAAACTAGAAAGCTCAGATGACGACACCATCGAAGCCAGAGCGATCAAAGAAACCTCCTACCAAAGCATCGTCACCAGCTTCGCCTACCTCAACACCCGACTCATAGCTGACACATGGTGCGCTGCCTTCGTATGGCACAAAAATAAATCACCCAATGACGATGCCCAAGAAGCTTACGGCACAGATCTCACCACAGAGCACCTCCGCAAGATCCAAAAAAACCCACACTCGGTTTCCCCTGATCTCATAGAAAAGATCCAAGCCATCGCAACCGAATACCAATTCTTTCACTGGCACCTAGAATTCCCAGCCGTCTTCAGTATTCCCAAAGATGCAGAATCCCCCGACTTCCCAGAATCAGGACTCTCAGGCGGCTTCGATGTCATGCTTGGGAATCCACCTTGGGAACGTGTAAAACTACAAGAAAAAGAATTCTTCGCCACTCGTGATGTAGCTATTGCTAGCGCTCCAAATGCAGCTACTAGAAAACGCAGCATTGCCAAACTTCAAATAGAAAACCCTATACTCTTTTTCGAATTCAGAAAAGCACTACGCATAGCAGAAGGCTCATCCAGGCTACTACGTGAGACAAGAGACAAAAAAGATGAGACAGGATCTAAATCAGCACTTTACCCATTATGTGGTCGAGGTGACATTAATTTATATACAGTATTTGCAGAGCTTTTCCGTGCTAGATTAAAACCTACTGGACGTATGGGAGGCGTTTTTCCTTCGGGTATTGCGTCAGACGACACCACAAAATTCTTCTTCCGAGATCTAATTTTGAAGGAATCGCTAGTGTCTCTATATGATTTTGAAAATAAGAAGGCTATCTTTCACAGTGTCCACAGAGCATTTAAGTTTTGTCTACTTACCGCTGGCAGCCCTGCAATCCAAACTGCAAAGCATGCTGACCTAGCTTTCTTCTGCTTAGACCCACAAGACCTTAATCTGCCGAACAAGCGATTCACTCTCAGCGCTAGTGATATTATTCTTTTAAATCCGAATACTCAAACTTGCCCTATCTTCCGAACTGTTCAAGACGCTGAACTAACTAAGCATATTTATAGATTACATTCTATATTTAGAACCCCTGAAAAAAATAAAAACAACTGGAAATTCAGCGAAATGTTTCATATGAGCAACGATGCTAAGCTATTTATCACAGAATTAGAGTTACCAGAAAAACCAAATCCTAGCGGTTGGGAATCAAAACATGGACTCACAAAATATACTCCACTATGGGAAGGCAAAATGCTTACAATATATGACCACCGCTTGGCATCTGTTAAAGTTAATCTTGCTAACCCTCACCGATCTGCAACATCGAAGCTTACCAATATAGAATTACACAATGATCCTAAATTTTCTGTGAAACCTAGATATTGGGTGGATTACGCATCAATAGAAAAAATAAAACAGGAACACAAGCATGATTGGATTATAGGATTTCAAAAAGTAACAAGTCCAACAAATGAAAGAACTTTTATAACTAGCTTGATACCCTTTTCAGCTGTAGGTGCATCTTTCCCTGTAATTTTAAATTCTAAAGAGTCACAATGGAAATATATCTCTCTATATGCTAACCTTGCGTGTTTTCAATTCGATTACATTGCTCGTCAAAAAATAGGAGGAATTAACGTAGCTTTTTACTTAGTTGACCAACGGCGACTGTCAAGGTAGTTGTCCATATTTAA
>Ga0256845_1002192_pt1 | contig 14438 bp, 12 predicted proteins | sample RiftiametaG_FD_189101 | JGI IMG/M metagenome (GOLD analysis project Ga0256845, IMG submission 189101) | Tube worm associated microbial communities from hydrothermal vent at the East Pacific Rise, Pacific Ocean - Riftia | ecosystem: Host-associated > Annelida > Integument > Unclassified ...
CTGGATGAAGGTGGCTGGATGAAGGTGGCTGGATGACAAATAAGGCTGATGTTTGTCTTGCTATTGAGAATCAGTTGCAATAAGGGTCTTTTTGTCGCCGCTTATTTTTGGTGTGGGACATATATTATAACGAACGATTTAACGATGTTTACAAATAGAATATCAACAAAGCTGGTGGCTCTCTCCGTGATGAGTCTGGGAAATATAGCGGCGATTACGGCTGCAGAAGAGGTTGAAGTGGCGGAGGATGCCATAAGCCGCATGGATGGGGAGTTGTCACCGCTGACGGTTGTTGGCGGTAAAGATCGCATTTTTGATTTGGTGGGGTCGGCGGCTTACATTGATGCCGAAGAAATCCGCAAACACAGCGATACCAATATCAACCGCATTCTCGCGAAGGTGCCTGGTGTGTATGTGCGCGAGGAAGATGGCTACGGGCTGTTCCCCAATATCTCGATTCGTGGCGTGGATGGAGGTCGGTCAGCGAAGGTAACGATGATGGAAGATGAGATTTTAATGGCGCCTGCTACGTATTCTGCTCCATCCGCCTATTATTCACCGGCGATTGGTCGGATGTCTGGGTTGGAAGTGCTGAAGGGGTCGAGTCAGGTGAAGTATGGTCCGCACACCACGGGAGGTGTGTTGAACTATCTTTCCACGCCGGTTCCTGCCGAGGCTGAGTTCTATACCAAGATCACCTACGGAAGCGATAATACACTTTTTGGTCATTCTTATTTTGGCGATACGGTGCAGACGGACAATGGTCTTTTTGGATATTTGCTGGAGCTGCACTATCATCGCAGTGATGGATTCCGTGAAATCCAAGGGCACAGTAGTCAGGATACAGGGTTTGAGCGGATTGAGCCGATGCTTAAGTTGTTCTGGGAGCCGGAGACGGCTCTGAAGCAACGCTTTGAGTTTAAGTTTGGCTACACTGATTTTGATGCCAATGAAACTTATCTGGGTTTATCTGAGGCCGATGCCCAAAGGGGGTCGCGCGACCGTTATGCGTCGTCTGTGTATGATAATATCGACACGTTTCACTACCGTACCTACCTGAAATACACGGCTGAGCCGACGGATGATTTAAAGTTTGAGGCGACGGCTTATTATAACCGTTTTAATCGAAACTGGTATAAGCTTAATAAAGTGGACGGAGTGAGCTTGCACAAAGCACTTCTTGACCATAGTGGAGGACTTGGGTCTTTGGATGCTCTCAAGGGGCGTGTTGCGGGATCTGAAATAGGTGTGAAAGCTAATAACCGCGACTACTATGCCTATGGTCTCCAGACTGCGGCGCAGTATGATTTTGATACTGCGGATGTGCATCACAGCGTGGTGGGCGGTGTTCGTTTCCACACGGATCGAGTGCGTCGCTATCAGTGGGAAGACACGTACACCTCTGATGGCAGCGGCGGGTATGGAGGGCTTGTTCCCGGAGTTGAAGGCGATGCCGGGAATCGTCGTCAGCAAACGGATGCGCTGGCCCTGTTTGTGGAAGATGCTATGACCTTTGGAAAAACAACCATCCGCCCGGGAATTCGCTATGAGCACCTGAGTGTGAACTACGATGAGTGGTCAAAAAGCACCGCCACGCCACCTAACGCCAAGACTTCAGCTTCAGATACCTACGGGGTGTGGTCCGGTGGAGTGGGGTTTTCCCATGATTTCTGTGAAACGGATATGATGTATGGAGGGGTTTACCGTGGAGTTTCCGTTCCGGGGCCTCGTTCTCATCTTAAAAGTGACATTGAGGAGGAAACCACGATTTCTTATGAGCTTGGCTATCGTCATCAGAATGAGGCCTACAATGTCGATCTTGCTGGATTCTACACCGATTACTCAAACTTGATTGCCCGTGAGAGCATTGGAGGGGGAACGAGTGAGGATCGTAATGCGGGTGATGTTGAGGTGATGGGGATCGAGTTGCTGGCATCGTATGATGCCGCTTATTACTGCGACGGCTTTGCGTTGCCGATCTACATCAGTGCTACTTGGACGCATTCCGAATTTAAAACGGCTCTTTCCAGCGGTGGCGAAGATGGGATATGGGATGGTGCCGAGGTTGGCAATGAGCTGCCTTATATTCCGGAGTGGAAACTTGCCGCCGGAGTGGGGTATATGACCGAAAAGTGGGGGGCGAACCTCGATGCCACCTACACGGGAAGCCAATATGGCACGGCTCATAATTATAATAACCCCGTCGATAGTGCCCGCCAAGGAAAGCTGGATGATTTCATCCTTGTGGATTTCTCCGGCTATTATCAGCTCGACGAGCACTGGAGATTGCTTGCGGGGGTGAATAACATGTTTGATGAAGACTATATCTCCACACGTGTTCCCCATGGTCCACGCAATGGTCGGGGGCGACACTTCTACACAGGTTTTGAGGTGAAGTTTTAATGGGTTCATCTCAGTGCGTTTAATAACACTGTGGTGTTTGTGGCTTTGCAAACGTCGCATTCTCAGCTAAAAACATCCCAGCTCCGCTCTAACTCCCTTCTGTTTTCCTTATGAAACACTTATCCGCCATCCTCCTTGTTCTTTCATTTTCCATGGGGGCGATTGTTGCTCAAGACGCCGATCCGGCGACGGCTGAAAAACCCATCGATCCCACGGCCACTCGCGAGCTGATCCGTCAGTGGGTGCAAACCGAGCGATTGCTCTCCGAGGAAAAAACCACCTGGCAGGTGGAGAAATCCCGAATGCAGGAGTTGCTTGATCTTTATCAGAAAGAGCTGACACTGCTGAATGAGGAGATTTCCAAGGCTGGCACCTCGGCCGGAACGCTTGATGGGCGGCAGGAGACGTTGAAAAAAGAAATCAAAGAGTATCGTGATGCGCAGCGTCTTCTTGCCGATACCTTGTCCCGACTTTTGCCCCGCTTGCAATCCATGATTCCTCGACTCCCTCAGCCGTTGCAAGATGAGATCCTTGCCGACTCCGAGTTGCTTCTTTCTCCAGATGCGATGGAGAAACCTCGCGATGTGCTGAAGTCGATGCTCGCGGTGATGGCTGCATCGGGCCGGTTCAACCGCAGCATCAGTGTGGTGGAGGAAACTCGCCAACTTTCCGGAGGCAAAAAAATGACGGTCGATGTCATCTACCTCGGTTTAGCTCGCGCGTATTATGCCTCGGACGCAGGGCATACGGCGGGTGTAGGCAAACCTGGAAAAGAGGGCTGGCAATGGCAGGAGCAAGCGGATCTAGCCAAAGAGATTCGACGAGCCATCGCCGTGTATCGTAAGGATTCTCCGCCTCAACTTATTCAACTTCCCATTTCCCTTTCAGATGAATCTTCTCAAAAGTAATCCTATGAAACATGGCTATCTTATCGCTTTGTTAGCGGCCAGCGTGTCCTTTGCGTCGGCTCAGGATATGGAATCGGTCACACGCGACCTTAAGGACGCGCAGCAGCGACTTAGCGCCCAGCGTAAATTGATCGCTGGAGAAAAGCCAGAGCTGGGCAAGTCGTTTGAGCAAACACGCGCATCGTTGATCGCCAAACGCCGCTTGGCCCGCATCGCTCGGATGGCGAAGGTGGATCGTGATACTTTGTTGAAGGGGCTTGAGCAGAAACATTACCTCTCGGCGCAGAATGACGACTACGTTGATCGGCAGCTTCGCGATTACGGATTGATGCTCGAAACATTCCTTCTTCCCGGAGAAGGGGAGTCCTATCAGAAAGCTATGGAGGGTATTCATCAGGCCGACGAAACCGGTGGGGCGGGGGGCTCTCCTGCGCAGCGTTTAGAAAAACGTCTTGCGATTCTCGATGCTGGATTGGATCGATTAGAATCACTCATCGGCGGAAGCACAATTAAAGCCGAAGCCGTAGCACCCGATGGCGAGGTGAAGCCGGGCACGTTTGCCGTAGCTGGCCCCGCGATCTGGTTTATCTCCGGTGACGAAACGCTGGCTGGGGCCGTGGTTCGCGAAAAAGGAACCCAGAGTCCCCGAGTGCGTCCTGGAGATCGGGAGGCAATTCAGACGGTGATCGCCGGAGGTGAGTCATCTTTGAGCATCGATGTCACTGGCGGTAAGGCGCTCGCCCTTGCTTCTCTGGAGTCTGATCCGCTGGATATCTTTCGCAAAGGTGGATTTTGGATCTGGCCGATTCTTGGTATTGCTTTGGTATCGGCGATTGCCGGAGTGATGAAGTTGATTCAGATTGTTCGTATTCGCACGCCGGAGAATGACTGGGTGACGCGTATTTTAGCATCCCTCCGCGAAGACGATATGGCGGCTGCCGAGGCGACAGTCAAAAAGGCGATTCACCCCGTGGGTGCGGTGGTCGGGCAGTGTTTAAGTTATGTCAAAGCCGGACCCGATGTCGTTGAGGAGGTGCTTTATGAGCAACTCATCGGCGTGCAAAACAAACTGCAAGGTGGGCTGCCCTTTATTGCGATCACGGCTGCTACAGCTCCTTTGTTAGGTCTGCTTGGCACCGTGGCTGGAATGATCCGGACCTTCAACGTCATCACCGTCTCTGGCACAGGCGATGCCAAACCTCTTGCTGGCGGCATTTCCGAAGCTTTGATCACGACTCTTTTCGGACTCGTTGTTGCTATTCCCGCCCTTATTATTCACGCCCTACTTTCACGCCGTTGTCAGGGGATTATCCAAAATACTGAGAAGTTAGGTCTCACTTTGGTGAATGGGTTGAGAGGGGGGAAAGCTCCAAATTCTAAGATCTAAACTCCAAATACTAAATGTTAATCCAGCACGACGCTCTACAGAAAGCCGGAGACTGGAAGTCTCCACTCCATATTACCCCAAGCCTGATCAACTTCGCGCATTTCGCATCCTTTCGCGGTCAACGCCGCAGGCATCAACCTAAGTAAAAGATACGCACGATTCATAAGATTCGCGGTTAAAAATAAATTATGTTCACCGAACTCCAAAACGTCCTGCATCAAGGCGGAGCCATTCTATGGGCTCTTCTTGCTCTGGGTGTGGGGCTCTACACCATGCTTGCTTCCACATGGTTGGGGCTAAGCAAGGTGAAAAAACAGGTATCCGGTGAGATATTTGCCAGTGAGGCTGGGGAGGGGGCGCGGACCTTGACTCGGAAGTTTGCGATTTTTGAATTGGACCGCCTCGCTTGGGTCGAGCGCCGGCTACCCTTCATTGGAGTGCTCGCCGGAGCCGCGCCATTGGCTGGCCTTCTGGGCACGGTTTCTGGGATGTTAGTCACCTTTGCTGGGCTAGCTACGAGCAGTAAGGCTCAACCGATTGATCGTATCTCTGTGGGTATTTCCGAAGCTCTTATTACGACTCAGGCGGGTCTCTTGATCGCGATTCCGGCCGCTTTTCTTCTTGCTCTGCTGCGAAGCCAAACCCAGTCCACCCACGCCACTCTTCAGCAGCACCTTCATCATGCTTTAGCTCATCAAACTGATAAACAGGTCAATTAACCCACTTTTTCTCATGCGCCGATTCCGACATTTTACCTCCGATGACTCATCTTCATCGGAGATCAATATTTCACCTTTGATTGATGTGGTGTTTATCCTTCTGATCTTCTTTATCGTCACCACGGTATTTGTCGATGAAACCGGAGTGGAGGTGAATAAACCACGGGCGGCTTCCGCTGAAGATCTTGAGAAAAACTCGATCCTTATCGCGGTGACCGCGAGTGGTCAGGTCTATCAAGGAGGGCGCAGTATTGGCGTGAGCGGTGTGCGTAGCGTCGTTGCGGCACTGCTTGAAGTGGACGAGGATACCCCTGTGATCATTCAGGGGGATGCCGATGCCAATCATGGCACCATCGTCAAAGTCATCGATGCCGCCAGCCTCGCCGGAGCTAAAACGGTGAGTTTGGCGACAGTAAAATAATGAAACTCAAATCCATCTTCTTTGGCATCGCCATCACCGCCGTTCTTTTGGCGATGCTGGTGGCTACTCGGATGATGGTGCTTACGACGTCCTCAACCGAGTATGAGATTCGTGAGATTGAGACCGTCAGCTTGCCCGCGCCGCCACCACCTCCGGCAGAGGAAATCATGGTGGAAGATTTACCTCCGCCCCCACCACCTGCGCTGGCGGATCTCGCGGTGACGCCTGATGTCAGTCAGCCTGCGGTGCCGGTATCCGTGATGAAGATTGATCCTCGTCTAGCGGTGGATACCTTTTTCACCGATCAACCTCCATCGCCTCTGCCGCAGCCTTCCATTCCGAGGCCCAGTGTAAAACCGAAAGGCCCATCCAAACCTTCCGCTCCGTCGCGCCCTAGGGTGAAAGTCACACCCAAACAGAAATCTCAATATTCCCTAGGTGAGCTGGATCAGAAGCCGCGCTTGCTACGGAATCCATCGGTGAGTTTCCCGCGTAGTATCCGTAATGCCAAAAGTGGTCGAGTGGTGGTCCGTGTGACGATCCTTCCCTCTGGGCGAAGTCAGTTTATATCCGTGGTTTCATCTACTCATTCGGAGCTTATTCCCTTAGCTCGTCGGATAGCGAACGGATCGCGGTTCACGCCTCCCACTCGACAAGGAAAGCCGGTCAAGGCGGTGATGACCTGGCCCATTACTATTAAGAAATAATGAAGAAAGTTATCAGTTATCAGTTATTAGTTATTAGTTGCCTCGCCTCGATATTAGGTGCGGCCGAGCCGTTGCCTCTTTCTCAGGAATACTGGAAAGATGCTGGTTTTTTAAAGTCATTTAACGGTTCCTACCGGATCAATGCGAGGATTGAGCCATCGGTGAGCACAGAAGAGCGCGGTCTGCTGGTTTCGATTCAAAAACTCATGGCCGGCGGAAGACGTGAAGAGGCGTTGAATAAGTTGATAGCGAGTCCGCTGGTCAAAACCTCAGCTGCAATCGTTTACAATGCTGGTAATATTCAGTTTGAGTTAGGTCAGCTCAAGGAGGCTGCTGAGAGTTACCTGGCGGCGCTGAAAGTCTTCCCTAATTTTCGACGGGCGCATCGCAACCTTGCCTTTGTCTATGCGCGGGAGAATGATTGGGAAAAGGCGATTCCTGAGCTTGAGGAGTCGATCCGTCTCGGTGATCAAGATGGTGCCACCTATGGTCAGTTAGCTTATGGTCGATTGCAAAAGGAGCAATACGCATCAGCTCTTCAGTCGTATCGATTGGCGCAGGTGACTCAGCCTGAGAGTATTGATTGGAAAGCGGGAGTGGCGCAGTGTTTGCAGTATCTTCACCGCAATGAAGAAGCGCTTGCCCTGATCGATGAGGTGATTCAAGCGCGGCCGAATGAAGTTTCCTACTACCTCCTGCAATCGTCGATTCAGCTTTCGATGGATCAAGCAGAAGACGCGATTACGAACCTTGAGTTGGTTCGCAGATTAGGAAAGCTCGATGCCGAAAACCATCTCCTGCTCGCCACGCTTCATTTACGCTCAGGCAGCGCCAGTTTGGCCCGCCCGCTGATGATGGCGGCTTTAAAAATGGAGGAGCTGCCTCCGGGCCGCACCGCGCTCAATGCGTTGGAATTTGTCACTCAAATTCGCGACTGGAAGCTGGCGCGTGAGTTTGCAAACGCGATTGAGAAAGCCTATCCTGAAATCAAGGAGCCTAAGCTTCAACATCAGCAGAAGCGACTCGGAGCGCTGATTGATATCGATTCCGGAGAAAATCCCAAGCGGGGAGCAAAGACGCTTGAGTCTCTGGTGAAGGTGGATCCGCTGGATGCGCCGTCACTGATTTTGCTCGCACGTTATCGCATCACCGAGAAGCGCAATCAGGAGGCTGAAATGCTCTTGCAACAAGCCACCCATGTCGAAGGCTCTGTTTATGAAGCGCGGGTCGAGTTAGCCAAGCTCTACGTGGCGACCACTCGATACCGCGATGCCATTGGCCAGCTCGACAAAGCGCTCAAAATCAGGCCAAGTCAGTCGCTTGAAACGTATCGCGCTGCGGTTGATGATCTTGCGGAGGCCGCTGAGTGACTGAGGTGAAACACACGAAAATATAATCTTTGCCCCCTAGCTTGATCGTCCTGAAATATGCATTGCAATTTGGGGTTGATTCATTAGAAATCTCATCCATGAGCGAGCACGCAATTGGAATCATCGGAGGCAGTGGACTTTACGAAATGGCGGGGTTTGAAAAGCTCGAAGAGCGAGTCGTGGAGACACCCTTCGGCGAGCCGTCGGATACCATTGTGGGTGGCGTGATGGCTGGTCGGAAGGTCTGGTTTTTACCTAGGCACGGACGTGGGCATCGGCTGCTCCCTCATGAAATTAATCATCGGGCTAATGTCTGGGCGCTGCGTAGTCTCGGCGTGCGCTGGTTAATCTGTGTGACCGCGGTGGGAAGTTTGAAGGAGGAATACGCGCCTCGGCATATCGTCTTGCCCGATCAGTTTTTTGATCGGACGAGCCGACGCGAGCACCATACGTTTTTTGGCAAAGGGATCGTTGCCCATGTGGGATTTGGCGATCCTGTGAGCGCTGGCTTGCGGGCTATTTTGAAAAAGGCGGCAGAGGCCGAAGGGGCAACTGTGCATGATGGCGGCACCTATGTCAATATGGACGGTCCTGCCTTTTCTACCCGAGCTGAGAGCGAGGCGAATAGGCAGTTAGGGTTTGATGTCATCGGCATGACCAATCTCCCTGAAGCCAAACTGGCGCGCGAGGCCGAGATTGCTTTAGCCACGCTGTGTATGATTACCGACTACGATTGCTGGCACAAAGAAGAGGAAGACGTCAATGCTCAGTCCGTGATCGGTCACCTGATGGCGAACTCCGCCAATGCCCAGAAAATCATTGCCCGGGCTGTGGCTGAGGTTCCCGAATCTCCCACTTGGCCCGAGCATGATGCCTTGGCTCCCGCACTGATGACCCCGAAAGAATACTGGCCAGAGGAAACGCGTGAGAATTTGAAGCCGATGCTTGGCAGGTATTTTTAGGGCTGACACTTCATTTTTTTAACCACGAATCGGATGGATCTTACGAATCTTTTTTTGTTGAGTGCTTGGGGTCTGAGTTCACGCCTTCAGAAGGTGTGAGGTGTGCAAAGGTTGGGCTTGCATCTAACTTCTGAGTGGAATAGCGTTTCTCCATGAAAGCGAAGATCTGGTGGGGTTTAGGAGTTTTGGTGGTGGGATTGTTGTTGCTAGTAAGCCTGAAGTTTGGAGATCGATGGGCTTTGATGTTGGGTGATGAGAAATTCGAGCTTCGAGAATCGATCGTTGAAGTTGAGTTTGATGATGGAGCCATTCTGAAAATTCTTCAACTGGGAGAAAGCTCGATGAATGACGGTTCTTTGAAAGGTCCGATGTTTGGGACTTCGGGAAGCTCGACGATTTCGTATGCCCGTATTGATGTTACCGATTTTCGTGTGAATGATCGTCTTACTGGTCTCACATTTACTGGACGAGAAGGGGACCTCCTCGTGGAATTTCAACTTTCAGATAGGAGTGGTAAGGCAATAGGCAATGATGCTTATCTGGACGAAGGAGGGCGGATTGATTACCATATTGGCAATAAGAGCAAAAGTGGTTTTTTTAACTCTGCTGATGATTTTATAGCCATTTCGCCATCGAAATCTTCGGTGGAGCTGGTGTTGCAGTTGCGTGATAAGACGGGGGATTGGATTACGGCGAAAGGCCCCCTGTTGAGCGAGGAGGATGAGTTGAAGCGATCGGTGCTTGTTTTTGAGGGCTGGTCCCGGGATCAGAAGGAGTTGGTTTTCCGTGCCTTGCGCCGCGGGTGTGCGCCGAAGGAATTTCGATTACCCAATCCATACGATCGAGCGTCCTCAAAACCTTGGGTCGCCCAAGCATTTCCAGCGATTCACACCGAGCCTGATTTTACCTTTGAACTGACGGGGGTGGAAGAGCACTGTGTTCCCGAAAAAGGGCGGGTGATTGAGCTGGATGAAAAATTTACCACACGCTTTAAGAAGAAAGAACGTAAATGGGGGACGGCAGAATTAGAATATGAGCTCGTTCGTTGCGAAAGTCCAGATGGTGGGGTTCACCACCGATCTTCGATATGGACAGGACCGCATTCAGCTCATCAGGGTGTGGCTTTCCCCGCGCATGCGAAGCAGGCTACACTCACGTATGAAGTGAAGAGAAATAGAGCGTATCCCTTTAACCGTAAGGATGTAACGATAATTGCGGAAGGGGTTGTTTCGCCAGAGGGGCTTTCGATTAAGTTTGATAGATTATATCCAGTGTATGGGATCTCTCGGGTGGTCTTGTATGATGTTGAAAAAGATGGTGATGAGTTGTTTGCCAAAGTGGAAATCAACGGTGAATGGGCAAATGAAGGTGAGAAAAAGGCTGCCGAACATGTCTTTTCTGAGAGGTTTCGAGATTGTTATCTTGTTGGTTTTGTCGATGGTGAACCTGTTACTAGCGGTTATTCGCAGCTTAAACAGTCGGGAACCAGCACATCGATGGGAGGAAGGACTGAATTTCATTTAATAGAGCAGTGGTATTATGATTTTAAACCTGGCCAAAAAATCAGCTTCGGACTCGTGCGTATGCCGCCACCTTCCGTGTTTCAATTTGTGGTGGATCTTCCCACTTCGAAGAAGGTGCAGGTATTAGCTGAGCAGGTTGAAGAGTGACGCTCAGCATAAGATGAATGTCTAAAATGGAGTGGGGTCTTTCCATATTTCGACCAGAAATCACCATCAAAGAATACTAAAGATTCGCTCGATTCGTCAAATTTTCGGTTAAAACTGGAGTATCAAGCCGCGACATATCGGTTTTCGCGCATTTCGCGTCTTTTCGCAGGGCTCCTACACTAAGGAGATTGGTTCAGATTTTTTGACAGGATTAACAAGATTAACAAGATTTGAAGAGTCCTGCGGACTCTGGAACGAAGCTTTGTTTGAAATAATCCTGTAAATCTTGTAAATCCTGTCTGAAATAAAAAGAAATAAAGATGAAATCTCCCTAATGTATTTGCCCTGCGTCTTTTCGCGGTTAAAAAGGGTTGCAAATCGGCGGCGGGGGTGGCTTTTTCTCTGCAGCATGTCCGAAGCCAAAAACGAACGTAAGACGCTGGATCAGCGTCACCAGATGAGTGATCTTGAACGCCTGCGGCATTCCTGTGCCCATGTGCTTGCTACCGCCGTTCTTCGGGTCTGGCCGGATGCCCAGCTTGCCGGCGGGCCTCCTGTCGATAGTGGGTTTTATTACGACATCGATCTCGATCACCCTATTTCCACCACTGATTTCGATCAGCTCGAGGCGGAGATGAAAAAGGTGGTGAAGGAGAATCAGACATTTGAGAAAATGATTGTCACGCGCGACGAAGCATTGGCTTTGGCCGAGAGCGGTCGCTTGGGTGGGCTTTCCGAGCGGGGCACGCCAAGCCAATTCAAAATTGATCTTCTTAACGATATCCCCGAAGGCGAGGAGATTTCGATTTTCAAAAATGGCGACTTCTGGGACTTGTGTGCTGGGCCTCATGTTGGTCGGACCGGTAACTGCAAGGCGTTCAAGGTGATGAGTGTGGCGAGTGCGTTCTATAAAGGTGACAACACACGGCCGCAGCTGCAGCGGATTTACGGCACTTGCTTTAAAAATAAAACCATGCTCAACGAACATTTGGAAAAGCTGGAGGAGGCAAAAAAACGCGATCACCGCAAGCTAGGTAAAGAACTGGGTATTTTTCACATCGATGAAGCCGTGGGGCAGGGGTTGATTCTTTGGAAGCCGAAAGGTGGCCTTATCCGTCGGGCGCTTCAGGATTTTATTACGGAATCACTTGATGCCCAGGGATACTCGCAGGTGTTTACCCCCCACATCGGCAAGCTGGATCTTTACCGGACCAGTGGACACTTTCCCTATTACCAAGACAGTCAGTTTGCTCCGATCCCCGAGCGTGAGGCACTGGAGAAGCTGTCGGATGAAAATGCCACTTGTGCCACGTTGATCAATGGCCTGAACATGGGCACGATCGAAGGCTACATGCTGCGGCCGATGAACTGCCCGCACCACATTAAGATTTATTCAAGCGACCACCATAGCTACCGCGACCTTCCGGTCCGGCTGGCTGAGTTCGGCACGGTGTATCGATGGGAGCAGTCCGGCGAGCTTGGAGGCATGACTCGCGTGCGTGGATTTACTCAGGACGATGCCCATATTTTCTGCACGCCGGATCAGGTGGCTGAGGAGGTGGAGCTTTGCCTTGGACTGGTGAAGAAAGTGCTCAAAACGCTTGGGATGGATGACTACAGCGTCCGCCTTTCCCTGCGCGATCCCGATAGCGATAAATACGTTGGCTCTTCTGAAAACTGGGACAAGGCCGAGGACGCTCTGCGCAAAGCTGTGAAAACTCTGGGTGTGGATTACATTGAAGAAGAAGGTGAGGCTGCATTCTACGGACCGAAAATTGACTTTGTGGTTAAAGACTGCATTGGTCGCGACTGGCAGCTCGGCACGGTGCAGGTGGATTACAACCTGCCGGAGCGATTTGACCTCACTTACATTGGGTCCGACAATAAGCCGCACCGCCCTGTGATGATTCACCGGGCACCGTTTGGTTCGCTGGAGCGATTCACCGGATTGCTCATCGAGCATTTTGAAGGGAAGTTCCCGACCTGGCTATCGCCAGAGCAAGTGCGGGTGTTGCCGATTTCTGAGAAATTCAATGATGCGGCTGACGAAGTTGTGAAGAAGCTCGTGGATATTGGCGTGCGTGTCTCAGCTGACAGGAATGCGGATAAAGTAGGGGCTAAGATTCGTCTTGCCAGACTGGCCCGAGTGCCATATATGTTGGTCATTGGAGCGCGGGAGGCCGAAAGCGGCACCGTCTCTGTCCGTCACCGGGATCGAGATGATCTGGGTGCTATTCCCATCGATGAATTTGTTCAAACTATCCAACAGGAGATTGCCAGCCGGTCATTGTGACCCGGTTAAGGTTCTGTAATTGCTCTTATGTGCATGAAGAAAGCGATGGCAGAATGTAACTTTAGCAGCGTCAGTGGGCGTTGTTTCCGCTCATGCGGATAAAATTGAGTTCAATGCTCAAGCCCTACTAAACCACCAATTAACCAACAAAGGAGAACACCATAGCTAGACAGAAGAAAAAACCGTTCCGTAAACGCCGCGACATGACCCGTGTCAACGAGCGAATCCGTGCGCCCAAAGTGCGCGTTGTATATGAAGACCAACAGCTGGGCGTGATGAGTTCGCGTGAGGCTGTGGAGAAAGCGAAAGCCGCTGGGCTTGATCTCGTAGAGGTCGCCCCGAATGCCAAGCCTCCCGTATGCCGCGTTTGTAACTATGGAAAGTACAAGTATGAGCAGTCCAAGCTGAAGAAAAATAAAGCGAAGACATCTTTGCGGACCAAGGAGATCAAGCTTCGTGTGGGTACAGATACACACGACTACAATATCAAGATGGCTCGCTCCGAGCAGTTTCTCGATCAGGGGAACAAGGTTCGAATTCGTCTGCAGTTCCGTGGGCGTGAGAATGCTCACCGTGACATCGGATTTACGGTGCTCCAAAAGGTGGCTGAAGATCTGAAGCAGATTGCCAACGTTGACCTCAAGGCCCGTTTGGCTGGTCGTGCTGTAACCATGTTGCTCTCGCCCTTACCTAAGGAGCAGCGAGTGCGTCACTTTATGCTCAGTCACGGAAACCTTATCGATCCCGATGATATGGGTGATGAAGAGGTCGAGTTTGACGATGCTGATGAGTTGACCGCAGAGGAGTCCAAAGCTTACGCCGACGCCGTTGCTGAAGAAGCTGAAGCTGAAACTGAAACTGATTCAGAGTCTGAAGATGCCTAAGTTTTAAAGAGCATGACTGTATTTTCGCTATTAGCCGACGCTACTCCGCAAGGAATGCAGGTGTTTTCACTTGTTGTGGCGGTTATGGCGATTGCAGCCGTGTTGCTTTCCATTGCTTTTTACATCTGGATGCTTGTCGACTGTATTAAAAATGAACCGTCCGAGGGGAACGATAAAATTGTCTGGCTTCTGGTCATTCTGTTTCTGCAAGGTCTGGGGGCATTGATTTATTACTTTGCCCGCCGTCCTGCACGGATTAAGGGCCGCGGAAAGAAAAAAAGCACCCTATCTTCTTGATCTTTTATCCATCAGCTACGTTGCCTTTCCGCTCGAATATCCCGATATACGAAGAGGAAAGTTGCCTTGCTGATGAGAGAAAATCTCTGCGAATCTAAGGCGCTCTATTTATTTCCGTGACCCTAAGCAATTCGGGCGTTAAGCGGTATCAACCTCTGTGCACTACCCTGCAAAAAAGCAGTGGCACCCTTTCAGGGCGCGGGCTGTATAGATCATCTCCGACCCTGGGCTGAGCGAGTTCTACCCCTTTGGGGTATTTCTGATCAGACATCAGACTCTAACACCCGGCTCCTGATACCTGATACCTGATACCATGTCCCGACTTCTTCTTTTTGACATCGACTGCACTCTCATTGATACTGGAGGCGCTGGCATGCAGGCCCTCAAAGAGGCTGCTCGCGAGCTATTTGGGGCCGA
>Ga0256845_1002193_pt1 | contig 14436 bp, 28 predicted proteins | sample RiftiametaG_FD_189101 | JGI IMG/M metagenome (GOLD analysis project Ga0256845, IMG submission 189101) | Tube worm associated microbial communities from hydrothermal vent at the East Pacific Rise, Pacific Ocean - Riftia | ecosystem: Host-associated > Annelida > Integument > Unclassified ...
ACTTTCCATTTCATCATACAATTTGGTAAAGATGAGTTTAAACAATTCTTCAAAAACATCTACACCTGCATTTGCCAAAACTTCATCTTCCATTTCCAAAATCAAATCTTTCAATGATTTTTTTTCAGTAACTAATTTGTCTTTTTTTACTAAATCGTCAATAGTCCAACGTTCCGTTAAAATGTCAGATAGTTTTTCAGTTGCTTTTGGAATTGCCGATAAATCTTCAAAGTAATTTGGGTCTTTTCTGTGGTAATACGATATTGAATTTCCGTTACTCCAAATTCCAATTGGTGCACCTGTTGCGTTGCAATAAGATTTTAGTTGTTCTTTTCCGTCTTTTAGTTTCGGCTTTTTCAACTCTACCATTATGTAGATTGAACGAGTATCTTGTTTGTCGAAAATTACAATATCAGCACGTTTTTTTTCACGTCCAAAACTAACAGCATATTCAATTTCCATTCTTTCAAATGGATAACCATATTCTTCATTCAAAACCATTAAATAAAGTTGTCTAACGGCTTCTTCTGGTTTTAGTTGAATATCTTTTCTACGAACCAAACAGTTTATAAAAGGTACTTCTTTCCCACGAACTTCTTTTAGAAAGATACTTTTCTCTAATTTTTCAATTTGCTCAGATGTAAATTGAGTTAATTTGTAGTTACTGTCTCTTAATATTTCGGTTAGTTTCATATTCTGTTTTTATTGTAATTCATTCAATTCGCTAATTTAATCCAATTTTAGTTTTTCGGTTTGTTTTGAAAGATAATTTTTCTGTTTTGCACGAGCGTGGGCAAAAAAAATGCTCTTTTGGTTTTTAGAGCGTTGGATTTGTGTGTAGGCAAAAACCAAATGTGCATTTTGTGCGGTGGCTTTTTCTTTTTTAGTACAATTTTTTTCGTTGGTGCTTGTTGCTAACGTTTTTGTGTATGGCTTGTTGCGTTGGTTACACCCCCTAAAACAAAAAGTACAAAGAGAACCTAATATATTTTGGCTGAAAAAACCAATGAAAACAATGCATACAGGTGTTTTTTGCCGTAATTTCAAAAGAAACAAAAAGTACAATTAACTACCTTTAACTACCTTTTAATTACCGCTTAGGTAAGTATTAACTACCTCCTTTTAACCCATAACTACCATTTTACTACAGAATAGCCGTAAAACTACTGTTTGCAAGGCTTAAAGTGATATTTACTACCTTTTAAATAAGTGTTTAAATAGTATTTAACGGATAAATATGCCGTAAATTTTAATAATAGAAAAAACACAAAGAAATGGTTAGCTGTCACGTTAGGTGTCACGTTAGGTGTCACAAAATAGGAGTAAAAACTGTATGAGTTTGTTGTATTTGTATGTGAAAACATAACGAAATATATTAAAAAGGGGTTGAGTTAGGGGGGGTATGATAACTTTAAATATATGAGTTATTTTTTTAATATACTGGTATTCAGTTTATTGATTTACGAATATGATTTTTGTATATGTATATAAATGTGATGGATATTATAGTAGTTGTACTTTTCCTGTACTTTCTTCTTTGTTTACGGATCCTAATACACGAGATATATAACGTATATTTTCTTTCAAAATAGTAATAGGTTGATGTTTTAAACGGCCGTCTGGGTGTATAGATGTGTTTGTGCTGTAGCAAATTATATTTTTTTCGTCTAATTCACCTATTTGCTTAGTAATTCTTCTTTCGGAAGTTTCTACAACATAATTCCGGCCCCATGAAATTTCACTTTTATCATTTAACTCACGGATAGCAAGAATACACCCACTTGGGTATTCTACCATACTATCTCCGTAATGTCTTATTGCAGCTGTAGCACCTTGAAACCAATCACCGGCATCTATTAATACAGAGGTATTATAAATAGCCCCAGTTTCTGCTACTAAATTATCTCCACCAATTGTAGCTACATCTTCATAAAATGGAATTAAGTTTTTGCTAATTTTTTCTTTTTCTTCATTCAGTAATTCAGATATCGTTACATTAAGGACTTTTGCAATTATTTGCAACTTTGATAGACTTATGTCTGCTTTTTCATTTTCATAATCAACATATGAACGTTTTCTAATGCCAGTTCTCTCAACAATTTGGTCTTGAGTAAGGTTTTTTTTCTTTCTTATTTCTTTGATTCTAAGCATTTTATAATATTTTAAATGAATTAATGCAATTATTTGCATTAAAACTTGTAATTATTTGCAATATGTTTATATATTTGTCCTGTACTAAAAGACAAAATAAACAATGAGCAAACCTACGAAAAAAAGAAACAATTACAATGAGGATATTCTCACAGCTTTACATAATAAATATGGGTATTCAGTTGATTACATCAGAAAATCACTAAGAAAAGACCGAGAAGGCATTATGCCCGACATTTTAATAAAGGAGTATAACAAACTCTTGAAAGCCGATGAAATTATTAAAGCTGCTGCTAAAAAAGAGCTTCAAGAAAAAACTAATAATATAAAATCATAAATATGTTTGAATATTACGGAAATTCTTTATGCGTTAGAGGCAGTTGGTTATCTAAACTAGGTGTTATTTCTTCCTCGTATCAGCAAAATTTAATATCTGAAAGAAAATTAAAAAAAGCGCGATCTGGGCGTGGATTAGGAAATTACTCTTTGTATATATACGAATCTTTACCGCAACGGTTCCGTACTGTTATCGAACACGATTTAGGTTTAGATCCTTATGAAGAAAGTAAAACCATTCCTTTTGCTAAGTATTTGAAATACGATGAAAACGCCGCCGCTTTCTTTTCTAATTACGAGTTAGAAGATGGACGTTTTTTATCAGAAGTAAATACATCTGCAGTAGAAGAATATACCGCCAATGCAATTGTGTTTAATGCAATTAAAGTATTGCATACCAAAATAACTACAGCTAATCCTAAGATAAATAAAGGCGAATTATGGCAACGTTTTGCAAACTCAATTCAAAAATTACCAAAAGAAATTACAGATAGATATCCGTTTGATGTCCCAACCAATCCAAGAACACTACGCGCAAAATATGAATCATGTATTTTATTAAAAAAGAACCGTCGTTATAAAAGAACTGGTTTAGAAGGCTTAATTCACGATAACTATTGCAATAACCACTCTAAAATAATTTCTGATGAAATTGGTGACTGGTTAATGGCATACAAATGTTTACCGATTAATTATTCTTATTACGAACTTCAAGAAATATATAATGAAGCTCGCTTAGAAAAAGGATGGTCCTATTTATCTGAAGGAGCGATTAACAATCATTTAACCAAACCAGAAAATGTAAGAATTTGGACATTGGCTGGAGACGGTGTTGAAGAATACACTAAAAAATACGGACACACATTAAGTAAAAATAAAAACAGATTATTCCCTAATGCTCATTGGGCAATAGACGGCACCAAGTTAGATGCTGTACATTTTTGGGACACGAAGTCTAAAATGGCAGCAGTTTGCAAAATCAATGTTTTGATTGATGTGTATTCTGAAAAGATTTTAGGCTATTCTTTTTCACAAACAGAAAATCACGTAGATCACTTTATTGCTTTACGCATGTCAGTAGATGAAGCTGGTGCAAGGCCTTATTTATTTACCTATGATGCACAATCTGCTCATAGGTCTAAAAAAATGCAGGAACTATATAGCAAAGTAATTGCAAAAGGCGGTCAACATTATCATCATAAAGTAGGTAGAAAATCGAATCCAATGGAGCAGTTTTTTAACCGATTTCAGCAACAAATAGTATTAAAACGTTGGTTTACAGATGGGCAATCTATTAAAGCAAAACAAACCAGATCTAAAGCGAGTTTAGAAATTGTACATCAAAATAAAGGTGCATTACCAACGTATGAGGATCTACAAAAACATTTTGAGATTATGGTTTCAGAATGGAACTCTAAGCCACGCTCAAGAAAATCTACCAAAACCAGAAATGAGTTTTACGAAACTTCTACAACCCATACACAAGAATTAAGCATATTAGATCGTGTTTCTATGTTCTGGCTAAATGAACGTAAACGAAAACACTTAGCTCACGGAATGCCTTTAACAGTCGCAGGAGAAGATTATTTATTTGAGGTGTATGATGACAATGGAAATGTAGATACAGATTTTAGATTAAAGTATGTGCAGCAGTCTTTAATTGTGTCTTATGACCCAGAATATTTAGATGATTTTGTAGCACTCTACAAATTGAACGATAAAAATGAAAAGGTATTTGTTGGCTATGCCGAAAAGAAACGCACAAGTGTAGAAGTAGCCTTTTTACAACAACCAGGAGAATACGATCAAGTTTTAAAAGATATTGAAGTACGTGCCACAGAAAAGGCCCACGATTGGAACGCTTATTTAGAAATTGTAGAGCGTACAGGAATTAGTAGAGAATCTCTAATTAATGAGCAAAACAGTTGGGTAGATAATAACGCAGAATTTAATGCTAAACGTGCTGCTTTTTCCACTAAAGAAGAAAATTTAGAAAGTGATAGCAAATCGCTATTTAGTAGAATGATTAATAACTAAATCTTATAGAATGCAACAATCAGAAAAGAAAAAAATAGTTGACTTATTAGAAATTTACATCAAAAATAAAGGTTCGCAAAACAAAGCGGCACATTCTTTAAAAGGTGTTTCATCTGCCGTAATTTCTCATTTAATAAATGGGAACTGGGAGCCTTACGCAGATGATATGTTTCGTAAAATTGGCAATCAAATTGGGTACAATTCTCAAAATTGGCAATTTGTAAATACAACAAATGCCTCATTTTTATTAGCAACTTTAGATAAGGTAAAAAAACAACAATCTGTTGTTACCATTTTGGCAATTGCAGGGTCTGGAAAGTCTGAAATTACCAAAAAGTATGCTGCTGAAAATTCTGATGTCATTAGAATTGAGTGTGCTTCTTATTGGGACGAAAAAAGATTTTTACAAGAAATTTTGTTAAAAATGGGCATTAGAAATCCGCACAATAGAATCCCTCAAATGATGGAAGAAATCATAAAAGGTATTCAGAATTATGATACGCCTCCAGAAATGATTTTTGATGAAATTGATAAACTTGGAGATCGGCTATTATATTTTTTAATTACGTTTTACAACGAACTAAAGTGGAAATGTAGCATTGTTTTGTTATCAACCTATTATTTCAAAAAAAGATTAGAAGACGGGTTTAGAAACCGTAGGAAAGGATATGAAGAGTTATTAAGCAGGTTTGGAACCTTTATCGAGTTTGAACAAACAAGTGCTGCAGATGTACAATTACTATGCGAGGCTCAAGGACTAACAGACAAAACTATTATTAGAATAATTCAGAAAAAATGTAATGGAGATTTACGAATTGCAGCCGAATTAATAAGAATATATAAGTTAGAAAATGGCATATAAATATCACCCAGAAATAGAGAGCCTAAAAGTGAATGAAGATGGTACAAAAGTAATGTATTGTGGAGATTCTTTAGAGGTGCGTTCAGCAAATAGATCTGAGCGAAAAACAGCATTAAAATACGTGTATTTTCTAGGAAGAACACACAGTATTGCCAAGTTAGTATGTGAGTGTTGGAATGGAATGTCAGAAAACCCGCGTTGGTATGCAACAAGAAGAGTAAAAGCCAAAGGATTTCATTATACCAATTTATTTTTTGCTCCCTGCGGAACGAATCCAGAGGCAAGAAACGCAAAAAGAGGCACAAGGAGTAAAATTACGGTAGCAGATGTTCCTAATATTGAGAAGCGTCTTAGAAGTGGCGAAACATTGGCGGCAATTGCTAAAGATTACAACACATCTGATATGTCTATTCATCGTATTAGAAAAGGGATGAAGAATGGCTAGAGCTTTTAATGTAAAAGATTTATTAAGCAAAAAATTTGAAATAATGCCTTTTTCGGGTATTTGGGAGCAAAGTTTTGGAAAACCTTGTAAACAGTTCAGTATGATGATTTATGGAGATTCTGGTAGCGGAAAAACCGAGTTAGCGATAAAATTTTGCAAGTACTTGACAAATTTCGGAATTGTGCATTACGATAGTATTGAGCAGGGAATTAGTCACACTTTACAAATGGCAATGGAGCGAAACAATATGGAGCAAGTGGCTGATAAGTTTAAGATTTTAGACAAAGAACAACTACCTGAACTTACAGCAAGGTTGCGTAAACAACGTTCAGCAGATTTTTTAGTGATCGATTCAATTCAATACCTACGGATGACAAAAGAGGAATATTTTAATTTTAAAAATGAGTTCTATCCAAAGAAAGGAATCATTTTTATAAGTCACATAGAAAAAGGAACTTTAAAAGGAGCTTTGGCAAGAGACATTTGGTACGATGTAGATATTCAAGTGCCAGTAGAAGGTTTTAAGGGGTTTCCTAAAAAAAGATTAAACGGTGGAGGAGCCCCTTATATTATCAATGCTGAACGTGCAGCAGCGTATCACGGAGAAATTAAATAATTTAAAACAAGGATAAAATGAAAACATTAACACAAAACATTCAACAACGTACAGGATTGAGCAAAGATGAATATGAAAACGTTGTTTTTTCAACCTATTTAATGTGCTTGTCAGAAATAGCAAGAACGCCACAGCACTTGCAGTTGTTGTTAATTAACAGACCTATTAATAATTGGTTTTTAAAGGAGGTTGCAAAACTAAATAAAGACTTTATGATCAACACAATTCCGTTTATTAAATTAGAAAAAAAATATGTAAAAAAGCACTACAAATCGATTATTAAAAGAATCGCACAAAACTATCCTAGTGCTTTGATTGATGCTGTGAAAATCATTAATAAAGAGTCTTTACTAACCTTATGTAATTAATTATGATCGTAAACATACACAATTTAGAAAAGAGAGTAACATTGTTAAATGATTGGTTGTTTCATCATCCAGATACGCATCATTTATATAGGGAGAAGGCACACAAACGTAATTATTACGTGCAAAAATTAGGAGAAATGGATGAATACCAATTAAAAACCATAGAAATACAATAATTATGAATGTAGATTTAAGCAAGTTATCTGCCGCAGATTTAAAGGCAGAATTAGAGAAAAGAGAAGCAACAGAACGTAAGGTGCAGCAGTCAAAAGAATCAGCACATGAAAAAAGAAAAAAAGACTTTTTAAGTTCAACTACTCACAGGTTTTTGAGTTATAGAAATGAATTAAAACAGTTGAAAGATTTCACGATTACCGAAGCGAACAAAATTTGGAATGAGATGTACGAGGTGCAAGGAAAAGAACCAAAAGAGCAAAATCAAATCAGTATTAAAACAGGCGATTTAAAAATTACGGTAGAACGCAAAGATAAGTTTGAGTTTACCGATGAAGCTATTGTACATATTGATGCCATTAAGGAAATTATGAAGGAAAAATTCGAATTGCGAAATAAGGGAATGTATGGGTTTTTAGATGCAATTTTAATGAAAAATGGTGCAGGAGATTATGATCCGAAACTGTTAACGAAAGCAAAAAAATCTGCAATAGAATTAGGCTATGATGATCTAACTGCAGAAATAGAAAAACTACAAAATTGCCAGCAAGTAAACGGTACCGCTTTGTACTGTAGAGCGTATAAAAAAAATGAGCGAGGACTCTGGAAAGATATCGTTATTCAATTTTCTTCTTTGTAATGGTTATTGATAAAAAACAGATCATCCGCATACAATCTGCTATGAGTAGCAGATGCAGTTCTAGAGACGAGCGCTTAGATTTTATGTCTGGCTTTTTTAGTAGGGAAATTGAGTCGACAAAAGATTTAACAAGTGTTGAAGCGGATGATTTTATTTACTTTTTAAATACAGGAAAAGTAAGCAATAACAATTGGGCATATTTTGACAAATCAAAGTTTACTTCAGAACGGAAATTATTATGGTCCTACTTATATCAAGCTCAATGGACAGTATCAAATGACCGACACGGAGAAGTACCCGATTTAGAAAGATTGAGTGCTTTTATAAAAAGCAAAAACAGCCCTGTAAACAAGCCTCTTAAATTATGGAAAAAACAAGATTGGGAAAAGATATTATATGTGTTTTTGCAAATTGTAAAATTTGAACATAAATAAGATGTATAGTATTTATTGTGAAGGACATTTTTACGAAAAACATATAAAAACGTATGATGAAGTAAAATTAAAAGAAGCTTACTGCATCGGTTTGCAATTAGATTATGAGGTAACCTATCCTGATAACGTAATAAAAAGAGTACTATTTATAAAATAACACCATGCCAAAAGTTCAAAAAATATTTAACCTAGAAGTAACACCAGATAAGTTTTTGCGTGCCTGTTCTGCAACTGAATTAAGAGAAGTAGAACTATTACTATCGTCAAAAACCTATCAAAATAAAATGAACCGTATAGGTTCTAAAACAGAAAAATAATACTATAAATAAAATGGATACATCAATTGGAGAAAATGAGCCTTTAACATTAGAACATTGTAGTTGGCTTGGACTTAAAAGTGAAAATGGAGCATTGATAAGAAAAGGAATGAAAGGAGAAGTACAGTATTATGACAGCAAGTTTTATTACTGCGAAAAAAATGTAGCGATTAAAACACTACATACTTGCAAAGACTTGAATGATATTATAATACCAATTGCAAATGCTGAAATACGTGAACGAAATTTAAAAATATTGAAAGAATAATGAAAATTTCTACCAAAATACAGCACTATACTTTAGAGTGCATTTGCAACTTATACGATGGTGTTCAAGAGAACGATACACCTACTGAAATTCAGTTAACAAAAGAATATAAATCTGCAGCTAATATTTTGGATTTATTAATGATAGATCTAAAAAAGAAGCTGCTATCAAAATCTAAAAGTAAAAAGCCTTTTAAGTTGTCTTTAGAGTATTATCAATCCTACTTTTTAATCAACTTTATTAGTGCTCACGGTTCATTTTTTATAGGAATCTTAGAGCGTACGTTATTACAGCAATTTACAGAAAAAATACATCAACAATTATGAAAACATTTCTGATAACTCATAAAAAATCCAGCTCAACAATGCTGTTTAAATACTCTTTAAAAGGTGTTTTAGTAGAAAGTAAGTTAAACTTTAATCCTGTAAAATCATTTTACGATTTACTGGTACCGCCGTTTCCTTTTTATCTTGTAGATATTGAGTTGTTTAAACAACATAAAGATTATAGAGTACAACCACTTAAGCAAGATTTAACCTTTAAATCCTTTTGGGACACATTTGCACACAAACACGGTAACAAACAACGAGCTGAACGCATTTGGAAACTGCTAAACGAAGTGCAAAAAGCAAAAGCAATCTCTTACATACCTACGTATAAAGCGATGCTTATTACAAGCAATAAGGATCACTTGTATCCAGAAACTTATTTACACCAAAAAAGATTTGATAATGACTAAACAACAAAAGCAACAAATAGATAATTTATCTCATTTACAACTATGTAAAGCTTGGAGATTTGGAACTGGGGAAAAAGAATGGTTTGATAAAAGTTATGAAGCATCTACCTATTTTAAAGACAGATTATTTAATTATTTTGGTGGGTTTACACCACAAATATCTAAACAAATAGGGTTTTGACAATGACTAAGAAATTACTAAATAGAAGATATTATTTGCACCGAAAAATCAAAAAAAAAGGAATAAAGTACAGTCCTTTTTTAAGAACTGTTTACTGGTCATTTTCTAAGCCTGTTGATAATAATCATGTAGCCAATTTGCAAAGAGAGTTTAACTATAGTGTACAATTAGAAATAGAATAGAAAATGGATGATAAACAAAAAGAACAATTAGCCACAAAGGCAGCAACAAAATGGGCAACAAAAAATCTATCTCATTTTAAAAAATACTCATTTGACCCTAAGTTAGAAATGCTAACAGACTTTGCTAAAGATTTTGTAAAAGAGTTAGATATCAAGAAAAAAACTTATTAAAATTCACTATAAAAATATAACAAATTATGATCAGAAATTTTATAAAAGAATGTATGTTTTTTCAAACAGATGACACCTACAATATTGTGTCCGGGATTGTAATGTGGCTTATCATTCCGTTGTATGTGGTAGGAGTTATTATAATTTTTAATATTTCATTATGAAGATAACACCAAAATCATTACAAGAAATAGGTTTTATAAATACAGCCTCTTATGATCATGATCAATGGCATACAGAAGTCTATAGAAATAACGAGATTAAAGTATTTATAACACAACTGATAACTGGTGGAGACATAAGTGTTGATGTAGAAATAGAAGAAACTCAAGAGTTATTTTTAACGCTAGAAGATTTAACAAATTTATCTAAAATTATTAATAAAAATAAAACATTTGTAGACAAACTAACAATTAAAGAATGCGATTTTATTTCAAAAAACATCCAGAGAACATCATTTTGAAGTTGGAAATAATTTTTTTAAAGGATTTTTAGACACTAATAGTTATACATATTATTGCGATATGGGAGAGCAAATAACAAAAGAAGAATATGAAAATGAACTAAAATTATTTATGGAAGATTTGAATAATTACATTTCTTTTATAAATGGTTCTCCGTAAAAAATAAACAAAATCTAAAGTGGTCGAATTTGACCACTTTAAAATAAAACCAACACCGATAAAGCAATGAACCGCTTTTGTTTTTATACGGTGTTAACTAATTTTTAAAAATGATAGTAGGAAAATACGTTATTAGGAGAGCAAAAACTATAAAAAAACGAATACTTGAAAGGGATAATAACCAACCTTTATTGCTCGAAAGAATGTTGCAGATATACCATTCTCGTTTTTGTGGTATTTGCTTTTATAGGGATGAACCGAGTTATGAAAAAATGCGAAAAGACATTTTTAAATTGTAGTTAACGTTGAGTATATGATTTCGGGCGTAAATAAACCACCAATTTAATAGATAAAAACAAAATTATGATAGTACACGAAAAAAATAAACAAGCACAATTAGAGCCTGAATTATATAGATTGTTAGGCAATGTGGTGGATTTATATAACAAATCTTCTGATTTAGCGGCTGACCTTGTGGAGAAAATGGCTCGTAAAATATTAACAAACCATAACGAACTTGACGAATTTATAATGGCAATGGGGAGTTACTTTTTTACCTACAAAAATGGTGGGGCGCATTTACAACCTACTGTTCAAAAAATGAACAAAAGTTTTAATTACTACTATGAAGATTCTGAACCATACCTAAAGCCCTTGAATGATTTTATTGGTGCGTGGGATAAAAGACTAAAAATGACAGGTGATGCAATGAGATTTACTGCAAAGTCTGAAAAAATAACGGACTGGTAGCCATTGTGCCTAACGAAAAGGCTATGATTTCGGGCGTGAAAATCCACTAATTAAATAAACGTGCAAAAACTTAAATAAGAACTAACACTAATAAAGAAAAACTAACTAAGCCTGAAATATAGCCAGTGTTAGGCTTAGTATGGGTAAATAAAACAAAATTATGGAAATTTGGAAACCTTTAGAATACAAATACTTTAATCACTTTAGTATATCTAATACTGGACGATTAAAAAACACAGAAACTGATGAAATTAGAAAAACAAGAGTTCAGCCAAAAACTCAACTTGTTTTCTGTGATATTTCTGTAAATGATGAAAATGAGAATAAAATTAGAAAAACAATATACATTCATTTAGAAGTTGCAAAAGCGTTTATTCCTTTACCTGCTAATGCTGATGTAATTGATTATAAAGCAACTCACAAAGAGGGTGTTTCTAAACTTAATAATTTAGTTAGAAACATACGTTGGACTACTCAAAGCGAATTGTCGTCTAAAACAATGGCTAAAGCAACAACAAACCAACGTAATAGAATTGGTCAATTTAATGTTGAAAAATGGAAAGGACACGAAAAGAAGAAATACATTAAAATTGCCGACAGACCAGATTACATTAAACCAATAAAAAAAATTATGAGTACTAAAAAAACAAAGTTACAGATTGAATTAGAAAAGGAAAAAGAACTATTAAAAAATAAAATAAGACTTATTGATGAATTACTGAAGGTTTAATATTAAGCCTAACACCGTTATAAAAGCACCTTTTTTTAAAAGACTAAAAATAAGATGATTGTAAAGTAAAATAGATGAAAAACGAACTATTTTTTAATTGGATAACAGATAAACGGGTGAAATCTCAACTGTCTATTTGTGTACAAAACTCCACAATTAAAAGAAAAAAGGGTTTGACACAATCTCAGATATCTAAAGAATTAGGTACCAATCTCTCTAAAATAAAACAAATTGAAAACGGCACTTGCAAAGACTTCAACGCAATTAATAACTATGCGAATTACTTTGGAGAGTGTTTATTTTTTTAAATATAAATTATGCAAACAAAAAAACACTCACTTATAGAAGCAATTACAAATACTGCAGTTGGTTTTTTTATTTCATTATCGGCTACTTTTTTAATATTTCCTATTGTAGGTATTGAAAGTACAGGATTTAAAAATGTAGTAATAACCCTATTTTTTACAGTAATTTCTGTTTTTAGAGGGTATGTAATAAGAAGATTCTTTAATAAGAAAAATCAGTTAAATTAAAATTTTGTATGTTTGTCGTCTCAAACCGTTTTTGGAAAACTTCAAAAACAATTTTTTACGATAAGAGTTCGCACAAGGTTCACAGTTCAGAAATGGCTGTAATTCCGTCCAAAAACGGTTTGAGAAACCTGACGGCGAACTCGCATACATTAAAATCTCAAATATATGTATAGTAAAACCAATAGACCAGCTCCGTCTAAAAACGAGCCAAAAGAAGTAATTACTTTCAATTTCTCCGAAAGTAAAAGTCCAATCCGTAATATTTTTGTAGATGGTGAACCACATTTTATAGGTTCAGACCTCACTAAAGCATTAGCCTACAAGAATTCACGAAAAGCACTAAAAGATCATTGTAGGTATGTAACGAAACGTTACATACCGCATCCGCAATCAGAAAACAAGACTTTACAAGTTTTAGTTATCCCCGAAAGCGATATCTATCGTTTAATTATTAAATCTACGTTGCCAAAAGCACAAGAGTTTGAGCGTTGGTTGATGGAAGATGTTTTGCCAAGTCTCCGTAAAAAAGGCTATTACACGATGAGTCATCAACAAAAAGATGATTTTATAGACGCACGAGCATTGATATACGACACTCAAAAATTTAATAACAAGCCTATACGTTGTATAGAGATAGATAAAGAAGAGTTATTTTCTATCAATGATATTAATTTTTCAATAGGCAGTCGTACTGGTAGTTGTCAAACGGCAAAAAAACTAAATGTAAAAGAAACTTTGGCAAAAAAAGTGTGGCTTTATGGAGTTACCAATCCTGCTTGGTTTACTACCAAACAGGGGTTTCAACTCATAGTATGTGGAAGTCGTACTTTTAATAAGATTAATAGTATGATTAGTTTCTCTAACCAATTAAGTTTAGGATTATGAGAGCTACAAAATATTTTAAAAACGGAACTGATATGACAGATTTTGCCGACCAATGGAAAGCAAAAGCAAAAGACAACTGGTATTTACGCACATTTTTACGTTGCGACCACGTACTAAACGAACAGCGTAAAAGTATTATATTGGTAGATAACGAGCGTTTAATACAACGGCTTATATTGTGTAGAATTTGTAATGTACACGGCAATAGCCCAGAAGTGAATGCTATAGTAGAAACTTTAAAAACCGCCACGTTATGAGTGTAGAAATAAATAAAAAAGGAGATTTAATTATTACCATTCCAACAGACGGTTATCTTACACCCATAGAACAATTAGAACTCCGTAGAGGTGCTGTTAGTCAAGCTTTGACAGAACACGATAATAAAGAATTTATAGGTTCAGATTTACATTATGGATTGGTAGAAATACTTAATGATTTATCACCGACAGAAGAGCAATGGAAAAAGGTTTTTAAGTCAGGTTTTTAAAACAATTATTTGGAACCGCTCAAATTGAGCGGTTTTTTTTATATTTACAGAAAAAGTTTAATTATGAAAAAACTAAAAACATTTTTAATTATTGTTGTGGTTGCAGTTGTTATAAAAACGATTCTTCCAGAAAAAAAAGTAGTGCCAAAAACAGAAGAGCAAGTACAGAAAGAGCTTCTTTTAAAAAAGGAAAAACAGCAACAAGAAGATAGGAAAGAAAAAATAGACTGGGCGTTGACTACTTTTAAAGAGTTGATAAAATCTAAGATGAATGACCCTGATAGTTTTAAAATGATTGAAAGATTACACGATGAAAAAGATACAGGAAATACCGTTAAATTAATTATAGAATATAGTGGTAAAAATGCTTTTGGGGGAAGGGTAAAAAATGTAGCTTTTGGGGAGTATAATATAAAAGCAAATAGAGTTTACTTTACCAATCAACCAAAACAACACTAAAAAAACTTTAAAAAAACAATTTATTTTCAAAAAAAATATTATTTTTGA
>Ga0256845_1002194_pt1 | contig 14428 bp, 14 predicted proteins | sample RiftiametaG_FD_189101 | JGI IMG/M metagenome (GOLD analysis project Ga0256845, IMG submission 189101) | Tube worm associated microbial communities from hydrothermal vent at the East Pacific Rise, Pacific Ocean - Riftia | ecosystem: Host-associated > Annelida > Integument > Unclassified ...
AATTAAAGAAAAATCAATATCCAGAATCTTGGCATTATAGATTAAAGCATTTCCTGCTCCTGTATCAAAAAGTATTCTATATCCATCAACATCAATAAAAACACTTAATCCCCACTCTGCAATAAAGTTACCAGTAGCTGTATTTTCACTTAATGTTGTAATATTTATCACAATACTCCTGTCTCAAAAAAAATACCCTTTAACTTAAACTAAGTTTACTCTTTTTTTTGTCCATAAACAATCCAAAGTTTTTTATTAAATATTAAAACCCTTGACATATTCTTTTTATTTAAATTAATATATGGAACAGTGTTTCGTATAGTTAAACAATGATTAAATTTTTACAGGAGGCAAACTTGTCACAACCAACATTTATTTTCATTGCAGGAATCAGCGGGGTATTCTGCGGAATGACATTATTGTATATTTCAATAAAAATTATGGGTGCTGTTGCAGATATATTTGAATCCAAAAACAAGGAGAAGCAAAATGGATAGCAGCTTTGCAATGCTTTACAAAACAACAGGCTTTCTTTCACTGACCCCTGGAATGCTGTTGATGTGGTTCATCGGACTTACTTTAATATACCTTGCCATTGCAAAAGATTACGAGCCTCTCCTGCTTTTACCAATAGGGTTTGGAATTTTGCTTGCAAACCTGCCTCTGGCAGGTTTGATGGAACCCCATGAAGGTCTATTATGGAGATTCTATCACTATGGTATAACCTGGGAAGTTATTCCACCTTTAATTTTTTTAGGATTAGGTGCTTTAACAGATTTTGGTCCCATGCTGGCAAATCCAAGGCTTATTTTCCTGGGAGCAGGTGCCCAGGTAGGTGTTTATGTTACTTTCTTTGCAGCATATTCCGTAGGCTTTTTTACACTGCCTGAAGCTGCCACAATCGGTATTATCGGCGGTGCTGACGGACCCACAACCATCTTTCTTGCATCAAAACTTGCCCCGCAACTCCTGGGCAGCTGTGCTGTTGCAGCATATTCATACATGGCACTGGTTCCAATTATTCAGCCTCCTATCATGCGTCTTCTTACAACTGAAGCTGAACGTAAAATCAGAATGAAAAAAGTGAAAAAGGTGAGCAAAAGAGAGAAACTGTGGTTTCCTTTAGTTGCAACTTTCCTGATAATATTATTAATTCCCGCGTCAGCCCCACTTATTGCAATGTTCATGATAGGAAATCTCTTTAAAGAATCAGGTGTAGTTGAAAGACTTAATAAAGCTGCTCAAAATGAGTTGATGAACATAGTTACCATATTCCTGGGGCTTCCGGTTGGTGCCACCATGAATGCTGAAACATTTCTTAAAAAAGAGGTCTTATTTATTTTTGCTTTGGGGCTTGTTGCATTCATGATCAGCACAGCATCCGGGATATTGCTTGCAAAGATAATGAATCTTTTTTCAAAAAATAAAATCAATCCCCTGCTGGGTGCTGCCGGTGTATCTGCTGTACCCATGGCTGCAAGGGTAGTTCATAAAGAGGGGCTTAAAGCTGATAAAAAGAACTATCTTCTCATGTATGCAATGGGTCCAAATATTGCCGGAGTTATTGGTACTGTTATAGCAGCAGGTGTATTTTTAACAATCTTGTCATGATAAATTTGTCATGCTGAAAAGGTATTGTAATATAATCAAATTAATTGTCTATACATCTATTTTTTCCTTGACAATAAAATACCATTACAGTACAGCTAAATAGTAGCTATTATTTAAGTAGAAAAACACACCACAAAAAATATTTTTGTGGTGTCTATTTATGAATTAAGGGGGAATTTTTTTACAATGTCGTTAAATAAATATTTTAGAACTGAAGGTCCCTGGTCAGATGCAAAAGTTGAAATACTGTGCTCTGATACTGGTGGCTGGCGATCGGAAAGACCGGTTGTGGATAAAGATAAATGTATATTGTGTGGTTTATGTGCCATATATTGTCCCATTCAAATTGTTAAAGAACAATCCAGTTGTTTCTCATCTGACCTTGCGTTTTGCAAAGGTTGCGGGATTTGTGCCCAGGAGTGTCCTGTAAAAGCAATTTCCATGATTTCAGAAGGAGAGTTCAAATGAAAACAAAAAAAGAGACACAACTAAAAGTAATGACTGGAAACGCTGCTGCTGCGATTGGAGCTACCCTGGCTCGCCCTGATGTTGTTGCTGCCTACCCCATTACTCCACAAACAGAAATTATCGAACAACTATCAAAATTCCATGCCAGTGGTGAGCTTGATGCTGAAATGATCACTGTGGAAGGTGAAAACTCTGCCATGAACTCAGTTATGGCAGCTTCCCTTGCAGGCGGACGAGTATTCACTGCAACCTCTTCATGGGGGCTTGTTTTCATGTATGATGCTGTGCTTGCAGCTGCTGGTTCAAGGGCACCCATTGTCATGGTAAATGTTAACCGTGAAACTCCTGGAATACTTGCTGTCTCTTCTGGGCAACAGGATATGATCTCTACCAGGGATGCAGGATGGATATTCCTCATTGCAGAAGATTGCCAGGAGATTATTGATACTGTAATTATGGCTTACAGGCTTGCTGAAGACTATGATATTCAGGTCCCTGTTATGGTTCATTATGATGGCTTTTATCTTTCATACCTGTCAGAAGGAGTTAATGTACCGTTGCAGGATGATGTTGATAAATTTCTATCTGTGCTTGATGACCAACCCAAAAGAACAATATTAACCCCGGGCGAACAACTTGGATGTGGTTCCCATGGAATCCTTGATGGTTATGTTGAGCTTAGATACAAACATTGCAGAGCAATGGAGAGAGCTAAGGATAAGATTGATTTAATTGATAAGGAGTTTGAAGATATCTTTGGAAGATCCTATGGCGGTCAAATAGAAGGATATAAATTAGATGATGCTGATATTGTTCTTTTAGGTTCAGGCAGTATGTGTGGAACCATTAAAACTGTTATTGATGAAAAACGAGAACAGGGGATAAAAGTTGGTCTTCTTAAACTCAGAATGTATCGCCCTTTCCCTTCTGAAAGACTGGTTGCTGCACTTAAGGGCAAAAAAGCTGTTGGAGTTGTCGATCGAAGTCTTGCTTTTGGGTTCAAAGGCGGCCCGATTTACACTGAGTTAAAAGCTTTTTCCGAAGGTTTTCAAGATACTAAAATGATTAGCTTTATTGATGGAATTGCCAATACAGACATTACAAAAAATAATATCAGTAAAATGATAAATATGACTTTAGATGCGGCTGAAGGAAAAGAGGTGCCTGAAGTCACATGGGTGTCATATTCTTTGCAGCAAGAGCAGGGAGGAATTTAATATGGCTGAGAAAAAGAAAAAAAGACTTTCAAAAGTTTTAGATCATCTGAAACATGAGGACCCGTTTGCAAAAGGCGTGGCTTTTTGTCCGGGCTGTACATTAGAACTTTTACTGCGTTTCATCCCCCAGGTTCTTGGAAATGATATTGTCATGACAGGAACACCTTCTTGTTCAGCACCAGTGCTTTTAGGTCAAAACATAGCTACATGGCATAAACTTTCATATTTTGCTACTTTAATGACAGGAGCTGCTGCCAACGCAACAGGACTTGTTCGATACTACAACAGAAAAAAAATAGATAACACTGTTATCTGCTTTAATGGTGATGGAACTGCTGCTGACATAGGGTTTGGTAATTTATCCGGTGCTGCCGAGAGAAATGAAAAATTCATATACATATGCTATGACAACGAAGGTTATATGAATACCGGAATCCAGAAAAGCAGCACAACTCCCTTTGGTGCAACAACGACAACCACACAGGTTGGAAAAAAAGCCCGGGGAAAAAACATTCGAAGAATAAATTTAGCGCTTCAAATGTCCATGCATAAAATACCATATGCTGCCACTGCGACTTTAAGTGATCTTGATGATCTTGCTAAAAAATTAAAAAAAGCAAAGGAGATGAAAGAGAGAGGTTTCTGTTTTTTGCATGTGTTTGCACCCTGCCCTACAGGATGGGGACTTGCACCAAATATGACCATTGAAGCATGTAGAAGAGCTGTCAAAACAAATTATTTTCCTTTGTGGGAAGCTGAAGATGGTCAAATCTCTTTTACTAAAACAACTAAAAAGCCAAAACCTGTAAGCACCTACACAGAGCTGATTCGAAAATTCAATCATTTAACTGAAGAAGAGCAAGAAATATTACAAAAAGATATTGACTATGAATATTGCCTGCTCCAGGGATTGAGCAGCATTGTTGGCACATGTCAGTTGCCGGAGTAAGAATTAATACAGAGGAGATAAATATAAAATGAGTGAAGTAAGATTCCACGGCAGAGGAGGACAGGGGGTTGTCACAACTTCTAAAATCCTTGCCAGTGCATTTTCCAGAATTGGTCAATTTGGAGCAAGTTTTCCAATGTTTGGTTTTGAAAGACGAGGAGCACCGGTCACAGCATTTGGGAGATTCAGTGATAAACCGGTTAGGGAAAAAACACAAATTTATGAACCAGATGTTCTTGTTGTTTTAGACCCTTCCCAGCAAGATTCTCCTGCCATATTTCAAGGTCTTGTTAAAAACAGCATCATGTTAATAAATATACCCGATGAAAACCCAGGTATTACCAATGAAAACCTTGCAAAGTTAGGCTATCTGGATGCAAATAAAATTGCCATTGAAACCATAGGGCTTGCAATACCAAACACCTGCATAGTAGGTGCTTTTGCTTCATTAACCGGATTACTTGATTTTGCACCTATAGCAGAGGGTTTATCTGATTATTTTTCCGGTACAAAACTTGAGAAAAATATTGTTTGTGCCAAAAGAGGTTTTGATGAGGTTAAAGTTATAAATTTTTAATTTGTTTAATTAAATTTAAAGATAAAACAAAAGGAGTTGATATGGCTAGATGGGGAATGGTTATTGACGTCAAAAGATGTATTGCCTGCTGGAGCTGTACTATTTCCTGCAAGGAAGAACATTTTCTGCCTCCCAATGTGTTCTGGAACAGAGTTTTAATTGGCGAGTCTGGAAAATTTCCTACAAGCAGGAAACTTATTTACCCTGTTCTTTGCAACCACTGTGCAGATGCTGCATGTGTTGATGCATGTCCCACAGGGGCTACTTATAAAAGAGAAGATGGTATAGTTGCTGTAGATTATAATAAATGTGTTGGTTGCAGAGCTTGTCTTATCAGTTGTCCCTACCAGCAGAGAACTTACTATGATGAAGAGAAGAAAAATGCTGAGTATTTCCCTGGTCAGGGGAAAACTGAATTTGAAAAAATTGGAGAAAAACTCTACCCGTTCACCTGTGGAACAGTAATGAAATGCAATTTCTGTACGGAACGCATTGAAGCAGGTCTTGAAAAGGGTTTAATACCAGGAACCGATGATGATGCTACACCGTCCTGTGTTAACGCCTGTCCGGTTGGAGCCAGAATTTTTGGAGACCTTGACGATTCAGAAAGCGAAATTTCTCGACTTATCATGGAAAAGCAAGGTAAACAATTACACCCGGAATTTGGGACAGAACCAGCAGTTTATTACATAGACTAAGATAACAGGGGGAAATATGACCTATAAAACAGATGAAATTTGGGAAGACAAATGGGTAAATACCACCTGTGGAGTCTGCTATTGCGGCTGTGCTGCACGAGTCAGAGTGGTAAATGGAGTGCCTGTCAAAATAGAAGGCATTAAAGAGTCAACAATGGGTGGAACAGGTGCAGGTCTTTGTGGTAAAGGTACTGCAGGGCTGATGTATTATCATGATCCCAACCGTATTAAAAAACCTCTTCGTAGAACCAATCCTGAAAAAGGTTTTGGTGTTGATCCAAAATGGGAAGAGATATCGTGGGAAGAAGCTCTGGAAGAGATATCCACAAAAATGAAAAAAATTATGGATGACAATCCAAATAAAATACTTTTCACCAATCAAACCATGCGCGCAAGCGATGGTCCCCATAATCACCTCTATTTTTATGCTAAAGCGTTTGGTATTCCGAACAATGGTAACTTTATAATTGGCGGTGGCAGCCTGCACTGCGGTAATGCTGCCCACATGCTTGGTGGATTAATTCACGGTGCATGGTCAATTGCACCTGACTGGAGATATACAAAATATGTCCTTAAATGGGGTTCAAGCAAAGGTACAGGATCTGGTCATTCTGCAATGACCAATGCAAGACTTCGTGCCGATGGTATCAGACGTGGTATCAAAGAGATTGTGTTTGATCCCATGGGTAACTTTGCCGGTGGTAAGGCTGCACAGTGGGTAGCGCTGTTGCCAGGTACAGATACTGCTGTCGGGCTTGCAATTGCAAATTACATCCTCAATACCCGCGGTGAAATTGATGAACTTTACATTAGAGCTAAAACAAATTTTGTTTATCTCATAAGAGAAGACGGCACCTTTATCAGGGATGAAAAAAGCGATAAACCTCTTGTTTATGACGAAAAAGCTAAAAAGATTAAAGAGTTTGATGATGAATCAATAGCTTTTGAAGATTTTGCCCTGGAAGGTGATTTTGAGCATAATGGAGAAAAATGTCGTCCCTGCTTTATGGCACTGAGAGAACATTTAAAGCAATTTACCCCGGAGTGGGCTTCAAAAATCAGTACTGTTCCTGTGGCAACCATTCTTGAAGTTGCAAAGGGCTGGGTTGATAATGCCCAGATTGGATCAACAATCACAATAGAGGGACAAACCTTTCCATACAGACCAGTATCCTCAGTTACATTTCGTGGTTCCCAGGGGCATTCCAATGGTATTCATCAAGTTGCTGCCATTGATCTTATCAGCCAGTTAGTTGGTGCTGAAGATGTACCGGGAGGTACAATGGGTTGGCCATCCATCAGACGTAAATACCCTGGCGGCCAGTATGAACGCCTGCCAAAAGTTGGTAAAGACGGAGTTATTGTTCCTTCGGTATTTTACTCCCATGATCCATGGCCTGTACATGCACCAAGCTATCCATGCACCAATTCCGGCTGTGTTGAATTCTGGTCCCACTCTACTCTTTCCCACATACCATATGTTAAGGAAAAAGATTATATTCAGGATAAATTTGGTGTTGAAAAAGTCAAACCTGAAATGATTTTTGGAATAGCTGTAAATTTTCTAATAAGTAATTCTGACTGGGATGTTGCCCTTGATAATTTTAAAGATTGCTTTGTTGTGCTCATGGATATATGGGTCAATGAAACTGACCAGGCAATTGGTGACATAATTCTCCCGGACACCTCTTATCTTGAAAAAGATACATGGTCTTCAGAGATTGACAGCTTTTTCTTTAATGGAAGTCCATCCTATGAAGACTGGTATGTTCATCTACAAAAACCTGTGGCAAAGCCTGTTGGTGAATCACGAGACTTTATGGATGTTTATCTGGATGTTGCAAAACGTGTTGGTGTTCTTGATAAATATAATGAACTTATTAACGATTATTACAGCATTACAGATGAAAAACTTAAAATCAAACCTGGTGAAGTCCTGACCTGGAAGGAAATTGGCGAAAAAATACTGACCCATGTTTATGGTGATGATAAAGAAAAAATTCAGGAACAGGGATTTGCAACCTGGCACAAACCTATAGAAGATGTCTATTGGAGATGGCATATGCCTACCCGATGCCCTGTTTACATGGAATTTTTAATCCATGACAGAAGAGCTGCTGAAAAGATCATGAAAGATACCGGATTTGAGCTTGAGATGGAGATGGATCAATATGGTCCTCTACCTAACTGGTTCTGGCCCACATCTCATACAGAGCTTGATAATGAATTTGATCTTTTAGCTTTTTCATATCGGGATATTCTCCATACAAACAATTCAACATTTCAAAACCCTCTGGTTGATGAAGTAAGCCAAATGAGCCCATACACTTTTACAATTACTTTAAACAAAGGTTTGGCCGATGACAGAGGATTTAATGATGGTGACATAATATGGCTTGAAAATAAGTATGGTGTTAAAGAGAATGGAATTGTGAAAACAATGGAAGCTCAACATCCAAAAGTTATTGGTATCTGTGGACAGGGTGGATTATGGGCAGATAAAAGACCCATTGCAAAAGGTAAGGGTAGTAATTTTTGCAAACTGCTCCCATCATACCTTAGACATTATGACCCCATCACAGGTAACATTGAAACTTCAGTTGCCGTTAAGATTTATAAAGGTTAAAAGGAGGATTGAACAATATGAAACAACCAAATGAACTTGAAAAAATTATGTTCCATCCTACGGGCACACACTTAAAGCCATATGAATGGATGGTTAATGCAACCCCGCAGCAGGAATGGATTGACAAAAAAGGAATCTTTCTTTTAATTGCATTCTTTTTCACTGAAATTGGAGCTGGAGTGTACTTCATATCACTGTTTTATAAATATACTCCCGGATTAATACTTGGGTGGTTAATTGCACTTATTCTTGGTGGAGGTATTCATGTATTATACCTTGGCAACCCTTTCAGGGCATGGCGAATGCTTATGAAACCCCAGACCTCTGAACTCTCCCGAGGGATGTGGATAATAGGTGTTTTTGCAGTGACAGGTTTTGTACAAATGGTAACTGGTAATTTCGGTTTTGTTTATAATGTGGTCATGGGCATTATCACCCTCTTGATTATTTCCCATGGATTTATGACAATGAATGTAGTGCGTGCGCTTGCTGCATGGAGTTCAACAATGGTTATCCCGTTGTCAGTAATATCCGGAGTATGGATCGGAACACAGATATTTCAATTTATGCTTGCCATCACTTCTAATCCCATTGCACAAACCTTTGAAATATGGGCAGAAGTTTTACTGATTGTCTATTTTGTTTCAGTTCTTGCATATATATGGGGAACTTTCCATGCATCTGAAACTGCAGAAGAATCCATCAGCCTCATGTTAAAAGGTGACCTGGCAAAATATTTTTATGGGGGGGTTGTCCTGATTGGATTTGTCCTTCCCCTGCTCATAACAATTAAAATGTGGGGCGGAGAGATAAATGCTGCTCTGATTTTTATAAGACTCGCCTTGATTTTTACAGGTGATCTGGCTCTGCGCTATATTATTATGAAAAGCGCCATGTACCAGCCCTTGATTTAACAACTGATTTTTAAGGCAGATAAAAAATGGACTTTTTTTCATTGATATCTGCCTTAAAATTCGTACAATAAAGTTGACAAATATTTACATTATAAGTATTAATTAATCCTTTTTTAAAAAGGTAAAATTATATGGCAAAGAAAAAAAACAGTGTGTCAGCTCAAGAAAATATCCATGCACTTTCCAAAGTCAGATTTGAGGTGTATGGCGAAGAAATGATTGAAAAAGTTGTAAAGTCCAGCGGTAACAGTGGAAGAATCTATTTACCTCCAAACTGGGTAGGACATACGGTTAAAATCATAAAAGTTGAATAAAATGGAGGATTTTTACATGGAAAATTTTCAAACAAGGGAAATAGAGCTTACAGATGCTGCTGCTGTTCAGAGGATACGTTCTCTTATTTCAAAAGAAGATGCTGATGTTGATTCTGAAAAAATTATTAACCAGCAAACCGGTGATATCAGTAATCGTGCCAGTATTGTTGCACTGATTGACAATAAAGTGATTGGCTATATGATAAGCAATGTTCTCCATGCTGGTTTTGGGCTCCAAAAAAGTGCCTGGATTGTTGCCATGGGCGTTGATCCTGCTTTTATGGGACTCGGAGTTGGTAAAAAGCTTGCCAATAAAATTCTTGAGATATACAAATCACAAGATATTAATTATGTCTACTCCTCAGTTGCCTGGGATTCCATTGACCTTTTATCTTTTTTCAAAGCACTCGGTTTTGAAAGAAGTGAGTTTATTAATTTAAGAAAAAAACTTTAATCAACAGCATTTTTTAATCAACTTATCAATACAATCAACGTACTTTAATCGACAAAATACTTGGCTGTCTCTTCTGAAATTCTTCCTGCTGTGGTTATTACCTGATCAGCTATCTTATTTAACATGTCATCACTCATACTGGATTTAAATCCAACCACCCAGACAGAAGTCAAATATAATCCATTACTTTTAACAGGGGCAGCAACAGCACGAACTCCAGGCAGATACTCTTCATCATCGACGGCAAACCCTTGTTTTCGTACCTTGAACAACTCTTGAAAATACTCATCTTTGTTAATAATGGTTTTCTCAGTAAATCTTGTCAATCCTTTATTATTGATAAATTCAACAACTTCTTTTTTATTCATTTCAGACATAAAAACTTTACCAACTGCACCTGCCAGAAGAGGAATAACAGTGCCAACAGGAGAGGTGATTTTATAATCTTTCCTGGATTCAACAACATCAAGAATAATCACATTTTCCCTGTTTCGAATTCCTAAAAAAACCGACTCATGGCAGGTTTTCATGAGTTTTTCAATAAATGGTCTTGCAATCTCTTTTAAATTTACTCTGGAATAAGCTTTTTTCCCAAGTTCAATCAGTGTATAGCCAATAGTGAAACACTTAGACCTTGGATCTTTTATTAAGGCTCCCTGCCCTTCTAGGGCTGATGTAATTCCATGTACTGTGCTTTTACTGATATCAAGGTTCCTTGAAATTTCACTTATCCCCATACCATCAGCTGTATCTGCAATTGCTGATAAAATTCTGAACGCCTTTGTTACAATTGGTGCCTGATATCTATTTGTCATCGTTCCCCATAATGAACATTAAAATTTAATTTTTTAGCTATATTTTAGCTTGACATCTCTGTTTAAATGATGTCTACTGTTCTGTATAATGAATTATTTTAAATAAATCAAGGAAATAATTATATTTAAAATGATTTATACAAGTAATTTTTAAGTTTAACCATTAATCAAAGCAGTAAGAAAGGAGGGCTGTTATGGCAATTGATTCAGAAAAACTATCAGGTGCCGAAAGTTTACGTCAAACAAGAACCTACGGTAAGTTCAGATGCCATAATCCAACCTGTATGGGCAGATTGGAACCCAAACCCGGTGATAAACATGTAAAATGCCCGGTTTGTAAATGTGAATTCAGAGTTGCCTGGATCCGCCCGGATTTTCCAAGAATCCGAGGACCAGTCTGGGAGGTTAATAGAAAACTTGCCCAGGAAGCACTAGCAAAAAGGGAGGGAAAATAGTATGGCATTGGATAGAAAAATAGCTTATATTAATCTTTCCACAGGAGAAATTGATATAAAACCAATCCCTGTTGACATTAGAAAGAAATTTATAGGTGGCAGAGGACTTGATGCTTATCTGTTGTATAATCATTCAAAAAAAGGTTGTGACCCACTGGGACCTGACAATCCTTTAATTGTAAGTGGTGGATTTTTAACTGCAACCTGTGCTTCAGCAACTGCAAGAACACACGTTATGGCAAAATCACCATTAACAGGTCTTTTAGGCAGCTGTAACATGGGAGGCTTTTTTGCTCCGGAAATGGCATGGGCAGGATTTCATCATCTTGTTATTAAGGGGAAAGCTGAAAAGCCTGTATATATTTATCTGCATAATGGTGAGATCGAAATCCGTGATGCAAAAAATGTATGGGGAAAAACAACCACAGATGCCCAATGGGCGATCCGGGACGAGCTAAATGATCAGGAAGTCAAAAGCATGGTGTGTGGACCAGCTGGCGAAAACCTTGTAACAATTGCCAATGTGATGACTGGTATAAAAAATGCCGGTGGACGATCAGGCATGGGTTGTGTAATGGGTTCTAAAAACCTCAAGGCTGTTGCAGCAAGAGGCACAATGGATATAAACATAGCACATCCCCTGGAAGCACTTGAATATAACAAACGCTTTATTGATCAAATAACCTCGGCAAAGGTTAATAAAACCCAGGGGACTCTCGGTACACCAATGATCTGGGGAGCTACAAATTCCTGGGGTGGAGTGCGTACAAGAAATTTTCAGTATAACCAGTGTGAATATGCCGATGATATAGAACCTGAAAATATTGATCAAATATGTGAAGACACTATGGGACCATATCATATGGCTGGCTGTTTTGGATGCCAGGTTCATTGTCGCGCACAATATAAAATTCCCACAGGTCCATATAAAGGCAAATATGATGAAGGTCCTGAATATACATCCCAGGGTGCATTTGGTTCAGAGACTGACACACCGCGAGCTGAAACAGTTCTTGTGGGCAACCATCTTGTTGATCAGTTTGGCATTGATAATCTTGAAGCTGGAAGCCTGATTTCATGGGCAATGGAACTTTATGAACTCGGCATTATCACAGACAAGGATACAGATGGACTTAAACTTGAGTTTGGTAATGATGAAGCAGTGATTGAAATGATAGAACGTATCTCTTTGCGAAAAGGCAAAGTAGGTAATGCGCTTGCCGATGGTGGCATAGCAGCTTCAAAAATATTTGGAAAAAAATCCTTTGATTACCTGATTCAGGTTAAAGGCATGAGCAACCTTCATTCAGATGAGAGAGCTACTCCAGGTCTTGCCCTTAATATTGCAACAGCTTCAAGGGGTTCTGATCATTTAAGAAGCAGACCTGCAATTGACCTTTATCATCTTCCCGAAGATGTTTTAAGAAAAATTTATTCCAATCCAATAGCCTATGATGGTCAATTAAGTTCAGAACATACTGAATATATAGGAAAACCATGGCAGGTGTTCTGGCAGGAAAATTGTTATATGGCAGTTGACTGTCTTGGTATTTGTAAATATCACACCACTTTTCTTGGTGCTACTCTCCCTAACTTTGAAGATTGGCCAAAAGTACTTTACTTAAATACTGGTCTTGAATACACCCCGGAAGAGATCTGGGAAGTTGCAGTGCGCTGCAATATGTTGGAAAGACTTTTTAATTTAAGGGAGGGTCTTACAAGGGATGACCTGGAAAAAGGCGATATGCTGAATCATCGATATTTTGATGAACCATGCAAAAAAGGCGCACCTGATGTTATTGGCAGTTTTATTGACAAGAAGAAATTCATTAAAATGATTGATGAATTTTATGAGCATAAAGGTCTTGATAAAAATGGTGTTCCTAAACCTGAAACCCTGAAAAGTCTTGGATTGGCAAACGAGCCATCCAGGATGATATAATTTAAAAGGAGTCTATCATGGAAAACAGAGGTAAAGTCCTTGTGATACACCCTGAAAAATGTACAGGGTGCAGATTGTGTGAAATGGTTTGTGCTGTTAAACATGACGGAGCATCAAACCCGGCAAGGAGCAGAATTAGAGTCATGAAATGGGAAATGGAAGGTACATATATTCCAGTATCCTGCCAACAGTGCCAGGATGCTCCCTGCATGAGCGTATGCCCTGCCGGTGCACTTTCCCGCAATGAAGAACTTAATACTGTGGAAATCAATCACGATCTCTGCATTGGTTGTCGCACATGTGTGGCTGTTTGCCCCTTTGGAGCAATGAGTTACAACACCACAGACAAAAAAGTCTTTAAATGCGATGTGTGTGATGGAGACCCACAATGTGTTAGATTTTGTGACGTAGAATGTTTAGAATATATTGATGCCGGGGATGTAAGCATTGAAAAAAAGAGAGAAGCTGCTTTAAAATTAATTAAAACCAATCAAAAGGCTGCTCTTCTTTAATTTAATAAAAATACATTTCAAGCATGGTTTTATGTAGTCTTAGTGCATGTTTTGGTTTATAATACTGAAACATGCACTTTTTATTTTTATCAATATAAAATTTATGAAAACTAAAAAGAAAAAATTTATAATTATCACAGGGTATTTCTCCAATGAGTCCTATGGTCTTCTCGGACCGCAAATGGCTGCTACAATTATAGAAGAAAACACACCCTATGACTGCATAGTCGTTGCTGTTACAAACAAATATAACAAGGCTGATTTAAAAAATGCCCTGAAAAAATATTTCAGTAAGAAAGAGACTGATGAACAACCGATAGTTGGATTCTCAACATTGGGAGGAAGAGTTGATCTTTTTGAACTTGCAAAGGAGTTAAAGCAGGAAGGAGCAATTACAATTCTTGCAGGACCCCAGGCAGGTGTGGATTTTCAAGGTGAAATCGGCAAAAACAGATATCCTTACAGATTCCAGGGCTTTTCTGACCATTTCAGTTTTGCAGTGCAGGGTCCGGCAGAACAAATTATTCCATTTCTCAATGCTAAATCCTCCAGCCTTGACCTGCCTGGATTTCTTTTTAAAAACAGATCAGATAAAATCGTTGCCATTCCCGCAATACCATATTCAGATAAATATCTTGAAAAAATCTCCTGGGACAATCTTTTTGTTCTTGAAAATTCATCATTTTCCCCATTAAAGGTAACCCTTGCTCAAATACTGCAACAAATAGGATGTCCCCATGCATCTGCTGCAAAAAAAATAGCTATTGACTATCCTGAAGCTCTATCCCAAAAAAAACAATCTGTTAAAATCAAAGTAAAAGGCTGCAGTTTTTGTGATGTTGCAGCTGACAAAGGTTTTATGGGTCATTTAAAGGA
>Ga0256845_1002195_pt1 | contig 14428 bp, 12 predicted proteins | sample RiftiametaG_FD_189101 | JGI IMG/M metagenome (GOLD analysis project Ga0256845, IMG submission 189101) | Tube worm associated microbial communities from hydrothermal vent at the East Pacific Rise, Pacific Ocean - Riftia | ecosystem: Host-associated > Annelida > Integument > Unclassified ...
TCATTGTCGGCCTGACCGAGCTGCCTCAGGGGGCCAATAGAGGCATGGAGCTTGGTGAGTATCTCGTAGGAGAGCAGAAAGCCCTGATGCCTTCTCTGCACGTTATTTAACAAGAAGAGGCGAGTCTCCTCTAAGCTTTCTTTGGAGAGATTGAGCAATTGGGGGGCAGGGGGCAAAGCTTCTGCCAGAATGGAGCTGACGTCCGGGGGGCAAATGTTGAGCAGAGTGCGTAGGTCGCCCTCTTTTTTGTCCCGTACAATTTGATGGACGAAGGGCCCGATGCGAGCGCCCATTCGAGGCATGAACTCCTTAAGCGCTTTGGGATGAAAAGCTGAGATCCCTCTTTCTTCCAAGGCGAGTAGCGCGGCGTGCACCGGACAATGTATGGCGGCGCTAGGTGGTAGCGTAGGTGAGTCTTGGGCTCCTAACCACTCGGAGTATTGATGGGGTAGAAGGCAATGCCAGTCAATTGCTAGTTCTTGTTGGGCACGCTGTCTTAAGACCGTCTCGGGCGCGGCTTGCCATAACTTTTTAATAGTACCTTTGTTTGTAAAGTAGAGCTCCACATGGGGCTCTGCACTAAGAAATGACCAACACTTTCCAAGGGACTTTTTTTCTTGTTCGCCCTGTGTTTTTAGATAGGCAATTAAGGTGTCTAGGGGACATTGCTTGAAGGCTTCTTTCCAAACTGTATTCTTTGATTGTCCGAGGGAGTCGACCGCGAGCAAACATGCCGGTGCCGCCACGCGCTCGGCGCTTTGGAGGTCTCGCGGACAAAGAGCGTCCAGGCAATCGATGATACCTACGCCTAGAGAAATATGAGAGCGGTAAGTGTCGAGAACCCTGAGACAGGGGGCCATAAAATGCTCAATGATCGCCGTTTTTTCGCTTCGAACAGGGTCAATATGCCGCAAGGGAAAGGCTGTTTGGCGACAAAGGGCCAGGAGGCTGACTAGGAAGAAGTCGGGCTGAAAGTATGCGGCTTCCTCTCTTTGAAAAGTGAGGCGCGAGACCGGTAACTGGTTGATGAGAAAAAGTTGCGAGCTAACGAGAGAAAGAAGGGGTTCGACCAGGTCGTCTGGTATCTCTTGGCCTTCGAGGCTTCTCACTCCCAACGCGATAAGAACCGATTCTAGGGCGGCTACCAACTCGGGGCGAGATGCATCAAAGTCGTCAAGAAGAGCGAAGCAAGGTTTGAAGTTTTCTCTAGCAATTCCATCTATTAAAGAGCTTACAATACGATTTGAGTCGGGACCCGAGAGTAAGACCCGACCCCAGCTTTCTGGCGCTTGCTCCAAGACTTGAAGGGCGGCACGCGATGTCAAAAGGCTCACTAACCAATGGGGGCGCAGCTGTCGTTTATCCCCCTCTTCATCACGGCTATGGCTTGCTTTATGCGCTAGGAGTAGTTGGGCACCCTCAAGACTGCGAACCAGCTGAAAAGAGTTGGGTTGCAGCTTTTGAGCGGCACGGCGCAAATCGCGTTTTGATACTTGTTTTCCAAGAGCCCCACCCAACGCCGAGATGAACCATTGGGGATCAGGTTGTTCTTCTGTACCGGGGGCAGAGAGCAGAGCGGTCCACTCGTCGAGGGCATGGGGGCTCGTCAGACTCGTCTCCCCGTCTACAAGAATTCGAGCGGCACATTGCAAAAGTGCCGGGTAGGCTTCTTCGGCCAGTCGCGGGCTTAGCTTTGCCTCTTCGTTCGCCTCACGAACTCTTTGGCGTACAAAATGTTGACCTAAGTCGTCCAGACTTTTGGCGAGTAGTGAACGAGGGTGCACTTCATCGAGCATGCCCAAGAGACCCAAAGTATCCCCAAAATTATTAAGAGCCCCCGCTGGGAGGGCTACCGTGCGCAACCATTTCTCTGCTCGGTCGGCATGAAAATGTCCACTGCCGTCGAGACGCTCCTCCACCCAGTCGACCAATTCGGGAAGATAGTCCGTAGGAGGGGAAGCTTGAAATTCATTGAGACTGAGAAGGGGGGCTGGAAAATGAGCAGCAAAGCACACGGGGCGATTTCCTGCTCGCATGCGCAGTAAGTCTTCTTCGGTGAGCGCAAGAGAGCTAGCGTCCAGTGTCGCATCGATCTCGATGAAGACGGGGCCACGGGAGGGGACCTTCGCCAAATCGTCGCGCGAGTAGATAGAGACACAACGCGCTATTGAACGCGCTTGAAGCCATGATCTATTGAGTGTGCACCCTGTTCCCGGATTGACTCGCCACCAAGAATGCTCCCAGCTGGTCGGCTGCCATGCCTTACGCGGAATACCGGGTGGTGGGGACTCCTGGGCGAGGTCGAGTTCGCGTGCGTATCTTATGTCATGAAAGCGAAGGTATCTGTCCTGCGCGTCATAGGGTGTCTCTCCCATAGTGCGGCGAATATCTGCTAGTGGTCTACTCAATATATTTGCGAGTACCTGTTGCACCTCGATACGATCACGGAGCCAATCCAGATCTTGTTTTCTATCTAATTTACTGAAGAGGGTAGACAAGGACCTCTGCTTGGGGCTTATATGAGCTGGCCATTCGGCGTGGTCGAGCGAGAGCTGAGCTAGCTTGCCAAAGCTGCTCACCGGTGGATTTGCCGTACTCATATAATCTCGTAACCAGCCCATGATGCAGGATTATTGCATCATGCACGCAGGATGCAAAATAATGTATCAAAATTACATTATTTCACGGAGTTACGCCGCACGAATTTCGCTGAGATCCAAGAGAGGACAGGCGAAAATTGGGCACAATTTGACCCTAGCCCAAGCGAAATACATGGTGCAAGGGCGATTCTTTAGATATTTTCGCGTGGTCTTGCACCTTGAGATCGAACAAGACCATCTGCTCAAAAGTGCGGGCTAGATAGCTCAGGTTCATTCTAGAAGTCCGAACCTGGTAGCGGAATGAAGTATACAGTCTTCGAAGAGAGGGGGACCGAGCGAGTGGAATCTTTACCCCGCATCGGTGAGCTTTTAGATCACGTGCTCATTCAGAGCTGCACTGAGATGAGCGGGTGCGCGGTTTCTCGGGAAATAGACATGGCGTATCTCCTTCTCCTACGGAGCGTACGTGGAAACTTAGCGTACGTACATATCGCAAGACATCCGTACGTACGTGCTGCAGGGCTTGATTGACGTACCCGTTTCGATGCGATGAGCGTACGACACGCCAATCATCACGATTTTCAGCGCTATTCGGCGCTATTCGGCGTGATTCAGCGACTCTTTTCGGCGCCAAAGGGAGAGCCATTCTTTTCCTTCTCGGCCTGGGTGACTCTGTGACGCCGGCTCGAGGTAAAGGTTCTCAAATTCGGGAGCGAGATCGACCCGAGCGCACTCCGGATCGAGAGGATAGGGGGGACCTTGGTCTCGCGGTGCGTCGGGGATCACCGGAAAGAGCAGCATGGCTAAGATACCTTGGGGAGCGAGCAGATTGAGAATCGATTTCTTCCATGCGGGGCGCAAACTGGGGTCGATTGCGCAATAGAAGGTGTAGTCCCAGATGAAATCGAAAGTGCCGCCCAGGGCATCGGCGGAAGTAGTGAAGAAGTCTTTCGTATCGATCTGAGCTTGTTCAGGGCTGAGGAGGGTTGGTTTTCGCAATTCTGCGAATTTTTCAGCAGCGCCTGGCGCAATATCAAGACCTAGAGCATTGAAACCTGATTGAGCGAGCCCCAAGACGTCATATCCTGAACCGCAGCCCGGAATGAGGGCTCTGCCTTGGGGAGGGGCGACTGTCTTGAGGGGCCACTCCTTGAGGAGCTGAATCAGGCTGGGGGCGGCTTTTCCGGCGTCCCAAGGAATATCTCGTGTTTGCCAATGTTCGGCCCAGGTCTTCTTTGGAGAATTTGCAGTCATCTGCGCGAAGTATAGAGCCAACGGATAACTGGGGAAACTCTCCGCGGATCGGAAAGAATTGACTTGGCTCCTGCGCCACGAGTGATTTCGTCCTATGGAGAGCAGCCCATGGACTTCGATATTGCCTCCCTTTTAATTTGGTTCGTCGTATTCGTGTTCAGCACGACTTGTCATGAGGCTGCCCATGCCGCCGTTGCTTACTGGGGAGGAGATCCAACCGCATACGAAGGAGGGCAGATGAGTCTTGACCCCCTTCCTCATATGCGTCGTGAGCCAATGGGTATGGTCATTGTCCCCCTTATTTCGTTTGTTTGGATGGGATGGATGATGGGTTGGGCCTCGGCCCCTTTAGATCCCCACTGGGCTTTGCGTCATCCGAAGCGGGCCGCGTTGATGTCGGCCGCAGGACCGTTTGCAAACTTCCTCTTGGCAGGCATTGCATTTGTAGCGATGATTGCCCTCGTCGACGCCGGAGTGGTCGAACTCTCGGCGCGCTCAATCAGTCATATCGTAGTTGCGCCTGCTAGTGCTGCTCCCAATAGTCTGGCGAGTGCTCTTGCGCTTTTTCTCTCGGTTTTGTTGAGTCTGAACGTGATTTTGGGGCTCTTCAATCTGTTTCCCGTCCCCCCTCTCGACGGAGGAGGAATTATTGAGGGCCTATTTCCTGATGGTTTGGGTGCACGCCTGAGAGAATTTCGTTCTTCTCAATATGGAATTATCGGACTTTTGGTCGTGTGGTACATTTTTCCCAAGATAGCGGGACCTGTTTTGGGTTTAGTCATTGGCTTGCTTTTTTCCCTGAGTTGAAGCCTGAACACTGAAGGGCTCACGCAATGGCGGCCCTTTTGGGGGAGGTTCCTTTGCGCGCCGGCGTATGAATCGGCAGAAGGTACTGGAAGCGCTTTTGAAATTGCCCTTTTTAGGGTATTTACCGCTGTTCCTTCTTTCCTATTTACTCTTCTGGGGATCTTCATGCGTACGTTCGGTAAAATTATTCTTCTTTCGACTCTTACTTCTCTTTCTATGGTCGCTTGTGGAGGCAGTGAAGAAGAGGAGCCCGGGGGCACTGGAGGCGGGAGCTCGGGCGGCTCAAGTAGCGGAGGTTCCAGTTCTGGCGGCACCGGCTCGGGCGGCACTAGCTCTGGTGGTAGCGGTAGCGGAGGTACAGGTGCTTTGGGTGGAGGCGGCTCTTTGGGCGGAGGTGGAGCCACTATGGGTACGGTCGATCGCTCCTGTGACAGTGTTGCGGTGGCTAAGGGCGAGACCGGGGCGGGCGGCGGAGTCATTGAACTGATAGATGATTTTGAGGGAGGCAGCTTCCTTTCTGGTGCTGATTCACGGGATGGCTATTGGGTTGCCGCAAGTTTTCTCACTCCTGAAAGTGAGATGAACACCACGAGCACGGACCCCACTCTTGTTGACGACGGGGACAATAAGTATCTCTCTCTTACTTGTTCCACCGATCCTGCTTGCAGCACAAGTTGGGACAAGGAGACTCCTTATCAGTGGTCAGCCGCAAGCGTGCGCTTTGTCAATTTGGACGGAGTGGCATGTTATGATGCGTCTATTTACAGTGGAATTCAGTTTAAGGCGCGCGGTGGTTCAGCTGGCCAAAAGCTACGAGTGCAAATGAATACACCCGGTGACGATCGAGAGAACAACAACTCTTTCAATAGTATGGAGTTTGAGCTTACGGAGATGTGGGCGGACTACACAGTCACCTTTGCTGATATTAAGTTGAAGAGTGGCGTATCACTGGATGCAAAGGAATTGGAGAGTATCTCTTTTGTTGTTAGAAATGTCACCAGGGAGGCGAGCGGAGAGAGTTTGCTGCCCTACGATATTCATCTTGATGATGTGCAGTTTACGCGCTGAGTAAGGTCTCTACTCGAAATGAAAAAAGGCTCCCCACTGGGGAGCCTTTTTTTGTTGAACTACCCCTGCATGAGGGGAGTGAGTCTAGAACCTATAGAGGCGGCGGATGGATCCTAAAAAGCGTTAGCGAACCCAAATTTTTAGTGTTTTATCACCCGAAGATGTCACTAAACTATTGCCGTCTTTTGAAAGCCCGAGAGCGTAGACGTTGGCGCTGCCACTATGAGAGAGTAGCTGAGGGGAGGGCAATTGGGTGAGGCTAGAGAGGTCGGCCGGCAGAGAATAACTGCGAGCCTTTCCGTCGTAAGCGCTCACCAAGAGGGTATCTCCATTAGCGGTGAAGCGAACGTCGTTGATATTGTTTTTGTAGCTTGTGTCTTCGGCAAGAACTTTGCCGTTGGCTAGACTCACTAGACGCAGGCTTTCTCCGCCGAGAGCCATGAGAGCGCCATCAGGAGAGAGAGCAACACTGCCGCCCCAGCGAGGCGACGCCACTTCCAACAGGAGTCGTCGGTGCAGTAAATCGATGACTTGGGTTTTGTTGGAGGGGTAATATTGCAGGGCGATAGTTTTGCCATCGGCCGAGAGGGCCCAATCATCAGGCCGCTCGTCGCACTTGAAGATGGCGGCTAACTCGCCCGTGACCCATTGGAGGATCAGGCTACCGCTCTGAGGCTCCGTATGACGGTCACTGATACCATAAAGCCCTTGGCGCCCGCTATGTTGAACCCCAGTCCCAGAGGGGCTCGAACTGAGTGGGTCGGAGTTGCCGCTTTGCAAATCTAAAATACTGGTGGCGGACTCTCGCGTGATAACAACCTGAGGGTGATCTGTTGCTTCACGGAGGACGGCGAACTCGACGTCTTCAAATTCTTCGAAGTCGTTGAGAGGAATTTTATTGAGCAGTTTTCCAGAAGTTGCGTAGTGAAACAGTTCACCGCTTTGTGTGCTGAGTGTGAGAACGCTCTTTTCGTCGGGGGTAAAAGCAGCTTGATAGAGATAGCCTTCGCCCACCCAAATGGTCTTTTGCAGTCGCCAAGGCTTTTTGTTTACCTTTGCTTTTGCCGGAGCACTTGCTGGTATTTCTGTCTCCCAAGGAGGGCGCGCCCCTATAGAAACTAACGCATGCCCCACTCGGGTTGCTTGTTCTTCGCTTGGTTGAGCTGGTTCAACTTCTGCTGCAATTTCTCGATCTTCTCGCACCCACTGTGCCTCGGGAAGGCGAAAATCATCCTCTTTTGCTGAGGAGTCCTTCGAAGGAGGAGTTTTTGCCTCAGTAGAGTCAGGGGACGGCACTGAAATAGGAGTGCGCGGTCCTATTGAGCAGGAACTCAGCGCCAAGGTCAGAGTAAAAAGCCCTGCAAGGGGAAAGAGTTGCGTGCCCGATCGAATGCCCATCATTGTGCTTGATGTTGGCATGTGGGAGGGGGCAGTGGCAATCAAGGGATATTATAGCGGAATGAATTTGCCAAGGGGCGAGGCTGAGATGAAGGGAGAGTATTGGCTACGAGATGCGAGGGGGCTTCGTCTGATGACTCGTCTGATCTATTCTATCGGTTGGGGAGGGCTTTTTTTGTGCCTCTTGCAATGCACTGGGGGGACCCCGAGGGGCCAGGCATATTCCCCTCTCCCTCCGCACCATGAGTCCTCTGAAGAGGAGACTGCGGTGCTGGTTTCCCAGGACAAGCAGGGCCCAGGAGACATCGAAAAGCAAGGGGCGCTCCTGTCGGGTAAATTCCATACCGAGCAGCGTGAGCTAGGCGCCGAGTTTGAGGCACCATCATCGAATAATTCGCAGAAAGTTGCGGTGGCAGAGAGCGTGGGCGTAGAAGAGCCGCTTACTCAAACTCATGAAAAGCCCACATCAAGTTCAGAGGGCTTTCTAAAAAACGCGCAACTTCTCTTTGACGCTATTGTGGTGGACGATGTGGAGCTAGCGATGCCCTTCTTCTTTCCGAAAGAAGCGTATGAGCAGGTAAAGGACATTCCTAAACCAGCTGGCGATTGGCAAAGGCGTTTAAAGGGCAGCTTTACTAGGGATATCCATGCATATCATCGCTCACTTGGAAAGTACCGCGCGCAAACTAGGTTCTTGGAACTCCGGGTTGCTGACAGCTTAGCTCGCTGGGTAGACCGCGGAGAAGAAGTAAATAAGCTGGGCTACTATCGCGTCTTGCGTTCGGTGCTGGTGTATCTGGACAAAAACGGACGCAAGCGCGAACTGGGTGTTTTGACAATGATCTCATGGCGTGGCGAATGGTATATCGTGCACCTCGCACCTTCTGAATGATAAATCAATCATCAGTGACTGTTGCTGTATGAGGCGATTTTGTCTCGGTGACTCATGAGGCGCTTGGCGCGAGAGCGCCTCTCAGTTTGAAGGAAATACGCGGAATTTTCTCCCGCCTAGAGATTGTAGAGGTGGTCCCCAATGCCGTATTGGCTCCAGTTATGCCCACTTATCGGCGCTCTAGATGTCCTGGTGATCGCGACAACGGTTAAACCGGTCGCCGCTCTAGATGTCCTAGTGGTCGCGTCAACGGTTAAACCGGTCGCCGCTTTAGAGAGGACACTGCGGAGATGGGGGTGCCCCGCACCCTCCCAAAAAACAAATACTCAAGAAGCCTCGAACTAAAAAAGGCGCCCCTCTCGAAAGAGGCACGCCTAGTGATGAATGAGAGAAAGTTCTCTTAGCTCTTATCAGTGAGGGCTGAAACTCCGGGAAGGTCCTTACCTTCAAGGAGCTCCAAAGAGGCTCCACCACCGGTCGAAACATGGCTAACTTTGTCTACAATATTGTAGTTTTTAGCCGCTGTTGCTGTGTCACCGCCGCCGATGATTGTGGTGGCTCCGTTCTCGGTAGCCTCAACGACAGCTGCTGCCAATGACTTGGTACCGTTGGCAAACTTTTCGAACTCAAAAACGCCTACTGGGCCATTCCATACGATGGTCTTCGCTTTTTTTGCGATTGCGGTAAACTTCTTGATCGACTCGGGACCACAATCGAAGCCTTCGAGGTGATCTGCAATGCCGGACTCGTCTGTGGCGGAGCCGACAGTGGCGTCCGGGCCAAACTTGTCGCCGGTGAGGTAGTCGACCGGAAAGACGAGCTCTACGTTTTTGTCCTTTGCCTTTTGAACGATGTCTTTGACGATTTTGGCGCCTTCTTCGTCGTAGAGGCTCTGACCAATTTTCATTCCAAAAACGACCTTCTTGAAGGTGTAGGCCATTCCTCCACCGATGATCATGGCGTCGACCTTGTCGATGAGGTTGTCGATGAGCTGGATCTTATCGGCGACCTTAGCTCCGCCTAAAATCGCTAGGAAAGGGCGCTCGGGTTTTGAGAGAGCCTTACCAAAGTAGTCGAGCTCTTTTTGAAGTAGTAGACCGGCCGCACGTTGAAGATTTACGCCAACCATCGACGAGTGGGCTCGATGGGCTGTTCCGAAGGCATCATTCACGTAGACATCGCCGAGTTTGGTTAGAGAGGCGCCGAAGGCATCGATTTCCGCTTGGTCTGCCTTTTTACGCTCTTCGGCACGATGAAAGCGCAGATTTTCAAGAAGAACTACGTCACCAGGTTTGAGGCTTGCGCATGCGGACTCGACCTCAGCTCCAACGCAATCGCTTAGAAATTTTACAGGGCGGTCGAGGAGTTTCTCGAGTTCTTTGGCCACGGGGGCGAGAGAGAACTCGGCGTTGCGCTCTCCTTTGGGGCGGCCGAGATGGCTCATCAACACGACGCTGCCTCCCTCGTCGAGGGCTAGCTTGATAGTGGGAACCGCCGCAGCAATGCGGGCGTTGTTGGTGATCTGACCGTCCTTGAGCGGCACGTTAAAATCTACGCGCATGAGTACGCGTTTTCCTTTGAGTTCCAGGTCCGTGATGCTGAGCTTGTTGAACGACATACGTCGGTTTAGGCCGCTCCGTCGAGACTGTAAAGCATGGTCGCCGGGAAGGCTTGGCCTAGCTGGGGGCGTAGGAGGCGCTGGGTGGGGAGCTGGGGTGAGCCGTGGCGCAATGGGGAGAGATGTCGAGCCTGGCTCGACGCGAGTAGTTCGAAAAACCTCAAATCATTGGGGCGGTTTGGCGTAAAAAGACTGACTATGACAATAACCGCAGGCTTGATCACCGACCCCAAAAACAGGGAGCTCGGAGGCCATTCCTGTACAAAGATCGGTGTTGGTCGTGGCGTTACAATAGTAGGTCCAATCTCGCATTGTGTCTGCGGCGCCGGTTTTCCATTGCATGGCAGTTGCGATGAGCGAGCCATCTGTCTCGTAAATTTCTTTTACAACCATTGAACCCTGCAAAGAGGTTAAGATTGCCGAAGGATCGGCTTCTTTGTCGGTGATGTAGTTTTTTGTCGACTGCAAAGCCTTGTCATTGAAAAACACTCGCAGGTTGTCCCCGTGCACATTGACGGAGCTGTCGGTTGAGCGAATCGCCGGATCGCCCTGCCATTGGCGATATGTTTTCTCCTGTAGAAACGTTTCGACCGAGCTCTGGGTTTCTTCGGCTGGAAGTTGTTGCAGCTCGGTGGGAACTTGCGGTTTGCCTGGGGCTCCTCCTTGCCCTGAATCGGCGTCGTTGCCTTCTGATGAACAGGCCGTTGCGAGCAAAAATACGAGGGCCGGTACTGCGTAGATTGTACGAGACCGAGGGGGATGAATTACGCAAATATTTCGTAAATTATGCAAGTTCTTCATCTAGCTATCATGGCAGAGCGCTAGAAAAAGTCACCCTTTGAGCGCAAGTTCACGGGGGCGTGTCCCTTCGGATTGCTTCCTGATACTCATACCTGTGTCTGATTCTTTGCCCCCTTCATTCTCTCAACGCCTGCGGGGTCATTTTATGACTCTAGCTCCCTTCGCTTCACGCAGGATGCGCCCGCTTGCTCGGCCTTCTACCGAGCCATGGCAGACCGATCTCAACGATGCGGAACGCGGTAGAGTGCGACTGACGGGGAGGCTGTTACGAGGTTCGAAAACTCGCTGCGTTGTCGCCGTGCATGGGCTTGGGGGCAATAGCGACAGCGGCTATATGGCTTTGGTGCTGCGCGCCGCTCATGAGGCGGGGGACTCGTGCTTATTGCTCAATTGTCGAGGCGCAGATAGGTCCGGAGCGGACGTCTATCACTCGGGCTTGTACGCCGACTTGGAGGCGGCCCTTGCCTCGCCCGAGTTGCGCGCAATGCAGCGCATTGACCTCTTTGGCTACTCTGTGGGCGGGCATATCGCTCTACGGTATTGTTGTAGCGACAAGCTCGATGCACGCGTAGGGAGAGTTGCGGCTATTGGCTCTCCCTTGCACCTGCGAGCTGCAGCGGACGATTTTGATGCGGCGTCGTTCAATATTTATCGCCATCACGTAATGGATGCGTTGAAGGAGATATATACAGTGGCGTACCAGCAGAATCCTCGTGGCATCTCTCCTCTAGAAGCTAGAAAAATATCCAAGATTCGCGAATGGGACGAAAAGATTATCGCCCCTCGTTTTGGTTTTAAAAATGCCGACGATTATTATGAGTCGGAGAGCGTCGGACCGCGTTTGGCAAAGCTCAAGATCGAGGGGATCTACGTTGGCGGGAGCTTTGACCCCATGATATTGGCTTCGTCGGTGAAGCCCTATCTAGGGGGCAAATCTCTAAAAATCGTTTGGGACGACTCCGCTGGTCATCTTGGATTTCAATCGGGCTTTTCTTTGGATGAGTCCGCGCCTCTGGGGCTTGAGTCCCAAGTTCTCTCTTGGCTATCACGTTGACGCGGTCTCTCTGAACGCTCGCGGTTTTGGTATCCGCCGCGATTGTCGTCGCGGTTTTGGTATCCGCTGCGATTGTCGTCACGGTTTTGGTATCCGCCGCGATTGTCGTCGCGGTTTTGGTATCCGCCGCGATTGTCGTCACGGTTTTGGTATCCGCCGCGATTGTCGTCGCGGTTTTGGTATCCGCCGCGATTGTCGTCGCGGTTTTGGTATCCGCCGCGATTGTCGTCGCGGTTTTGGTATCCGCCGCGATTGTCGTCACGGTTTTGGTATCCGCCGCGATTGTTGTCACGGTTTTGGTATCCACCGCGATTGTTGTCACGAGGAGCTTCGCGTTCGGCTCGATCGCGCTGAGTCTCATCGAATCGATCGAATCTGTCGGGGCGATCTTCGTGATCGATACGATCGGCGTTTGCCGCGGCCAGGTCTTTGTCCATCTCTTTTTCGTGGCGACGTTTTTGCGCCTTAGGCCGAAAAACAACGACGTGCTCCATACGAGGTCCTCGAGCGAAAACTCTATCGGCACCATGTAAAAAGAGGGGACGTTCTTGAGAAGCGATACACGTAATATCGATGCCTGCTCGCTCCGCGACTTGACGAATTTGCTCGTCGGCTCGCAGGGCCTGTCGATCGACAACAGAGTCGGCAATAATCATGACCCCGCGCCCCTCTGGGGAGAGAATGCGCTTGAGTTCTAGGAGGGTTGGGCCAATTTCGGAGCGCCAACGAGCAGCCGCTTCTTCGAGACCCATGTATTTGTACTCCCGCCGAGCACCAATCTCGCCGTCGCGCAATCTACTAGCGCGCAAGCCCAGCCATTCAATTCGATGCAAATGGTGATCGAGATAATCGTAAACACCGGGGTAGGGGGGTGATGTAATGATTAGATTGACTGAATCGCTCTCGACGCTCTCCAAGTCGCGGGCGTCGGAGCTTCCTACGTAGGCTCGGGGCGCTCTGTCCACCACTCGTTCCCCGTAATCGTGAAAGCGCTGGGCCAGTTCTTCAGCTTTTTTATGAAAAAGCTGAATTGCAAAACCCGAGGGGAGACGTCGTTGGGAGCGCTGACGAGTCGTGTCGCCTTCGGAGTGTGATAGCTTGGTCAATGTCGACGAGACGACAAGGCGCAGCATGCGTACAACTTCTGTCTGAGAGACCAAGCCTATACCATGAGCGATGCTATCTAGCTCAAGAAGAATATGAATGGGGTAGCGTAGGCGGTCCTCATGGCTGTAGCGGTGATAGGGATCGGCCTTTGCCAAGCGGCGGTCTTCGGCAACCTCGGCAATGCTCGCTGCAGCCCTCACCATATCGTTGACAAGACGTTGGGTCGGTCCGCGAGACTTGAGCCATGAGAGCTCGACGGCGAGAGGGTTGAGATCGCTGCCAATGGCCTCACGCCCTAAAGCACGCCCCTCGACCACCACCGTGCCACTTCCACAAAATGGGTCGAGGACTCGATCGCCCGGTTGAGAGAACCCTTCTATTAAGCCACGTGCTGTGTGGGGGTGGAGTCTCGCTGGGTAACTATGAAACCCATGGACATCCATCATTACCTGAGCCTCGTCGGCCGAGACATCTAAGGCTTTAAGGAGAACCTCGCGATCTTCATCGCGGCCTCCTTGAAAGAAAACATCGCCGCCCACATGACTCAGCGCGCGGCGTTCGCGCCTGGGGGCAAGGGGCTCGACAACCTCGTCTGGTCGGCGTGCTGCGCCGTAGCGTGCTCGGCCTCCGCGAGGTCCGGAATTTTGGCCGTAACTGGGCTCAGGCTCTGTGCGGTCTTGTCGTTTTGCCCGACGAATGGGGTGATGCTTTTTACGTTCAGTTGTCACAATTCTCTCACTCTCGCGCCGGGGGGGCGACGTGCTGGTGCAGTTCGCGGGCACGGAATTTCGCCTTATTTTCTAAAGCGAGGAAGACGCACGCCTTTGATGCGACGCCACAGGCCGCTTCCGATAGCACTGTCGGCAACTTCGAGCACGCCCTGAACGACAAGAAGGACATCTTTGTCCCCCGCCCAATGTTCGCGAACCACCTCAGCCTGGTCCGAATTGAGAATTCCGTTCAATACATAGGCCGCCAGCGCGACATCATCAATGTAGCCGATTGGGCCAACCAATGCTTCGGGTACGACGCCAATTGGAGTGGCAAAATAGGCGACTGTAGCCACCACTTTGGCCTTTTGCACCGGGGGAATGCGTTTGTCGATGGCGAGCTTGCAAAGAACGTGGAATAAATCGGGTGCCACGAGCAAAATATCGGCGTATTTGAAGCCTGGTCCTACTTTTTGGAGCCAAGCGCGCATTTTTTCGCGCAATCGCTGGTAGGTATCGTTTTGGGTCCCAGTTAAATCGCCCGGAGGCATATTGCCGGCGCTCGGGGGTGTTTCCGAGACGTTTTCTGGATCAAAACTTCGATTTGCTACGGGAGCCACCCTTGAAGAGTAATCATCGATTGACGGTTACGCCAATTTACGCCCGAGCGCGCTTCCATTTCCTCCTGAAACACTTCGTCGAAGATCACTCCACGATTTTCGCGCAAGTTGAGGAGAAAAGCTTCAGCTTCTTGTCGCAGCGTTTGAGAATGAACTTATCCTGTTGACCAATCTCAGTAACGGGATCCCAACGAAATTGAGGCATACAAATCTTTCTCTCAGCGAGGTGAGTAAAAGATCACGCCATCGATCCCTTGTTGATCCCGGATGCCAAGTGATCGATTTTACAGGTTTTCAAACTGAGAGACGTTCTAGAGCGGCTCTCAGTTTGAACGAAATACTCGGCATTTTCGCCCAGCTACCAGATTGTAGAGGTGGTCCCCCATGCCGCACTAGTACCTCGTGCCGGAAGTCCGTGCCGGGTTTCACCAGACCCAACTGAAGTGGGGGCCTGATGAAACCCGCAATAGCCTCCCTATTTGCCCTCGGTACTACTTTT
>Ga0256845_1002196_pt1 | contig 14427 bp, 12 predicted proteins | sample RiftiametaG_FD_189101 | JGI IMG/M metagenome (GOLD analysis project Ga0256845, IMG submission 189101) | Tube worm associated microbial communities from hydrothermal vent at the East Pacific Rise, Pacific Ocean - Riftia | ecosystem: Host-associated > Annelida > Integument > Unclassified ...
CCCCTTCCCTTGTCGGGAAGGAGGCCGGGGGGCCAGGTTTTGAGGGAAGGGCGGGGTTGCCCCGCCCTGTGTCCCGGAGGGACAAAAAAGATAATCACCGATAAATCGGTGGGCTAACATGGAACGTCCCTCCGGGACGAACAGGCGTGCGAACCAGCATTTGCCGCGAACGCTGGTTCGCCCTGCCTTCTTCGCAAAGGCCACTTTGCGCTTCTGACGGCATTTCGTGAACCTCTCCCCCAACCCCTCTCCTGCAAGGCGAGGGGAGCCGCTCCTCCCCCTTCCCTTGTTGGGAAGGGGGCCGGGGGGTTAGGTTGTATATGGAAATTGGAGCGTTAACGTCCAACTACATGGGAGAATTCCACGCGATCAGCGTTTGTTCGATAAATTTTTCGATAATCCGTCTGTCCACGAGGCCGACAACCTTCTCTTCCTTTGCTTCGACAACCGGCATCTGTTCAAATTGTGCGTTAAGCATGATCGCCAGCGCATCGTGTAACGTCGAATCCGGGGAAACATGTTGCGAAAGAGGCGTCATGACATCTTTGGCAATCAACCATTCCCAGGTATCCTGATCGGACAAAATCCTTTGGAGATTCTCCAGGGGGATCATGCCGACACAGGCATGCGTGTCAGCCCTCACAACAGGATACACCAGGAAGTCATTTTCGGCAAAATGTTCGACGATCTGACGGACCTTATCGTGTTCTTTCACGATCAGGACATCCTGCGCCATAACTTCGGAAACCCGACGCGAGGTAATGATGTCTTCGCGGGTGAGCGCCGGATGCTCAGGAGAACGCCCTCCGCGGAGAGGTTCAGGCGTGAGCACACGATTGCCGACCAGTGAGATGGCCCAGGCCCCTAACGGAGCGGTGAGTAAGATGCTTAACACGGCGACTGCCAGAATAATTTCCCCGGGCTGAGTCTCCATGCCGGCGGCTTGCATGGCAAGCAATGGCGCACCTCCAATTGCCGCCTGTACTGTTGCTTTCGGCAAGTAGGCGATCACCACGAACAATCGTTCCGCAATTGTAAGATTGCTTTTGAGCAGGCAGAGGTACGTTCCCACGCTTCTTGCCGCCAGAGCAAGCACGATGAGGAGAATCCCCATCAGTCCGGCGTGAAGAGCGACCTGAAGATTCACCTGCGCCCCGACAAGCGTAAATAACAGGATTTCGGCAAATACCCAGAGTTTACTCAATTTAGCGGAAATCTCATGGGCCATATATTCATTCTTCTCCAAAATGACGAACCCGATGGACATCACCGCGAGTAACGCGGCAAACGGGAAAATTCCTTCCAGCAGATGTTCGAGACTGACCAGAAAGATAGACAATCCCAGGATAACCAGCACCCGTTTTGTTGCTCTCGGATTGAATTTCTCGAACATTCGATACAGCAAAAATCCGCATGCCAGCCCCACGACGATTCCCGATACTATCGAAAAAGGAATCCCAAGCACTTTTCGGGCGATGTTGACTTGCTCCCCCGTGTACATTCCGATTAACACGCTATACACCACAATGACAAACACATCGTCAATCGAGGAAGCCGCCAGCACTAAGGTAGGGATCCCTTTTTGGGTTCCCTTGCGTTCTTCCATAAACCGGATCATTAAAGGGACGACCACCGCAGGCGAGACTGCCGCCAGCACGGAACCTAAGAGGGCTGCTTCCATATAGCTAAGCCCCAGAAACGTATGCCCCAGAAATACGACCGCTATCCCTTCGAGCATGGCAGGCACGCAAGAAAGTAAGAGTGCGCGGAGACCGACTTTTTGTAAGGTTTTCTTACTCAGCTCAAATCCGGCTCTGAGCAAAATAACAATAAGCGCAATCATCCGTAAATCAGATGAAATGCTTATAAGTTCCGGCTTCATCAACTGAAGCACATAAGGGCCTGTAATTACCCCGACAATCAGCATTCCTACCAGACCAGGAACCTTGAATTTTCTAAATACCCAGTCCACAATTAAGCTTAAAATCACTAATTCAGCGAGACTTATCGCCATCTTCTCCTTCTCCTTTTTGTTCTCTCTATAAAAACATTTATTCTCTCAATCGCATCACATTCTTGTTATGAACATCTGCCTGCCACCATACGTTTTATGCGATACATGTGCCAAACGGGAAAAACCGGGGTACTGGGGTCCCTTCTCCAACGCTCACGTTCTCGTCGTCGTGTTCATGCCCGTTGAATTCTCCATGTTGTAGGAGTTGTTAGCAGAACCTGCGGTTAGAGGTGAACTCCATCACCTATTGTGCAGGAGTCATTAGCAGTGGATGCAATGAATTGTCAAATTTTTTGCTATTCAGTTTAACATTGGTAAAAATTTTGACAGGGTTTTATCCTGCAAGCGCCCCATTTACAGAGAATTCTTTTCCTGGCATGCACTTTGAATACACATATTGCAGGGTAATTGAAAATGCGCCTTGTATGTGGAGACACCTGAAAAATGTTTAAGGGAACAATTCTCCTCGTAGAGGATGAAAAATATATGCGTAACACGCTGTCGCTTGTGCTGGAGAATGCTGGATATCATGTGGTAGAGGCAGAGAATGGACAACACGCATTACGTCTGATTTTACAACTGAAGTCATCGACTCATCCCGTCGACCTCATGCTCCTGGATAGCGAAGTATCTGGTCTCACAGGATGGCAGGTCTTGGCTGAACTCAAACAATACCATTTGTCAGTCCCGACAATTGTGATTATGGGACTTATTGAGCAGCGGACGTTTCAGCATATTCCGGGGAACGGGGAGGTAGAATATCTAAAAAAACCTCTTCATCCAGAGGAAGTCATTGCTGGCGTTTCCAGAATTTTGCAAAGAATGGATGTTCTTGAAAAAAGCGTCAACGGAGGGGGTGAGACTGTGAAGTTACGTCATTCATAGGAGAGGAAAGAGGCAGGAGACGACCTGCCGACGAAACACAGCACGTCGAACCGGAAGGTTCGACCTTACATTATTTCACTTTACATATCCAAAACTTTGACAGGAGGACAAATTATGCGTAGCAGAACACGAAGTCAAATTGTTGCAGCGATGTTTTTCATAGGGATCGGACTCATGTGTTCTCAGTTCCCATATCTTGCGTATGGGGATGAGAAGACAGGGGACACTCAGAAACCTGAGCGGCTGATTACGATGGCGGTTGAATATCCGGGGATAGAGCTTTCGGCTGGCAAAGACGTCGATATGAATATCATCTTTCATAACAAAGGTCGATCCGACGAGACTGTTGACGTGTGGGTCGCCGAACAACCAGACGGGTGGGACACTCTGATTAAAACCTATAAATTCACAGTCACAAGCATCCACGTTCCCTCTGGTGATGATAAGTCTCTCACTTTTAAGGCCAAACCAGGGGAAGATGTGCAGCCGGGGAAATACGAGTTTCGCATTGAAGCCAAAACCCGGGATGGCGTGTTTAAGATGTCGGAAAGTATTTTTGTGACCGTACAAAAGAAGGAAGAAGAAACGAAAACCTCAAAAGAGATTACGCTCAACACGACCTATCCGGTGTTGCGTGGTCCGACAGACGGTAAGTTTGAGTTTTCTGTGGAGGTCAACAGCGATTTAGACGAAGATGAAGTCTTCGATCTGTTTGCTGAGGGGCCAAAAGATTGGGAGATCAATTTTAAGCCAGGATACGAATCTAAATATATTTCGAGCCTCCAGATCAAAGCCAATCAGAGTAAAAATGTCTCGGTGGAAATCAAACCCTCTTTCGCAGCTCAGGCTGGAGAATATCCGATCACAATGCGGGTAAACGCCGGGGGCGCTAAAGCTGAGATCGAACTGAAGGTAATTTTGACCGGAACCTATAAATTAGAAGCCGGAACGCCTAGTGGTCTGCTCTCGTTGAATGCCCGCGCGGGGAAAGCGGCCAATTTGTCCATCTATATCAAAAATATGGGGTCTGCTCCGAATAACGATATTCAATTTATGACGTTTAAACCGGAGAGTTGGAACGTCGAGGTGAAGCCGGAAAAAATTGAGACGCTGGAGCCAGGAGATATGAAACAGGTAGAGGTGACCATCACCCCGTCGAAAGATGCGCTGGTCGGCGACTATTCCGTAGCGATCGAGGTGCAGGGAGAAAAAGCTTCGAAAACGCTTGAATTCCGAACCACGGTCAAAGCCTCGGCCGCATGGGGCTGGATCGGGATTGCGATCATTGTCTTGGTCATCGGAGGGTTAACCGCGTTATTTCGTAAACTAGGAAGGCGATAATCATGGAAACAACTGCGATTATTGAAACAGAAGACTTAACCAAATGCTACAACGGTCAAACGGCGGTGGATCACCTTACTTTCGAGGTGAATGAGGGAGAAATTTTCGGTTTCCTGGGACCCAATGGTGCAGGGAAAACGACGACTCTGTTGATGTTGCTGGGGCTGACCGAACCGACGAGCGGGAGCGTCCGGGTCATGGGAGTGAATCCGACCAGCGATCCGATCAAAGTCAAGCGGATGATCGGGTATTTACAAGAGAACATGGGGTTTTACCGGGATTTGAATGCCCGACAGATGCTTCGCTATATTGCCGAATTAAATGGATTATCGAGGCCTCTCGTCGAGGAACGCATTGAATCGGCGTTGACGTCGGTGAATCTCGCCACAGAAGCCGAGAAGAAAATCGGGGCGTATTCGCGGGGGATGCGACAGCGACTGGGCATCGCCGAAGTCCTCGTCAAAGAGCCAAAGGTGGTATTCCTCGATGAACCGACCCTGGGGCTGGACCCGGAAGCCACCAACCGCATGATGGAACTCATTCAGAGGCTGTGTCGGGAACAAAAGATGACGGTTTTGCTCTCGTCTCATTTGTTGTATCAAGCCCAGAAAATCTGTCATCGGGTCGGGATTATGTTCAATGGACGGATGGTGGCTCAGGGAACCATGGAGCAATTGGCAGAAGAGAAGCTTGGCGTCGGGAAAGAGCAATATACATTAGAGGAAATTTATATGAAATATTTCCAGGAGGCATAACCATGCAAGGCATCACAACGATCTTCAAGAAAGAGCTCTCAGATCATTTCAGCAGTTACCGGTTCCTCATCCTGTTTGCGCTGATTGCCATGGTCAGTCTGATTACCGCGTATATGGTGAATTTGCACATCAGCAAGGACTTAGAGGGAGTTGCTAAGCCTGAATATGTTTTTCTGATGCTCTTTACGTCATCGGGAATTCAATTTTCTCTGGTGCAATTTGTGGCATTTTTCGGTCCGTTGATCGGCTTGATGTTGGGGTTTGATACGATCAATCGGGAACGCAACGAAGGGACCCTCAGTAAGCTACTGTCCCAACCGATTTACCGGGATTCCGTGGTCAACGGGAAATTTCTGGCCGGCGTCACTGTCATTACCATCATGATGGTCTCCATCGTGTTGGTCATCACCGGACTGGGACTGATCATGGTAGGCGTGGTCCCCGGATTCGGAGAACTCTGGCGGATTATCATCTATCTTGTCCTGAGCATTATCTACATCTCCTTCTGGTTGGGGGTAGCCATCTTGTTTTCGATTCTGTTCCGAAGTGTGGCGACGTCAGCCCTGGCTGCCTTGGCGATCTGGATATTTTTTTCCTTTTTCCTCTCTCTCGGGGCAAACGCCGTGGCGAGTACAGTCACGTCCGATGAATCAGACCCGGGCTACATGGCCCGACGAGTCAAAATCGAACGGGCGATTTCCCTGGCGTCTCCCCTGGAGCTTTACACTGATGCAACGGCCACGATTATGGACCCTATGCGGAGAACGTCCCGGGCGTTTATTCAGATCGGATTCAAGGAAAAGCTCTCCATGTCCCGATTTTCAGGGCCTCTGCCTCTGAGTCAGAGTTTTCTGGTGGTGTTGCCCTATATCATCACGCTTGTCGCGATTACGGTGCTCTGTTTTGCGATTTCATATACCGTGTTTATGCGGCAGGAAATTCGTTCGATTTGATCGAGAAAAAGAGGGATTTCTTGCTATCCGTTCTCAGAAGCACATATCGTCAATAATGGGCACGGTACAATATGAGTGATATTGGTCATATTGTACCGTGCCTTCAAGGGGTTTATGACGCGCGCTCCTTTCCAACACATCTTTTAATCATCGGGAATCGTTTGCCGCAACGGGGTTTTAGGGGGCAATTCATGAGAGCCAAGCAGACATTGGGCACATGCCGGAAGGACACAAAAATGTTTGTGAAGGTGCAGAAGCCCCTGATAAATCAGGGCTGTTTTGGTTTGGGCGGCGAGCGGGATGCAGAAAAGTCGTTCAACAAGCTCTGTTATTTCCCGGTTCCACGCCGGGGACGGGAAAGTCTCATATAATTGCAATATCTGCGATTCTAACCCTGGCAAGGAGTTCTGCCGCGCATGCAGCAAGAAGACCGGCAGCACCGCACTCACAATAATATCGCGGATTCGCGATTGTCCGAGAAAATTTTTATCCCGGTCGGGGACAGCGGATTTTCCAAACCGATAGCGCCCTTTCCAATAGCCTGATGACGGGATTTCCAATGTCCGTTCCAGCAGACGAACCGTGTGTCTGGCCTGAACTGGTTGGGTGTTCAATAGCGTCAAGAGGTGAAGATAACCTTTAAAGAGCGGCTGGACGGTATAATCGGCGATCAGGTAACTCAGCGCGGCAAGTCGGCGAGTTGGAAAATTTGGTGGGCGCAGACGAAAAAAATGCCACTCCTCAGCATTCATCGGCTGAAGATCGAGCGTAGGGATGAGCATTTCCCAAAGTGACAGCAGTTCTGCCACATAGACCCTTGTTTCAGGATCAGAGACTTGCGTTTTCGGCAGCAAACCAGCCGTCCCGAACAGCATTGCCTGAACCCAGCGAACCGATGATGGTGAGCTTCCCGTCGACACAGGCAGGCGGGAAATGATTGTATTCAACGGAAGCCGCCGGGCAAGCTCCCGGAACGGCTCTTTATTGCTCGAATACCCCAAGCCCTCACAAAGAACTTCATACAATAATTGTTCAATGCCGTTCTGTCCCTGGCGCCGTTCAAACAGCGCGACTCGTTCATGAAGTCGTTCTCGCCCAAGTTGCCGTATTTGTTGGAGGATGTCTTCAGCAGGCGTCCGGGTAAGACGAAGATGGCATTGATGAAAGCGTTCCTGACGCTGTTCGTCGCGGCTGAAAAAACGTTCCTGCAACTTCTCGACCGGCTCTGAAAGGTATGCCTGCACCACGATGGAAGGCACAGAATCGCCCTTAGCTGTTCGGATGACTGCTCTGCCTCGGTCTCTGATTTTTTCATAGGGCGGAGACCAGAGAACGACGTGCAGAATAGTGTGATTGTAAGCCGGGTCTTTGTCATGTCCGTGGGCGCGCCAATCACTGAGTTCAAGATGGAGTTCAACATCCCCTTCGCAGACCTCGCTCCCAATTCGAATCAGCGCGTTTTTAAAATCCGGCCCATTATCGCTATTTTTCCGTCCGCGCCGAATAATGCGGATAACAAGCCCTTCAGTCGTCGTGAACACATCAGTGTTAAACCGTTGTTCCTGCCAAATTGCGGTCAGAATTTTTTCCGGAATGTGAGGACGACTCTCCATGATCACGTGATAGGCTTATCCTCGCTTGACAACTGATGCCAGTCGACCCAAATCATCGTCATGCCCAAAGACGACCAAAATATCGTCGTGCAAGATTACGTCGTCAGGCTTCGGAACAGCCATGAGTATTTTTTCGGTGGTTTTCCCCAGCAAACTTTGCTGGAGGACGGTACGCTTAATCGCCACGATATTGATGGCATAGGCTTCGCGGAGCTGCAACTCAATGATCTTCTTCCCGATAAATTCTTCAGGAGCAACTAACTGGGCGATGCTGTAATTCATACTAATTTCGACCTGTTCAAAAAACAGGCCGGACACAAGCTCTTTTCCAAGGTTGCGTGCAACCTCTTCCTCTGGCAGGATCACTCTATCGCAGCCAACCTGTTCAAGAATTTCTTTTCTGATACTGGTTCTGGCACGGGCAACGACTTCCGGGACGCCAATCTTCTGTTTCAGGATGACAACCGTTAACAGGGCTTCTTCAAAATTATCGCCCATCGCGACAATCGCCGCATCAACCTCTTGAATGTTCTGGGCTTCTAAGGCTTCCTGGTCCGTTCCATCCATCTCGATGGGGAATAGCGCATCCTCTCCGATCTCTTCAATCACTTCCGGATCGTTATCAATTGCAATCACTTCCGCGCCTAATTGTGTCAGCGTTTTCGTGATCGTTCGTCCAAACACACCAAGTCCAATCACAGCAAAACGTTTTTTCATCCGATTTGCACTCGTTCCTCTGGATAGCGGTAACGTTCGGTCTGTCGCCGCTGCCCAATGGCAAGCGCTAACGTAAATGGCCCGATACGGCCTAAAAACATGGTTCCGATAATGAATAATCGTCCAAACGGGCTGAGTTGAGGAGTAATCCCTGTGGTTAGCCCCACGGTTCCCAGGGCAGAAACCGTCTCAAACAACAGGGCGATTGGGCGTTGGTGTTCTGTTAACATTAAAAAGAACCACACGGTCAATGCAATCAACAAATACATCGTGATGACGACAATGGTTTGATAAAAGACCATCATCGGAATGGTTCGCCGAAACAGGTCCACTCGTGTTCGTCCCCGCCCAATCGCAAAGACAGTGCTCAGGAGCATCGCAATCGTGGTGATCTTGATCCCGCCGCCAGTTGAGCCTGGGGCGGCTCCGATAAACATGAGTGCGATTGCGAGCAGGAGGGTGGCATCCTGGAGACTGGCGAGATCGATCGTATTAAAACCTGCGGTTCGGAACGTGACTGATTGAAAAAATGCTCCCAACAGTTTTCCTTTCCAGGAACTATTCAGTAACGCATGATCGACCTCGAGGACAAAAAAGAGGACGCTCCCCAAGACAAGTAGGCCCCCTGTCATGATCAACACCACTTTCGTTTGCACACTCAAATAGGGCAGCGTTTTTCGCCGGCCAGACGCGAGGAATGCCCAGACATTTTGTAAGGTTCCAAACCCGAGTCCTCCTATAATAATCAGACTGCAAAGAATCATATTGAGGCGGACATGAGCGGCATATCGCATTAAACTGTCTGAATATGTGGAAAAGCCGGCATTACAAAAAGCTGAAATCGAGTGGAAAAATGAGACATACAGACATTCCCGCGCCGACTGAAATTCACTGCGCCAGGTGAAATAGAGCAAGATAACGCCCCCCACCTCGATGGAAAAGGTAGTAAAAAACACGGCTTTCAAAATGGAACCGAGTTTCGCCAGTCGATCTGTATCGAGCATATCCTCTAACAGGACTTGTTCCCGGCCACTCATCTGTTTCCCGACATAGAGACTAAAAAACGCGGTCACGGTCATGATTCCCAGCCCCCCCATCTGAATCAGCGCCAGCAGGATCAGTTGCCCTGTTTTCGTGAAGGCGACCGCCGTATCAACGACAATCAACCCCGTGACGCACACCGCCGATGTCGCGGTAAACAACGCATCCAGAGGGGATAGGAGGATCGTCGTGGATGTTGGTAACAAGAGTAAACCGGTTCCAAGTCCGATCACGCTTGCGAAACTCAGGAGAATAAATCTCGCCGGAGAGGTATGAAACTGTGCGAGATATTGCGTGACTTTGACAATCCAGCGGATGATATTGAACAGGATGTAACACTGAAAGATTACCGTGTGGGGACGTCTGAGGGTGATGAGGGAAATTTCCCGAAAAATCGCAATGCGCCCCAGTTGAAGCCGGAACAGGTACACAGCCACTATTTCCAGCACAATCAGCCCTGTTACCGCATACTTGATTCTATTCGCCCGTAGATATTCCCACCGATCCTGCCGGATCAGCAACTGAAACAAATAGACGACAACAAACAGAAAGCCAATGATGAAAAAACCATTTTCGAGCCGGTGATGCGCTGGTGAGGAGAGATAGAAACCATAATCGAGCACCAGAAGGACACAGCCTATACACGCCGTCGTCCCCATGAACCACCGCAAAACATGCAGCCATTTTTTTTCTTGTATCTGTGTATCCCAGCGAGCCATAGATGATAAGTTTCAATCTGCGTACATCCTTGAAACGAGCATAGAAAACATCGTCAGGATATACCATCCATATTCCCCGGTTCTTGTCAAATATATTCTCAACGATGAGACAGCATTTCCAGAGCAGAACGAAATTCTTGACAGAACGAAAATTTTCCTTGTGTTTTCATGGGGATGATTTAACCTCTCCTTATTCCTGAAGTCAACAATATTGCCCTGGCCCCTCCCTACGAGGGCAATACTGTTGACGGAAGCACACTGTACGGCAAACTAAAGTTTGCACTCCTGAGTGAGTGGACAATCCCAGGCTGGAGTGCAAACTTTAGTTTGCAAAAATCTCTTAAGCCAGTAGTATTGACTTCTCCCCCACCCTCTCTCCTGCAAGGCGGAGGAAGAAAACTCCCCTTCCCTTGTGCAGGGAAGGGGGCCGGGGGTCAGGTCGTTCCCCGCTTGCAGGGATGAGGGCCGGCGGGAGGCTTATGATACGAATCATTCGATCCATTCAGGAGGAAGGGGAACAAGAGGCTTGGGGGCCAAAAAGTCCGCTATTTTCTTTTCCCTGGCAAACATTATGATTACATGGCAATTCGGGTCCGAAAGCCCGGAGAATTTAAAAAATTTCACCACCATTGCAACTTGGTGGAAAGCCCTTCAAACTCAGACAGTCCAGTGGAAACAACGTCTTATTCCAGAAAACGGGGAAATCGACTGGTCCCCTCAGAAATACGACGAAACCTTTGTGCTCTTTGAGGCTGATGTTCGGGGAATTACGTTATATTGGAGGAAAGAAGGTGCTGACGAGGTGAGTGGCATCACCCCCTCAAAATTAGAATTTGCTCCGGCACTGCAACGTGTATACGCGTACCCCGAAAGTCAGAGTCGTTTAGTTATTTGCATCGAAATTCCAGAGCCGATTCATCAGACCTTCACGATGGAAAATCCAGGATGGTTGAGCGAAAAAAAGGTTGATGGAAGTGGGAATGTGACAGGCTATCTGCTCGTCGCTCGTGATCATGTGAGCCATGCAGAACTCAAGATCAAACTCGATTTGGAGAATCTGGAGCATTTGCGTCAGGCAATCAGTGACCTGTAAGTGCAAAAAAAGAGAGTGGTCAACTGACCACTCTCAACCATGCTCCAGATCAAAATGCGACTGCCCTTAGTTGTTCAGACTACGCTCCAGCGGAGAGAATAAATGATATTTTCTCATTTTTAAATAGAGCGTTTTTCGATCAATGCCCAATGTTCTTGCGGCTTTCCCTCGTCTTCCCCGATGCAAGTGCAACACTCGGCGGATATACGCCTCCTCAAAGTCTTCCACCGCATCTCGTAAATTGGGACAACGGACATCTGACGGCATCCGTAAATTTTTGGCCGTTTCAACTAACACATTTTGAAAGGTATTACTCACATTCATCATCATTTTCCTCCTCAGACTTTTTTCTTCTCTTTTTCTTTAAACAACCCCTTATCCGATGAGGTCTGTTTGGTCAGATTCTCCTCACCGCGACGGCTCATTCAGGCAGAAAAGTTCCCATCCGTGCTTAATAAGGGTGGAGCATTCCTAATAGGCGTCCCTCGTCACTCCAGAAGAAAGCGCACTGAAACAAATTGTGTAATTCCGGGTAAACTGTCTTGTCCATGGATGACCTGCCGGGCAGGCAGTATGTCCTGGCTTAAAACACATGGAGAAACCACTTTCTCTCCAACTCCACCCTGCTGTTCCTAAACAGGATTGCTGGGCGGGCAGTAGAGGATTTCCTGCATATTGGGGAACCTGGTGAGCCGGGAACATCACCATTCCAGCAAAAACATGACCGTACATTCCTCCGGGCAGTAATTGCGATGGCGGAATTACTGGTCTGGCATACACAGACGCACTTAACCAGGTCGCATGAAGTAGAATCATTCCAAAAATTGCTATAATACTTCCATAAGCAGCCACTTTCGTTTTCATAGCCCCCCTCCATCTTCAGAAAGCGTGATACCAGGGAATGTCTCACTCTTATCCAGCCCACCCCTTCAAGGGAGAAAGTCTTTTTTAGTTTCTCCCCTCCAGGGAGAAGGCCAGAAAAAAGAGTGAAACAGTTCCACCACAATTCTATAGCAATCTTCATGCCAATACGGCCTTATGCTGGATAACCTGCATAAAATAATGACGTTACGGTATTTTTACGAAAAAATAAGGAAAGAGAAAAAAAGGGGTAATGGGGCTAATCATCCCCGTTATATGTGGCATGTTTCCAGAACTTCCCTGAAAATGGGGAAGATGTAGCATGGGTATAAAAATCCCCATGCGGGGCTAAACGTCCCCATATTTTTTGAGCTTTTTGTACAGAGTTTTTCGATCAACCTGTAAATCATCGGCAGCTTTCCCTTTTTTACCAGCATTTTTCTGTAAACTCTGTGTAATATAGAATTTTTCGAACGCATCAACAGCTTCGCTAAGGGGGCGACCGCTTTGTAAGAAAGGAAAGGCGTTCAGCTGAGGCTGATCTACCAAACAAACATCCGCTAATTCCATGTGACCTGTGGTAAGATAGCGCGTCAATTCATTGAATAATTCGCGGACATTCCCAGGCCACTCATAGGACGAAAATTGATCGAGAACGGAGGCTGGGATGTTTGAACGCTCCATTTCAAGGTCTTGCTGGTCCAAAAAGTGTTCGATCAGGAGAGGAATGTCTTCTTTATGCTCCCGGAGCGGGGGTAATTTTATCGTGAGTACATGGATACGGTGGAAAAAATCCCGCCGGATATTTCCGGCGCTCATTTGTTCCCGGAGTTCACGATTGGTTGCTGCAATGATTCGAACATCAGCAATCCGACAGGAACGCGCTCCAATCGGAGTATACATCTTATCATTGAGGACGCGGAGCAGTTTTGCCTGCATCAGGGAAGACAACTCACCCACTTCATCCAGAAACAACGTGCCGCCCTGAGCTTGTTCAAAATATCCGGCAATGGCATATTCGGCCCCGGTAAACGCTCCCTTTCGGTGCCCAAAGAACTGACTTTCAAACAGGCTGTCCGGGATCGCGCTGCAATTCACCGCAACAAATGGTTGTTCCCGACGCTCGCTTAACTGATGAATCATACGGGCAGCCAATTCTTTCCCTGTGCCGGATTCACCATAGATCGCGACGTTCTGGTCGGTGGCGGCAGCCCGAATCAAGAATTCATACACCCGCTGCATCGCAGGGCTTTTTCCGATCATTTCGCCAAATTTATAGCGATCTTTCAAGGTGGTTCGGAGGGTACGATTTTCATGCTCAAGTTCTTTGCGCAGCGTAATATCCCGCATCGCCGTCACTTTGAGCGGGCGTCCCTGCCATTGGACGCTTTTGGTTTGAATTTCCAGTAGAAAACGTTGGCCGTCCTGTTTCATCCCCTTCATGACATGCGGAAGCGTTGTATCCTGTTGCAGGACTTTCGTTGAGGCCATTTCCTGATATTCCGGGGCAAAAAGTTCCAGAAGGCTTTTCCCGACCAGATCATCGTAGTGATAGCCAAACATCGACACAATGGTTCGATTGACTTCAACAATATGTCGTTCATCGTGAATGGCGATCCCTTCAAAGGTGGTATCTGCGAGGGCTTGAAAGTATTCACGTTCTTTCTGGAGTCGCTGCTGAAACTGCCGGGTCGAAACATGGGCAGAAATTCTTGCCAGCACTTCTTTTTGCTGAAACGGCTTCGTGATATAATCGATACCTCCAGCCTCAAATCCTTCAACTTTATTCTTCAGATCGGTCATCGCCGTGATAAAGACGACAGGAATATCTTTTGTCTTCTTACTGTGTTTAAGATGCCGGCAGACCTCGAAACCGTCCATTCCCGGCATCATGATGTCCAACAAGATCAGGTCCGGAGTCAAATGTTCGAGCACTTTAAACACAGAAGCGCCGCTTGTCACAGAGACGACGTGATACCCGGCTATCTGCAAAAATTCTCCAAGAAATTCCAGGGCTTCTTGCGCATCATCAACCGCTAAAATCGTGCCGCGATCCATCATATTCATTAACTGCTTTCTGGCTGGTTGGTATTAGGGTACGTGAACGGGGAACAACAAAAGGAGTCAAACAGCCCGCACAGTCTCATTTTCGGGTTGTTTGACTCCAGAATATCTCGATCTTATCGTCTACGGTCTTCTCCAATAGACAAGATCAGGTTAAGCAGAATGCCAATAATGGCTGCCAATCCCAACCCGCTTAATTTGATTGGGCCAAGCGCAAACTCCGCGCCTCCCAGCCCAAGTACCAACATGGCGGCACTGATAATCAAAATTTTCGGTTCATGTAAATCAACGCGATTATCAACCATCGTTTTGATACCAACCGAAGAGATCATGCCGAACAGCAGAATCGAGATACCACCGACAACCGGTAC
>Ga0256845_1002197_pt1 | contig 14424 bp, 8 predicted proteins | sample RiftiametaG_FD_189101 | JGI IMG/M metagenome (GOLD analysis project Ga0256845, IMG submission 189101) | Tube worm associated microbial communities from hydrothermal vent at the East Pacific Rise, Pacific Ocean - Riftia | ecosystem: Host-associated > Annelida > Integument > Unclassified ...
CAGGTTGCTCTTCACGTAGAGGTTTTTGTAGTTCGGCTCGATACATGGGGTGGTGCCCATGATGTTGGAGATGGTGGCGGTGGGGGCAATGGCTAACACATTTGAGTTTCGCATGCCGTGTTTGGCAATCTTTTCACGCAGGTGTGTCCAGTCCATCTTCGCTCCGCGAGGGACTTCGATTTTCATGCCGCGTTCGTCTTCAAGCATATCGACGGTGTCCTGTGGCAGAAGTCCTCGGTCCCACTTCGAGCCTTTGTAGCTGGAGTAGGTGCCGGATTCTGCAGCAAGATCGCTGGAGGCATTGTAGGCGTAGTAGGAAATGGCTTCCATAAACTCGTCATTGAAATCAATGGCGGCCGGGGAGGCAAAGGCGAGGTTCTTTTTGTAGAGCGCGTTTTGAAGTCCCATAATGCCTAGGCCGATCGGGCGGTGGCGGGAGTTCGCGGTTTGCGCGGAGGGCGTCGGGTAGAAGTTAATATCGATGACGTTATCGAGTGCGCGGATGGCGACGGTGATCGTCTCCTTGAGCATTTCGTGATCGAGTGAGCCGTCAGCGGTGATGTGGGTATCCAGCACCACGGAGCCGAGGTTACAGACGGCGGTTTCTTCTTCGCAGGTATTGAGGGTGATTTCGGTGCAAAGGTTAGATGAGTGAATGACGCCGCAGTGGTCCTGGGGGGAGCGCACGTTGCAGGGGTCTTTGAAGGTGATCCATGGGTGACCTGTTTCAAAGATCATCTTGAGCATCTTTTTCCAAAGCTCAATCGCCGGGAGCTTACGCGTCCAGATCTTGCCTTCGGCTGCTTGTTTTTCGTATTCTTCGTAGCGGAGCTCGAAGGCTTTGCCGTAGAGATCGTGGAGATCGGGAGTTTCGTTCGTGCGGAAGAGCGACCAGTCCTGACGGGCTTCCATACGTTTCATGAAGAGGTCGGGAATCCAGTTCGCCGTGTTCATATCGTGACAGCGGCGGCGCTCGTCTCCGGTGTTTTTGCGCAGCTCGAGGAAGTCTTCGATGTCGTTGTGCCAGCTTTCAAGGTAAGCACAGCCAGAGCCACGGCGTTTGCCACCTTGGTTCACGGCGACGAGTTGGTCGTTGTGAAGTTTGAGGAATGGGATGATCCCCTGGGATTCACCGTTGGTGCCCTGGATGTATCCGCCGGTGCCACGCACTGCGGTCCATGATCCACCGAGACCACCGGCCCATTTCGAGAGGTAGGCGTTGTCAGCGATACCGCGCTGCATGATGCTCTCAATGGAGTCGTCCACCTTGTAGAGGTAGCATGAGGAGAGCTGGGAGTGCAGGGTGCCGGAGTTAAAGAGGGTGGGTGTGGACGAGCAAAATCGGCGACCTTTGTAGAGCGAGTAGAGGCGGATGGCCCAGTCTTCGCGGTTTTCTTTTTCGGCACGGAAGAGACCCATAGAAACACGCATCCAGAAGAACTGCGGGGTTTCGAGTCGGCGTTGCTTGTTGCCTGTTTTATCGACTATGAGGTAGCGGTCGTAGAGGGTCTGCACGCCGAGGTAATCGAAGTCGAGGTCGGCGGTGGGGTCGAGCGCGTCGGCGAGCTTTTTGATGTCGTATTGGGCGACGACTTCTGGCGAGATACGTTTGATTTTGATGCCGTGGGCGAGGTATTTTTTAAACGACTCTTTGTGGGCCGTTTTCAGCGCGCTGATGCCATCGGTGAGGATGTTCCAATCGAGCACTTCCTCGTAGATGTAGGTGAGAAGGATACGGCCGGCAAATTTGGCGAAGTCGGCATCGCGTTCGATCAGCGATTTGGCATTGAGAATGATGGTGGACTTCAGGGCGGCGCGAGTGATTTCTGCGCCAATGGACCGGCGGAGTTCCTGCTCGATTTCGGCTTCGGTCAGGCAGAGCTCTAGGCCGATGCTTGAGAAGGCAATCCGCTTACGAAGCTCGGAGCCGTCCCAGAACTCGGTGTTGCCATCTTCATCGGAAACCACAAGCATGGATTCCTGGTTAGGGTCTTCAGCGGGCTGTTCGTCGAGACGCATCTGGGCGCGTTGGGCGCGATAGAGGATGTAGGCTTCGGCGGCTTTGAAGTGGCCTTGGCGCATGAGCTCTTCCTGGACGAGGTCCTGGACGTTTTCGATGTGGGCAAAAGCGGAATCACCTGTGCGGATCGCCTCGGTGACGGTCTGGGAGATTTTTACGGCGGCGTCCGGATCTTCTTTGATCGATAGAAATGCCTTACGCACGGCGATCTCGATTTTCGTCTGGCTCCATGGCACCACGTTACCACTGCGGCGGATCAATCGGACGGGCATGGTCTGTGGCTCCTCGGAGACAATCACCTCACCATTTTTCTCAAGTGACCGGGAGAAGACAAGCGACTTCGCCACGTCATGGGCATCGTTTTCGATCAGCGCTTTTTCGATGAGGAGGTAAAGGTCATTACGGGTCAAGCGAAGCTGCCCACCCTCTTGCACCTGTTCCGTGAGTGAGGACGCCACGCTGTTCGCCACATTGGAGACAAAGTTGCGGTTCTCTTCGTTGAAGATCTTATCGTCTTTCTCCTGACGGGAAACCAGCAGGTTGGTCAGGGCGCTACCAATGGTATCGGCTACTTTCGCGAGCGAGAGTTCTTCTTCTTCCTGCCCACCAGTGACAAAAATCTGAGGCACGCGGTCGGTGGTTTTTTCACCAATGTCGGCACGCCAGTCAAAGCGGTCAGTGGCAGGGGCGGAGGCGCGGTCAGTGATGACTTTTTTAAGCGCAAGATCTTCTTCGAGTGAGATGGAACGGTACATGGAAATAAGTTTGTTAGTGTGGGAGTTTTTCAGTTTGCAGTCTTGGGTTGCGGTGGAGCTTGGCGAAATCTATGTTGAGAAGGAGTTGATGAGCCCTTGGAGCATGGATCCTAGCTCTTTGGTTTCTTGAATCATTTGAGCCCCATTTGACAATTCTGGCTGATTGAGAGCTTTGCGAATTTTTTGGGCAATATAGAGTTGAGTTCGTAATTCAGCGCACGAGGCTTTGCTGTAACGGAGAAACCGCGCAAACTCCTTGTCGCTATCACGCTCTGATCCTTCAGCAATATTGGATGATATTGAAACTGCGGCTCGTTGCATCTGGCTATTCAATCCAAAGTCTTTGGAATCGTTTGTAGCAATGTAAGTATCGACAGCTAGTCGACACCCACGTTTCCAAACGTCAAGATCTTCGAATGTTTTTAAGGACATGGGAGGGGAAGTTTTTTAGTGTTTCAGTTTGTCAGTTTTCCAGTGAGGCTGTTTCTCCGAGTTTCTTAACTGCCAAACTGACACTCTGAAAAACTAGCAAACTAGCAGCTTCGCTGCGCTAAAGCTCATCGTCGTCGATGTTGCCGAGCGCGGTGGATTTTTGGTATTCGGTGACGCGGCCTTCGAAGAAGTTTTGCTCTTTTTTGATGTCGATCATTTCGGCGAGCCATGGGAAGGGGTTGCCGACGTTTCCTTTGAGGGGCTCAAGGCCGCAGGATTCGAGTCGGCGGTCGGCGATGTAATCGATGTATTGGTGGAAGTCTTCGATGTTCATGCCGACGGCGGCAACCGGTAAACAATCGCGGATGAAGTTCTTTTCTAACTTGATCGCCTCAGCCATCGTCTGGCGGAGTTCTTCTTTAAAGTCATCCGTCCAGATCTCTGGGTTCTCATTAACGAGGTCCATGAGGAGGTTGCGCAGGAGTTCGATGTGGTTCGACTCATCGCGCAGCGTGTAGCGGAACATCTGCCCAATGCCGGGGAATTTGTTTTGGCGGTAGAGCGAGAGCACCATACCGAAGAGTCCATAAAATTGGGTGCCTTCCATACACTGACCAAAAATAAACGCATTGCGGGCGAGCGCTTGTTTGTTTTCGGGAAGCGACATATCCATATCGCGACGGAGTGCGCGGGAGTTGGAAACGACGAAGTCGGTTTTTTCCTGCACGGTTAAGACGTCTTCAAAGATGGCATCGCACTCGTGTGGGTTTAGCCCCAGGGAGCTGATCATGTAAACGAGCGAGTCGGCGTGGATATTTTCCTCATGTGCATGCCTGCGGAATACCAGCTCAAGCTCGGGAGCGGTGACTTGATCACGGATCACGTGGATGATGTTATCGCCCACGATACCTTCGGCGGCGGAGAAATAGCCGATCCCCATTTTGATAATCCAGCGTTCGACGTCGGTGATTTCATCGCTGCGCCATTGCTCGACGTCTTTCTGCATGGGAATATCCTCAGGCTCCCAGTGGTTTGAGCGCATGTCGGTGTAAATTTCCCATGCCCATGGGTATTTAAGTGGCACAAGGCCAAAGCCGGGCAGGCGGGTGCCGCCAATGACTTTCTTGGCGTCGAGAAGTTTGGCGGCTTTTTCCTTATCCAGAGGAATGGAGTAGTCGTCGAGTTGGGCAGAAAACATAGATTTTAAAGTGTGTGAGTTTTTCAGTTTGCTAGTTTTTCAGTGCTCGATTGCATGGCTCAATGAGCTGCCGACTGACACACTATCAAACTGGCAAACTTTAATTACAGGTCGTCGTCTTCGAAGGTGGTGTTGAGGGTGGTGGTGGCTCCGAATGATTGGCTGCTGAGGTGCATTTGCTCATCGAGCCATGGGAATGGGCTTTGCGCGTGGTAGTATTGGCGAGAGAGACCGAAATTAGCGAGTCGCTCATCGGCGAGGTATTCGATGTATTGGGAGAGGGCATCCGCGTCCAATCCGGCATCGGCCACGGGAAGGTTGGCGATGAGATCTTGCTCAAGCTTCACCGCTTCTTTCATGTAAGAAACGAGTTCATCTTTAAACAAGGCGGTCCATACATCTGGGTTTTCACTGATCATTTCCTGGACGAGCTGATCCAGCATACTGAGGCGGTAGGCGACATCGGCGAAAATCTTACTGAGGATTTTTCCTGTGCCCGGTAGTTTATTTTGAGCCGCAAGGGAGAAAATGATGGCCCAGAGACTGACTAGCTGGGTGCCCTCCATGCATTGATTGGAGAGGAAAATATTACGGACCATCGACTGCTTGTTTTCCGTCGTCGTGGTATCTGTGTGCCGGCTCAGTGGTGACAGGCGATCCGCCACGAAGGATTTTTTCGCGGAGAAGGCGGGAGTCATCGTGAGATCACAGCACTCCATCGGGTTAATCGAAAGCGTGCCGTGAAGGTAAACGAGGATGTCGTTGCGGGTATTTTCCTCGTGCACAAAACGACCAAAAACAAGCTTGAGCTCGGGAGCGGTCAGGAGGTCACGAATCGTGTAGATACCGCCGGAGTGGAAAAGCTCCTGAGATCGGGCAAAAGCCCCGAGAAAGGTTTTATAGAGAGTCTGGCAGGACTCGCCGAGCTGACTCCACTGCGTCTGGTCAATTTTCAAATCGATTTCCGCAGGCTCCCAGTGGGCATTTTTCATCTCCTTGTAGAGATCGTAAGCCCACTTGTATTTCAAGGGCAGGATGTTGAAAAACATCGAGTTGCGGCCATTGACGACCTTTTTGGCGGAGAATGCCTGCTCGGCTTTTTCGCGGTCGAGCTCGAAAGTGCGGTCTCCGAGAGTGATGGTAATGGTGTCAGCCATGAGTGTGGTGAAAAAGAGGTAAGAGAAGTAAGGGATGTGAAAAGGGGTGAAATCTGTGGTAACCGCAGCTCTGAACCGGGCCATTTCCCGAAGAAAAAAGAACAGATCGTGCGCACTGCGCAGCTTTGGTATACTGCCCTAAATCACGGTAAACGGTCAAACCAATTTTGCTCATATAGTATCCACAAATTATTCACAATACAACATGTTGTGGTTTTGGGTGAAATTCGCCATTTTGACGCCCTTGGTCATTTTTTCCTTTTTCAGCGGCTATCCCTCGCCAAATAGAGGTTTATTTCGGAACGCTAACAAGCATCCGAGGATTTGAGCTCTACTCCATGGGGGCACAACTATTTTTTATCCGTTAGAGGTCAAAGAGCGATCCCCCCATTTTTTTAAAAATTCACACCTCCTCGACATATCAACGGCCATACCCCGCGCTAAACCCCATCAAATAAGGATGTAAAATTTTACCCGTCGAAATGTCGATCTTTCCTACAAAGTAGCCTAGTGAGGTGATTAATACTTCTTTTCCCCCAGGAATGATGTGCTACAGACCTATTTCACTCAACGATTGAATCACCACGTCGATCTCGATGTGTTCTTGCTCAAATTTCCCTTTATCGCCGGATTGCTGAATTTTCAACAACTCAGAATGAAGATCGGTAAGCGTTGGGTTTTCTAGTAAACTTTCGAAAAGTTGATGCTCATGGGCCGATAAGGGGACGGGAAGCTCCGGAGGAATCATGGGCGAGTGCATCATCAGCATCGGCTGAATCGGCCGGTGGGTTTTCTCCCGAAGATCCCGTAAAATATCAAACCCGGAGGGGTCGCTATCTCCAAAATGGTAAAAATCAAGCGTGAGGGGGAGAAGGGAAAACAACTTCCTCACCGCAGCTCCAGGGTAGCTGGTGAGGATCAGGATGACTCCCGGGTTTCTTTGGGCCAGTTCGTGAAAGACATCTTCATTTTCGATACTCAGACAGAGGCTCGCCGTCGTGCTCAGATTACTCGACTGATTTAGGTTCGATTCCGAAAGCGATAGGGGCCCCGGCAAACAGGAAAAATCGAGATCTCCTCCGTTCACCGATAACTTGAGAGGACCATGGAACGTCACCGCCCGTGGTTTGTGTAAAATTCCAAAGTCCTCCAATGAAGAATGACCTGTGATGGATTGAAGAATCGTGAGCAATGGGGACTCGAGTTGCGCGAGTCGTTTCGAATTCCCACAAATCATGGCGCTGGCGTAGCGGATCAGCGACTCACCCTGCCAAGTCAAGACGCCTACGAGCGCCTGCAACAAGTCGTCGTTGTGCAAATCATCATTTCTTTTGAATGGATGAATCGACTCCCCATGTAATGTTTGTTGCGCCAGCGCGTTCAATGCCTCGGCCCACGCGGCGCGCCATCGCTCGGGGATGGAATCCAGTCCACTCGCCAACTCGAAAAACCGGGCTTGGTCGGCACGTTGTTGCCTTGGCGAAGGCTCACCGATTTGAGCAAACAACCACGCTTCACCTCGCTCAAGGTTCAGTCGAATCCGTTCAGGTGCGTGACTCCTGGGGTGGCGGTCGATGCTGCACAAACCGTCCGACTGCGAAGCGACAAGTGCCAGCTCCTTTTCCGCCAACTCCCTCTCATCCCCATCATCCAGCCCGGACTGACGGAGGAACTTTTCGTAATCGATCAGAAAATAAGGGCTCTGCGCAAGCCCTTTTCCCGCATTTGATTTTCGGAAAAATTTTGCTAAATGCTGGAGGATATTGGACATGGGACGGGCGCTGAATGATACGAATGAATAGGTGGATGACACTTCATTTCGGGTGCCATGGAAAGTCAATAAGATTGCCCAAGATTGAACCCAAATCTTATATTGAGCCCCAAGAGCATGAACGCCACATTTTTTGTGCCCTTCTGCCTTTTGTGGCCAAACTTGCAAACTTTGAGTCAGCCTTTTGACTTTGGGAAAGTGATAGAGATGTTCGGAGACGGCAAGTCTCCACTCCATATTATCTCCATATCCTTTTGCGGTTAAGAATCCATCGCGTGTTCTTCCATCCATGCTTTCCCTTCTTCGCTTTCGCGGAAGAGGACGACGGGGATGTTCCGGACTCCGACGCGACTGCCGCGTCGTTCTTCTTTTCTCGAGATGATAATCAACTCGTCACACTGACTAAAGGCATACGGGATGTTACCGCTCGACATGGAAAACATCCCCTGGAGGTCGAGTTCGGTCATGGCATTGATGCAGTTCTGAATCCGCTCACCGGAGAGTTTGGAAAACGCTTCATCAATCGGGACCAGCGCCAGCGATGGCTTATTGCCCCGCGTTTCGTGTCGCTTGTAGGCGTGTAGGTAGCTGGCGAGGATAGCGACAAAATACGGACTCTGGTTTTCACCACCACTCATCTTACCACTTTGTTTATCCACACTGACGGGTTTGAGTTGGGGGTCGCGGATGTCGGTGACGTAAAGATCGTAGTCGAAGTACTGTCGGTAATCAAGTAACCGGGCGGCTTCCGGACTGCTGCTATTTTTTGTCAAAATCTGGAGAAAATCTTCGAGCGCTTGTTTCAACTCGTCGCCCATGCTGGCGTAAAATAGCTCGTCTTCATGGTGGAGCGCGTTGCGTGTGATCAGTTCCTGATAGACTTTGAAATCCGGGTTTGCCTTTTTGACAATTTTATAGCGGTCGTGACCAATCGGTTGTTTCAGCTGTACGTTGAGTAGGGAAATGATGTTTTCGACGTTGTTGAGTGCCTGCTGCATCCGACTCAGCACCTGGGTGCGGAACAACGACTCCCAGCGTTTCCGCTCGAGTTTGGATTTCTTTTCATACGATGGAATATCGGCATCCTCGATGGCTAACAAAATCTTTTCGTAAGGTCCGGTTTCCTCTGGCTTATCTGGCAAGTCATCGAATTTGGGATGATATTCACGTTTAAATTCAGCCATGGCAATCTTTAGATCTGCCCCTGTCTGGCTGGTGAGTTGTTCGGCATCCTGAGCGGAACGGGCAAATTCTTTCCGTTGTACATCGAGTGCCGAAAATTGCTCATTCATCAATGCCTTCCACTCGGAGTATCGCGCCTGGTGGGTGTAGATGTTGATTTCTTTCTGCACTTTGAAAAAGTCATTTTCGCGGCGTTCGCATTCGTCGTTGAACCCGGCGATCTGTTGCTCGGTGCGGCGAATTTCACCAATGCCACCTTTGCGCAAAATACTGGTGTTTTCCGATGCCAGACTTTTTTCCTGAATTCTGAGATCGTAGATCTCTTGTTCAAGTTGTTCAAACTCATCATTCGACACCGCATCGAGCTGCGCCATGCCCTCTTTGTGTTTCACTTCGAGTCCCGGTAGGTCTTCGATCCGGATGAGCTGGCTGATCAAATCTTCGTGGCGTGGTATCTTTTCATTTCGCTCACGAATCAACCGCGACACCTCAAGCTCAATGGGTTCTAGCCTGCGCAAGGCCGCATTGATTTCATCGAGCCTCGATTGTTTGATTTGAAGTTGCCGTTTCAACCCTGTTTCCCCGATGAAGGGCGTGCCGTCGTATCCTTGGGGGCGTGTCAGCGAGGCTCCCCGCTTCACCATGCCATCGGGTGAGATTGCGGTGGTGTGATCGTGAAGTGCTTGCGCCGAGTCCACCCGGATTAGATCACCAAACAAGCCGTCGATGTAGGACTGCGCCTCTGGATCGGTGCAGGAAAAGATACCAGCCAGCGAATGTTTTTTTGTTTTATGATCTTTTGTCAACCCACCGGCATCGATCAGTTGTTGGCCTTGGCTTTGTTGGATTTTTGTTTCGGGAAGCGATCTGAGAATCTCCGCCGATGCCTCGAAGTGGTCTGAGCTAACGATGACGGCAAATTTCTGGGTGAACAGCATCTCGGCAGCAGGACGCCATGATTCGTCCGTGATTTCATAGAGTTCACGCAGTGCGCGAGGTGGGGTTTCTCCGGGCAGGGTGGGCAGTTGATCTTGCAGGGCTTTAAGTAGAGGCTGTGGGTGTGGCGGCAGTCCTTTTTGAAGGAGTGAGATGTGACGAGTCAGCTCATCTTTCTCCCGACGTAGCTTCCTAAGCTCCTCGTCTTCGTGGCGAAATTTCTCACGGATTTTTTTACATAACTCATCGGCAGCCGATGCTAACAATGAAAGATGATTGGCATTTTCCTCCTGCCGGCACCCATCGAGCAATTCGATTTGGGATTGAAATTCCGAGACGTTGATCGGGGTGTCGCAGGGTGCTTTGGTGACATCGCGCATCCATTGTTTCGATTGCTTCAACCGGTTTCCAATCTCACGATCCACCTTCAATGCCAGTCCGCGCAGAGTTTCGAGTCGATTTTGGATTGCCTCCACTTCATCGACAAGTCGTTTGTAGAACCTCCCGGCCTCGGACTCGTTTAGTAAGGCGGTGCAGGTTTCGCGGCGGCGTTGGCATTCTTCGAGTGTCTCTCCAATTTCGATCAAACGCTTTTCATCCGCCTCATTTTCGTGTCGGAGCGCTTCAAGGTGCTTTTCTCCCCTGATCTTCATCTCGTTGGCAAAGGCCAGAGCGGTTTCCGAACTCAGGTAGCGGGCGACTTCTTGGTCACGTCGAGCAGTGGATAGAGTTTCCGCATGCCGCCGGATCACAAGCAAACGATCCAACTGCCCACGAAGATCCCTCAATTCACGCTCGTAGGTTTCAAAATCTCGAAAGCTGGAAATAACATCTTCGACCGGGATCGATTCATTCGGCAGGACAAATTGGCGGCAAAAATCATCAAAGCTTTTTAAGTTGGTAAACGACATCGCACTGGGCAGCAGCCGCTGGATGACATCCTGATTGAAGTTCAGATGTTTCGCATTCGCCATATCGCGCAGGTATTCGCGGGTGGTGCTAAACAAGCGACCCTCATGGGAGTCAATGAGCCTTTTAAACTCAGCCATCGATGCTGGATAATACGCACCATCGTTTTCCGACCGATTCAGGAAATCGAGTCGTTCCAGTGGTGCGGGACAGAAAAACGGAGTGATTTCGCCCTGCTGTTCGGAGACGCCTCGGTATTCGAGTCGGAGCCCCCAGGTTTCGATCCGCGGCTCATCCGAACCACCTGTCCCATCCGGCCATGTAAACTCAGCGGCGATATACGTAATCACCCCTTGATGGTGAAAATACTGAGGTTGGCCATTTTCTTCACGTTTGGTATCGAGCAGACAATAACTCTTGATGGTGCGGTCGCTTTTTCCTCCTGTGGCGCTGCGGTTGAAATGGTGGCGTGCGCGCTCGGGGCCAACGAGGACAAGCATCAACAAATCCATCAAAATCGATTTCCCAGAACCCGTCAGCCCCGCAAGCACGAGGTTACCTTTCACCGGTAGGGTGTCGCGGTATCCATACCAATTCAGGGCGTGGATTTTCGATAATTTGATCGCTCTACTCATGATGGTTCGTGCTTGTCTTTTGATTCGTTAAGCTCGTTGGCCTCGGTTGTTGATGATTCGTCGCTAGAGTTCACATCAGCTTTGGATGTCTCAGACTCCGGTTCCAATTCCGGCTCAGTGTCCTGTTGGTTAAAATCTCCGGCCAACTCACACCACTCGGCCAGCCCATGAAAGGGAACGGCGCGGCGGATTGTCGGCAGGACTTCAATACCGGAATCTTCGAAGGCCTCGCAGAAATCGAGTCGGATTAAATTGAACTTGGCTGCTTTGCGCAGAATTTCACGCAGTCGTCCTTGAGCAATTTGTCCGGTAACATCGGGGAGTAGTTGGTCTTGGATGAGTGAGTTCAGTTCGGACACCGAGAGAAATGCCTGGTCGTGCCCTTCATCCCGCCAGCGGAGATCGCCGGCATACCAGAGTGCGAGCCAGACGATGGTTTCATCTTTGCGTAGCCGCAACCTCAACGAACTCACATGCGGGATCGCCTGGATTAAACGTTCATCGTGATACATCGCGACATCGAGCCCGGTGATCTCAGCCCATTCTTTGAGTTCGGCGAGGTGTTGTCGGCTCCAATGATAGAGACTCGCCGAGTTCACACCGCTGATCGAGCCGGTGGATAACAACTTCTGAATCGCTTCACCCAACCGCTCACGGTCGTGATCCGGCAGATTGACCATCCGTTCGACCGGAGCCTCTTCAAAGGCGGCGTCGAAGGTATTTTCGGTGGCGGCTCCGGATGGGAGATCTAACGCGCTGGATGGTTCTTCGTTCACGATGATATCAAGGATAGGATGGGTTAATTGGGATGAGGTGAGTTATTTTTTCACAAGAGTAAACCGCTCAACCGCGCAGCCATTGAGCGAATCGATATTCGGCGGCACATTTTCATCTTCCACCCGATCCACTTCAATCCGGTAGCGGACACCTTGGGATTCGGCATGGAGGAGGAGGGAAATTAGATCGGTCACGGCAGCTTTATTTTCCAGAGGAAGCTCGGAGCTGCGGATCGATGCCCCTTTACCTCCAGGGAGCGATTGCACGTAGATATTCGCACGCTGGGCGGAGAGTGACTCGCGAAGTGCTTGTCCCATATCGTGTAGCGCCTCGTCCCGATCGGAGTCATCGACCTCGGTATCAAACGATTCCTGTTTCAGGTCGGGACGTTTCACCGGTGGTTTGTAAAGCGAATCCAACCCGGCGGGAAGGGACGCGTGAGGTAGCCGGAATGCTGGGAAGTCAGCGTCGATCTGTGAGAATTTTTTTCCGGCAAACCGTCCATTGATGATCTCAAACAAGGCTTTCACCTCCCCTCTCCGTTCACCCGTGACATCTTGAAGGTATCGGAACCGGGCGAGGGAGCGGCGGACAAAGTCGGCGGTGCGGCGGTCGATTTCATCAGCCATCGGCAGCACCCGCTCGATCAGCGTGATTAATTCATCGAGAGCCTCACCAACAATCGACCTCGCCGTCTCAGCACTGATATCGGGGTGGCGGCGTAGCACTTCCGTTTGCATATCGGAATAGGCGCCGGCGTCCGTCATTAGTCGGAGGTTGATCCGGTTCACCGCCTCGGGAAGCCTGAGCGGCAATCGCGCACGGACCATTTCGGCATAACAGGCATGTGACATCTGCTCGGCGTAATCATCAAACACGACACTGAGGTTTCCCTTCAGCGTTTCTTCATCGAGCTGGCGACGGGTGAATCGTTGGATGGATTTCTGCATGGATTGCAGCTCGGACAAGCCGGCTTTGACGCTGGAAATACAATTTTCCACCGTCTGCCATGGCGTGTCGGTGAGCGCCACCTCATCGGCCAGCATCGTGCAGACGCCGATGAGTTTGTCCGTGAACACAGCGGCATCCGGCCATGCGATCTTTCTCAGCGATGCAATCAACGTAGCTCCATGGGCATCAAAATAGATCAACTTCCGCCAATCCCGCTGCGGTGGCTCATCGAGCCAATGGTGTTTGATTAAATACGAAAGTAGTAACCTAGCTTTCTCGCGCGGCGTCATCTGCATCGATTTATTTCCCTCCAACTCATCTGCCTCCCCCACCCCATCAACCTCCCACTCAAACCCGGGGTGCCGCTCCAGGGTATCGGTAATCAACGCAATCACCTCCTCGCGCGCCAAGCCATCCGGCTTTTCCGCCGCGAGCTGCTCAAGTTCATTGAGCACATCCACGTAAAACGGCGCATTTTTCCCCGACAGCACCCGAAAGAACCCAGCCCCCCGCGTCTCACGGAAAAGCGCTGTGGATAAGTGTTCGCTAGGCATCTCGAGGGGAAGATAATCACAGCGAGATCAAATGAAATCAAAATCCACAACACCCTCAAACAAAATCAGCACTCGACTACTGAGCCATTTAGCCAATCTTCTTCTATGAGTAACCATGAGCTTATCGTCAGGAGCGTTGTTGAAATTGCCTACGGCAAGTTGAATTCGCTGACGCGAGTTGAATGCTCCTACGGAGCGTTGAATGTTTGCTCCACCCAGAACCACAATACCCACATTCATTCAACAGGAGCTTGGGGTCGCGGCAATAAATAGAGTGTCTGAGATTCGCAGGGATTTTTTTCATCAGCAAGGCGCCGTCCGTCTCGTATATCGGGATATTCGAGACGGATGGCAACGCCGCTGATGGGTAAAAGACCAAGAAGATCGGCCGCTTTATTTCTTTCCGCGGCCCTTGCTCCGATTCTTCGCGTAATTGATCTCCCAAAGCTTCAGCGAAGCAAAAAAGATCCGTGAGATCCGTGGTTCCCAATTGAAGCATCATCCCGAGTCACTTCGCTCCAATGTTGAATGGTGATGCGGCTTATCATTTTGCGCATTATCCAGTCGGAGACTTCCAGCCCTTTTAAATCTCAAATAAGGATTTCCGAGTTTCGAAACCCATTTAAACTTTCAGTTCAGGTTTCAAAACTTACCTTCGGGTTTGGCCTTTGATGAATTGATGCCGGCAAACTCTCAGAAAGATCAACTTTTTCTGACCCTCATTAACCTCAGGGTCCCTACATGAAGGGCTATTCAATCCGACTTTTTAAGGTTTTTGAAGGTCCTCGCCTCATCATTCAACTTATGAACGCCTCAGTTCACCACGTCTTTTTTCAGCGCCCTCATCGTGTAAAGATGGTCTGATTTTTTTTCTTTCCACCCGACTTCCCTCATCGGCCTCGCCCCCGATTTCCGGGTTTTGCCAAACCTCTCCGAGGTTTTTGAAAACACCTTGTCCACAAACCCCCGCGTCCCGAACACCATCCCATCGCTCAGATAACGCACCTTGCAGCGCAAAGCTTCGCCAAAACTCAGCTTCCCGCCTCGCTCCAGCACTGCCTCAACCTCATCTCGCTTAAATCCTTTACGCACCCTCACTTTTTTAAGCCCACTCTCCGGCTGAGAAACAAAAACCTCCTCGCCATCG
>Ga0256845_1002198_pt1 | contig 14422 bp, 11 predicted proteins | sample RiftiametaG_FD_189101 | JGI IMG/M metagenome (GOLD analysis project Ga0256845, IMG submission 189101) | Tube worm associated microbial communities from hydrothermal vent at the East Pacific Rise, Pacific Ocean - Riftia | ecosystem: Host-associated > Annelida > Integument > Unclassified ...
CTGGATTATTCCAAGTCGATCTATTTCTTGATGGCTCATAGATAACATTTCCCCTGACTCCCCTTAATTGAAAAGGGGACATTTTAGCTTGGTTGAAAGGGGACATTACAGCTTTGGGCTTACAAACTAAAAACAATTCTTTTATTCTTTACACAATTCTTGTTACACTGGTTGGCTTAATATAATAATTATTTGTTAACTAACGGATCATTCTATGATCAACAGACCCTTAGCCTATAAAGGTCCCGTAGATCACCTAACTCATTTCTTTGATGAACAGACATTAATGTCAGGTTTAGATATATTGCTGTCTGAAAATCTTGTTAATTGGCAGAACATTAGAGATGAAGAGTACGTCAAAGGAACTTGTTTGGTTGATGGTAAGTTTACTAAGCAAGTTTTATATTGGCCCTTATCAGAGAGTTTAGGTAGCTGTACTTGCAGGGATAAATTAAGTGAAGATTCAAACCTTGAATCGGATCTAGATAATGATTTGGCTTGTGAACATCTTGCCGCTTTAGCCATTGAATCAAAAACTCGTTTACAAAGATTACCACCGGCAATAAAAAAACAAAAAAAAATTGCGACAGGAAAACTCTATATTAAGCATTGGTTAAAATCACAAGATTTTGATCCTTTCTCAAAAATGGCAAGACATCGGGTGATTTATTTATTAGATAAAGTTGATGGGGGATGGGCGGTTAGTTTACATAAATCTTATTTGACTAAACAGGGTGAATATCAGGTTAAATCAGAAATATGTATTAACAGTGCTATTGATGCTGAATTAGATAGAGAAAAGAACACAAAGTATTTTAGTTTGTTGGATAAACAAATACTATTTTTGATTAGAAAAAAAATAGATAGTGGTAAAATTATTAACAATCAGTTTGTTTTTATTTCAGACTTAAAATCTAATCGGTTAGTTAAATCGCTGGTTAAAACCCATCGTTTTTTTTGGCAATCGCCGCATAGAAATCCTTTAACCTTATCTTCGAGAAATAAAAATTTCTGGCGTGGAGAAGATAGAAAGCAAGTTGAAGAGATTCAACAAGAAAGTGGCTTTGAATATTTGTCAGAAAATTATCTTCTTGATTTAAAGCATAACGTTATTTTAGAATATTTTAAAGAGGCTTCGGATAAAAGTAAAAAACTTTTTTATCAACTATCTAAAACTAATGATTTTAAAGTTCAGCCTAGTTTAGAAATTACTAGCCAAGAAGTTGGTCTAGGATGGAAAAAACATCGAGTTTATCAAATTGATGTAGCAAAACTTGTTTTTTATATTAATGGAAAAAAAGTGTCACTTAAAAATATTTTGCCATTAATTTTAGAGCGAGAAGTGAATGCAAAATTTACGACAGTTCTATCGGATTTTCTTTTACAAATTGAAAACTTATCAGTATTAGACTCTTGCTATGAGCTGCCAATTGTAGAACAGTTTCATTTTGGTGATAGAGTATTTGAATCTCATATAAGCCATATGCTTCCCATATTAGTTGGTCTTAAAGAACTCGGTTGGTTAATCAGAATTGACAAAGGATTTCGCTTAAATAAAATCGAAAATCTTGATTGGTATGTTGATATTAGGCAGGGTTATAATACCGTACAACCTACACGACAAATTAATCGTTCATCTAGATTTTGTGTAAAAAAATTAACTGAAGCTGGCGCTACAGAGCAGTTAGAGTTACTAGCTGAAGACGATGATTCAGTTCTTCAAGATAGCCTGAATATTAACAATAATAAAGGTGACATGGCGAATAGAAGTTTTGATTGGTTTGATTTAGAGATTGGTGTAAAAGTTGATGATAGACAAGTGAATTTAATGCCTTATATCGTTTCTTTAATACAACGAGGTGAGTTGTCTTTAGATGCTTTAAGTGATTCGAATAAAACTGTTAACCAAAAAAAATACAGTACAAGCCATATCAATATTAAATTAGAAAGTGGCGAAACGCTAGCTATAGAGCGAAATCGAATTAATCGGATATTTTCATCATTCGTTGAATTAAACGATCAAAAGAGTTTAACCGAAGAACGAAAATTACGATTTACAGCGAATCAGGTTAGCCGATTAATGCCTTTGGTATCGAAACAAGATTCACTATTTTCAGACGAAGATGATCATCCTGATAAGTCAGCTTCAAAGGCAATTGAATCTGGAACGAACGAATCGAGTACTACTGAATCAACTTCGCTCAGCATTGATTGGCTTAATGGAACAAAGTTGGCTGAAAAAGCCAAGGCAATGGATATCGAAACTGGAATTCAATCGGTTAAGATCCCTAGAACACTAAGAGCAAAGTTAAGAGATTATCAAAAAACGGGCGTTAACTGGTTACAGTTTTTAAGAACACATAGGTTAGGTGGTATTCTTGCCGATGACATGGGTTTAGGTAAAACACTACAGGCTCTGGCGCATGTGTTATTAGAAAAAAAAGAAGGTCGACTAACTTCTCCTTGCATGGTTATTGCGCCTAAAAGTGTCACGACTAACTGGCTACAAGAATGCCATAAATTTGCACCATCATTAAAAGTACTTTTACTAACTGGTGGAGATCGACATCAATTTTTTCCAAAGATTCAACAACATGATTTAATTATTACTAGTTATGGATTAGTACTACGTGACATCAATAAATTACTAAATAACCATTTTCACCTTTTGATCCTCGATGAAGCTCAAGTGATCAAAAATACGAGAAGTAAAATAACAACTATCGTTAAAGAGTTACGTTCAACCAATCGTTTATGTATGACAGGTACGCCCATGGAAAATCATTTGGGTGAACTTTGGTCTTTATTTCAGTTTTTGATGCCAGAATTTTTAGGTAGTGAATATCAATTTAATCAGCTTTATAGACAACCGATTGAAAAAAATAAGGATTATTATCGACAATCATTACTGGCAAAACGGATTGCACCGTTGATGTTAAGGCGCACAAAGAATGAAGTAGCAACAGAGTTGCCGAGCAAAACGGAAATGAAAGTCTTAATTCCATTAGAAGAAGGACAGGCCGATTTATATGAGACTGTAAGAACATCTATGTTTGAACAAGTTCAAAAAGCAATGACATTAGAAACAAGACATAGGAATCAGTTTTTAATAGGAAATGCGTTGCTTAAATTAAGACAAGTCTGTTGTCATAGTAATCTAATTAAACTAGAATCAGCTCAAAATATGAATTCATCGGCGAAGGTTCGGTGGTTAAAAGATAAACTACCCAGTATGGTTAATCAAGGACGAAGAATTTTATTATTTTCTTCGTTTACTTCAATGTTAGATATTTTGGCAGAAGAATTGAAAGAGATGGAGATCCCGTTTTTAATGTTAACGGGTAAAAGTAAACATCGTGGCGCATTAGTTCAGCAATTTCAAGGTGGTCAGATCCCTGTATTTTTGATTAGCTTAAAAGCTGGTGGCGTAGGCTTAAATTTAACTGCGGCTGATACAGTTATACATTACGATCCTTGGTGGAATCCTGCAGCAGAACAGCAAGCAAATGACCGAGCTTATCGCATTGGTCAAGATAAACCTGTATTCATTTATAAACTCATTACCCAAGGTACAGTAGAAGAAAAAATTCAACAAATGCAAAAACAAAAGAATGATCTTGCTCAAGGTTTGTATAATCAAGAAGATTTGAGTAATGTCGAGTTAACAGGTGATGATTGGCAAGCATTATTTCAACCTATTGAAGGGTTTGGTTAGCTTGCTAACCCGACTTAGCTTTCCTTCTCTAAAATGCCGAAGACAATTAATATTTTATTTATTCCCGTTTCTTCAACTTCTGGAATTGGTGAGTACACGCGATCGTTAATTATTGCGAATGAATTAATAAATCAGTTTCCATTCTTAAATATTAGTTTTTTACTAAACAAATATGCTGCTTGCAGTAAAATATGTCCTTTTGAAACTCATCTATGCGATGGTTCAGCCACTAAAGATAATGGCGCTGTAAAACGTACGCTAAAACACATAAAACCAGCGCTTGTTATTTTTGATTGTGCTGGGCGTGCGGATCATTTCAAATTGGCAAAAGAGTTAGGTGCGAAGGTTGTTTTTATTTCTCAACATGAAAAAAAAAGGCGTCGAGGATTAGGACTGCGCCGATTACTCAATACTGATATTCATTGGGTTGCTCAGTCTAAAATCGCAATTAAACCGATTAATTTATTAACAAAATTAAAATTAAATTTTTTTGGAAAACAAGAACCAAAATTAATTGGCTCAGTTTTTAAACTGATCAATAAAGTTAAAAGAGAAAGGTTACTAGAAGATTATCAACTGAATAAGGGTGGATATATTGTTTTTAATGCTGGTTCAGGAGGTCACAAATTAGGTAGTGATTATGCGAGTGATATATATTTTCAATCAGCTCAACAGATTGCCGAAAAATGTAAATTGAAATGTATCATGGTATTTGGCAATAACTATCCCAAAGAACTCCCTTTATCTAATAGTGTAACCTGTGTCAGGTCAATGCATAATGAGCAGTTTATGGCATTGATGTTAGTCGCAAAAGTGGTGGTGATTAGTGGCGGAGATACCCTTTTGCAGGCTGTAGAGCTAAATTTAGATTGCGTTGTAAGTGCGGTGTCAAAAGATCAACCTGACCGAATTAAACAATGCAGTGAATATGAAAAATTAGTGCGAGCTATACCATCCGTTGAAGATTTGACATGCAAAACGATAGCGATGCTAGAAAAACAAGATACACGCAATGAAAATCTATTCGAAGAGACTCAGTCCAAAGGTTTAAAAATCGCAATTGATGACATCAAGTTATTACTAAGACTTTGATAGTTTTAGCCAGTATTAAGAGTGTAAGTCTATAGGTAATTTCAAAGAGTTTTGTGTTATTATATTCATATATCCTAAGATTCTATCAATTCGATAAATGCCATCAGATATCAGTAAAATATCGAAAATATATCCACAGAGATGGTATGATCCCGTATTGTCCTATTTCTTCCGACTAGCAGTTAGTGGTTTTATTCCTGTCGGTTGGTTTTCGCCTGCTCTCCCCAGTGAACATGAACGTAAAAAAGTAGATGGTCATTTTGACTTAGAAATTATTAGCCACTGTTGGATGTACTCCAATATGTTGGCATACCAATTAAGCTCTTTTGTGAATTATCCACCCAGCAAGCTGAATGTAACTGTCACTGTTTTTTATTCAACGGAAGATACAGGAACTCAAGAATTACTCAATTTTTTTTCCGAACAGCAAGTTGAAAACGTAACATGGAATTGGCAAGCGTTATCTAAAGAACAACTATTTCGCCGTGGAATTGGAAGAAATAAAGCTGCGTTTGCGACTAAAGCCGATTGGGTTTGGTTTACAGATTGCGATATAATCTTTCATCAAGGATGCTTAGACTCACTGGCAGAACAATTACAAGGGCGAACCGATACACTTGTTTTCCCTTTATCTGAACGCGCAACCCCCATGCTTGCGCAAAATGATCCAATGTTACAAAAGGGTAGAAAACCGCAACTGGTTAATATCGAATCTGAAGAATTTTTAACATTATATCGTGACCGTGCCAAAGGTGAGTACCAAATAGTTCACGGGGATGTTGCTAGAGCTGGCGGGTATTGTTCTACACTTTCAATTTATCAAACACCATCGCCAACTTGGTGTAAATGTTATGACGACAGAGCTTTTCGGTGGGTATTAGGTACGCATGGAAAAGGATTAGAAATAACCGGTTGTTACCAAATCAGACATGTACAAAAAGGTCGATATAAGAAAGGATCGGTTTGGACAAAACTTCGTAGTGAAATTAGGCATTTGCAGGCAAGAGTTCGTGAACCTTCTGAATAGTGAAAATGATGACTAATTATTATTTTATCTCCTCGCCTTTTCATTTATTTCTTGCTTGCAATTTATCGATTGAAAATAGTAATGACAAAAACATAGCGATTATCATTCCAAAAATTACAAATATAAAAGTGGTTAGCAATACTTTTGTAAAAGCGATGAAGAGTGCTAAAAATATTTTCTCGGAATTTACCTCCTTTGAAAGAGCTAATGATGGTATACCTTTCAGAAACAAACATGATGAGCGTAAATATCGGTTTGGAGTCATAGAGCTACTGTTAAAAAAAGAGCCGGCTGATCGAATATATACCGGCAATGATCGAAGAATTGAGTTTCAGTTTGCTATGCACATTGCGAATAAATTCAGATACGATGTTACAGGTATTTATATGGATGACGGTATGGCCACTTATTTAGGTCACAAATCTATGAACACTATTATTCATCAATATATTGAACCACTGATTAAAAAAATAGTTTATGGTAACTGGTGGAAACATCCTAATACCAGCGGTGGTTCGGCTTGGATCAATACGCTTTATGTAGCATTTCCTGAACATGTTCATTTTTCAGTTAAAAACAAATCAATAAAAAATATTAATTATGATATTTTTCAAACTACACAATTTAAAGATTTCTGCTTAAAACAGTTAGAGCAATTTGATGTTGATGCGAAAAAGATAGATGGTATCAAAGTTTTAGTGGTAATTACTCATGAAAGTTTCTACCCTGATGGTTATCATCATATTGTTAAAGTGATTGAAAAAGCAAAGCAATTAACAGAAGAAAAATATATTGCGATAAAGGCACACCCAAGAAGCGAGAAAATTGTTGATTTAAAAAATGACTTTCCTAATTGTATGCATATAGGCAATAAACTAGGATTTGAAATGTTGCTGCCATTATTGCCAGATGACTGTCTTTTGATTGGCGATGCGTCTACTGCCGTATTCACAGCACGATGGCTAAAGCCCGTAATGAAAATTAGGGCTATAAAAATAGTTGATGAAAGTAAAGCTGAGCTTCATAAAGAATTAGAAAAATTATACACAAAAATTAATGTGCCTGTAGTTAATATGAATGATGATTGGTAGTTATGCGTTACGTCATTAATTGGTTGGAAGAGCTTAATCACTAGGAATTAGTTAAATATGTCTAATATTTTATCTTTAATTGGTCGTAAAAATCCTCTATTTATTGACGACATTTCTTCGTATAAAAAGAAGCTTAAAGAAACAGTTTCGTCATCAACTTTTTTGATATTGGGCGGTGCCGGAACAATTGGTCAAGCGGTAACTAAAGAAATATTTAAACGTGCACCTCTAAAATTACATGTTGTTGATATTAGTGAAAATAATATGGTTGAATTGGTTAGAGATATTCGTAGTTCATATGGTTATATTGATGGTGACTTTCAGACATTTGCGCTAGACATTGGAACGGTTGAATACGATGCATTTATTAATTCGGATGGAAAATATGATTACGTTCTTAATTTATCTGCGTTAAAACATGTACGTAGCGAGAAAGATCCCTTCACTTTGATGCGAATGATTGATGTCAACATACTCAATACCGATAAAACAATATTACAATCGATTGAGAACAAATCAAAAAAATATTTTTGTGTATCGACTGATAAAGCCGCAAATCCAGTTAACATGATGGGGGCATCAAAAAATATTATGGAAATGTTTTTAATGCGGCGTAGTGAAGAAATTGCAATATCAACTGCTCGCTTCGCTAACGTTGCTTTTTCTGATGGTTCGTTATTACATAGCTTTAATCAGCGAATTCAAAAGCGTCAGCCAATTGTTGCGCCAAACGATATTAAACGATATTTTGTGACTCCACAGGAGTCTGGTGAGTTGTGTTTAATGTCCTGTATTTTTGGTGAAAATAGAGATATATTTTTTCCGAAATTAAGTGGATCCTTACATTTAATCACTTTTGCAGAAATAGCGATTAAGTATTTAGACGAGCTAGGTTATAAACCTTACTTGTGTAGTTCCGAAGATGAAGCGCGTGAATTGTCTGAGGTTTTACCCAAAAAAGACCATTGGCCCTGTTTTTTTACAAAAAGCGATACAACTGGTGAAAAGAATTTTGAAGAATTTTTTACGGAAAAAGAAGTTTTAGATATGGAGCGTTTTAATAATTTGGGTATCATTAAAAACAATGTTTTTTATAATTCGGATTTGATAATCGAATTTGAACAAGCTATTCGTAAATTAAAAGAAAATCGAAGTTGGACTAAAGAAGAGATTCTTCAACAATTCTTTAAAATGATACCTAATTTTGCCCATAAAGAAACAGGCAAATATTTAGATAGTAAAATGTAATTGATAACTAGAATATAAAATTAAACAATGAATTTAAGATCAAGCTATGTATAAACAATTAACAAAACATATCAGAGACATTTATCAAACGAATGAGTTTATACCGTTACATGCTCCGACATTTGCTGGTAATGAAAAAAAATATGTTAGCAATACGATTGAAAGCACCTTTGTTTCGAGTGTTGGTAAATATGTCGATGAATTTGAAGGTAAAATAGAAGGCTACACTGGAACAGGTAAGGCAATTGCAACAGTTAATGGTACTGCCGCGTTACATATAGCTCTCTATATGGCCGGTGTAAAACAAAATGATTTAGTCATCACTCAGGCGCTGACTTTTGTAGCGACCTGCAACGCGCTTTATCATATGGGAGCAGAAGCGGTATTTGTTGATGTCTCTAAAGTGAGTCTTGGTTTGTGTCCAAAAGCATTAAGTGAATATTTGCTGGAGTCTACAATTATAAACAATGACGGTTTGTGTGAAGATAAAAGAACCGGCCAGATTTACCGTGCCGTGGTGCCGATGCATACGTTTGGACATCCTGTTGAATTGGATGAGCTGATGTTAGTTTGTAAGCAGTGGAATATAGCGCTGGTAGAAGATGCTGCTGAAAGTCTTGGTTCTTTTTATAAAGGAAAACATACCGGAACTTTTGGAGAATTTAGTGCAATTAGTTTTAACGGTAACAAAATTATTACTACCGGTGGTGGCGGAATAGTTTTATGTAAGAGCTTTGAGAGCGGTATGCGCACTAAACATATTACCACCACAGCTAAAGTCCCTCACGCCTATGAATTCTTTCACGATGAAGCGGGGTTTAATTATCGGTTACCTAATTTAAATGCTGCGCTGGGTTGTGCACAAATGGAAGTGTTGAATGAATTCTTGATAAATAAAAGAAAGCTCGCTTTAAGCTATAATGATTTTTTTGAGGGTTCTGATTTTCATTTTGTTATAGAGCCTGAGTATGCTCAATCAAACTATTGGTTAAATGCTATTATTTGCCCTAATTATGATAGCCGAGAAAAGCTTATACAGAAAACCAATGAACAAGGTGTAATGACTCGACCGATTTGGAAATTAATGCATCGATTACCAATGTTTATTAATTCAAAAAAAGGTCAACTGAGTAATTCCGAATGGATAGAATCACATTTAGTTAATATTCCGAGTTCACCAGTGATAGGCTTGAGTCGTTAAGTTCGTAAAGGAAAAGTAGGCAAAACAATGAATAAAAAAATTGCTGTTTTTACTGGGACTCGAGCGGAGTACGGATTACTTTATTGGTTAATCAATGATATTCAAAATGATTCAGAGTTAGAGTTACAATTACTTGTTTCTGGTACTCATTTTTCACCAGAATTTGGGAATACTTATAAACAAATTGAAGCAGATGGTTTTAAAATAGATGAAAAGGTTGAAATGTTACTTTCGTCAAATTCTGCAGTGGGTGTGAGTAAAAGTTTAGGCTTGGCTGTTTTAGGTTTTACTGATGCGCTAGATCGAATGAAACCTGATATGATCGTATTATTGGGTGATAGGTTTGAGGCATTAGCGATCGCTCAAACAGCCATGATTTTGCGTATTCCTGTGGTACATTTATATGGTGGTGAAATAACCGAAGGTGCCTACGATGATGCTTTTCGCCATGCGATTACTAAATTAAGCACACTGCATTGCACCTCTACTAACGAATATCGAAATCGAGTTATTCAATTAGGCGAAATGCCAGACAAAGTAAAGAATGTTGGCGCTATCGGACTTGATCACATACAACGTAGTCAATTAATGAGTGTTAAAGAATTATCTGATTCATTAAAATTTCCAATAAATAAACCGTATCTAGTCGTAACCTATCATCCAGTTACACTGGCAGATGAATCTCCGACTGAAACATTTCAAATATTGCTCGATAGTTTAGACGAATTTCCAGAATTACAAATTATTTTAACTTACCCAAATGCTGATGATGGTGGACGAGAAATTATTCCGCTTTTAGAAGAGTATGCAAAAGAAAATAAAGATCGTGTTTTTGCAATAGCATCATTAGGTCAAGTTCGATATTTAAGCGCCATAAAAAATGCCGCTGCGGTGGTAGGAAATTCGTCTAGTGGGGTAATTGAAGTGCCTTCCTTTAGTGTCGGGAGCGTTAATATTGGCGCTCGCCAAAAAGGACGTCTGGCAGCAAAAAGCGTCATTCATTGTGAACCAAATAAATTGGAAATTGTTAATGCGATTAAATCTGCGGTTGATAAATCTTATAAAACCGTCGACGAAGTAATGACTAATCCATATGGACAAGGCGATGCAACCGCTCAAATTATCGATTTTATTAAAGCATCAAAAATTAACACAGTAAAAACATTTTATAATTTAGATCTGGAGTCGTTATGACACTCATCATTGCTGAAGCAGGGGTTAATCATAACGGTGATGAAGCATTAGCTTTTGCGCTAGTGGATGCTGCCTATAAGGCAGGTGCCGACATTGTAAAGTTCCAAACATTCAAAACGAATAATTTAGTGACTAAAGCAGCTCCCCAAGCTGACTATCAAATCAAGAATAGTAAAACGGTGGAAACTCAATTATCAATGCTAAGTCGATTGGAACTCAGTTTTGATGTCCATCATAAATTAATTAGATATTGTAATAAATTAGGTATTGAATTTCTATCGACGGCATTTGATATGGAAAGTCTTTCTTTTTTAATCAATGATCTCGCCCTTACTCGACTTAAAATACCGTCGGGCGAATTAACCAACTCACCTTTAGTGTTAGCGTATGCGAAGAGTGGTTGTGATTTGATTTTATCTACGGGAATGGCAACCCTTGCGGAAATAGAATCGGCATTAGGTGTGATTGCATTCGGTTATACCGCAACAGGAAATACTGAGCCGAGCATTGAAGCATTTCAATTAGCCTATTATTCTAAGCAGGGTCAACTTGCCTTACAGTCTAAAGTCACTATTTTGCATTGTACAACTGAATACCCAGCTCCCATGGAAGATATTAATTTAAAGGCAATGGATACGTTGCGGACAGCGTTTAATCTACCTGCAGGCTACTCAGATCATAGTCAAGGTATTACCATTCCAGTGGCTGCAGTCGCACGTGGGGCTTGTATCATTGAAAAACATTTTACACTAGATAATAATATGGAAGGTCCCGATCATAAGGCATCACTAGAGCCAAATGAGTTAACTGAAATGATTACGGCGATAAGGAATATTGAGGTTGCTCTTGGCGATGGTGTAAAAGCGCCAAGACCATCAGAAATAAAAAACAAATTAGCCGCTAGAAAAAGTTTAGTTGCCGCAAAAGATATTAACATTGGTGAACCATTTACGCATAAAAGTGTTGATATAAAAAGACCCGGTAATGGATTAGATCCTAGTCAGTATTGGAGCCTTCTAGGGAAAAAAGCTTCCAAAGAGTACAAAGGCGGAGATCTTATTCTTGAATAAAAAACGTTTTATTTTAGGAGCTGGTGGTCATGCCAGCGTTTTGGTCGATATTCTTTTTCAGCAGCACAAACCGATTGAAGGTGTCGCTGGACCGGATGGAAAAAGCTTACGTAAAACGTTAGCAAATTTAAAGTATTATCAAGATTCCGATCTATTATCTTTAAATCCAGAAGAAATTTTACTAATAAATGGTATCGGATCAATTCCAGGAAACTCACTTAGATTTGATCTATATGAAAAGTTCAAAGATTTAGGGTTTTTGTTCGAAAACGTAATAGCCTCTAATGCAATCGTATCACCAAATGTAAGTTTAGGCATTGGTGTACAGATTATGCAAAGCGCGATAGTTCAGGCGGGTGCAGTAATAGGAGATAATACAATTATCAATACTGGAGCAATTGTTGAACATGATTGCATTATCGGTAGTAATAATCACATTGCACCGGGTGTTACATTAAGTGGCGAAGTTGAATCAAAAAATAATGTTCATTTTGGTACCGGTGCTTCAGTAATACAATCTATTCAAATAGGCAAAAATAGTGTCATTGGCGCTGGTGCAACGGTCACAAAAGATGTTGATGATAATGAAATACTCTATCCTGCGAGAGTGACTAAAAAGGCTTTGAAGTAAAATGAGTGATAATTGGAAAAGCATATTAGTTTCACCTAGCTGCTCGATGCTTGAGGTTCTTAAGATCATTGATAGAGAGGCGTTACAGTTGGCTATTGTCATTGACGATGACCAGAAACTTTTGGGAACTGTGACCGATGGTGATATTCGCCGAGCACTTATTAATGATAAAGCGTTAAGTGCTTCAATTTCTGAGGTGATGTTTACTTCTCCGATTACTCTACCGGTAAAAACTATTAAATCTGAAGTATTAAGAATGATGGAAAGTAAAGGGATCTTAGCGATCCCGTTGATGAAGGATAAGCATGTTGTTGGATTGTCCACTCTTAAAGATTTAATACAACATACACAATATGAAAATACTATTTTTATCATGGCTGGCGGTTTTGGAACGAGATTGAAGCCACTTACCGAGCATTGCCCGAAACCCATGTTGAGAGTTGGGGGTAAACCTATTTTAGAAACACTTCTGTTACGTTTTAGGCGCGCTGGTTTTCGAAATTTCTATATTTCTACTCATTATTTGCCTGAAGTAATAACAAATTATTTTGGAGATGGTTCTTCGCTAGGAGTTAATATCACCTACATAAATGAAGACAAACCACTTGGTACAGGTGGTGCATTAGGTTTGTTACCTAGTGATTTAATTGATTTACCTACTATTTTAATTAATGGTGATATATTAACGACCTTAGATTTTTCTAAGCTACTAGATTTTCATTCCAATAATGAAGCTTGTGCAACTATGTGTGTAAGGGAGTACGAATATAAGATCCCTTACGGCGTCATTGAAAGCGAAGGAATAAACATAAAAAAGATGGTAGAAAAACCGACTCATCGCTACTCTGTTAATGCGGGTATCTACGTTTTAGAATCATCACTTATTCATTCGGTTGAGAAAAATATTTATATTGATATGCCAAGTTTATTAGAAGGAAAGCTAAAAAATAATGATAATGTAAACCATTATACATTTCATGATTATTGGTTAGACATCGGTCAAATGGATGACTATCACAGAGCGCAATTGGATATAGGTAATTTAAGTTTGTAATTGTTTTTCTATATTTTCATTTGAGTTTGTAATAATTAGTTTTAAAAATATTGTGGATTTATAATTATTTATGTTAAACAACAAAAAAATATTAGCTATTATTCCTGCTCGCGGAGGAAGTAAGCGTTTACCTCAAAAAAATATTTTACCACTTGGAGAAAAGCCGCTTATTACATGGACTATAGAAGCAGCACTTCAGTGCGATATTATCGACAGTGTTGTTGTATCAACAAATTGTAAAGAAATAGCAGACATTTCTATTAAATCTGGAGCAAAAATTCCTTTTGAGAGACCTGGATCATTATCAAATGATAATGCAACTTCACTGAATGTTGTTTTACATGCTTTAGATCAATTAAAAAATGATGGTGATAATTTCGATATTATTATTTTATTACAGCCGACGTCACCATTTCGCAATAGTGAGGATATAACGAAAGCCTTCGCTCTTTTCGATAAAAAAAATGCGTATGGAATTGTTTCAGTTTGTGAAATGGAACACTCGCCTCTTTGGAGTAATACTCTTCCTAAAGACTTGTCGTTAACGGGTTTTCTATCTAATGATTTACATAATAAACGAAGCCAAGAGCTACAAAACTACTATCGATTAAATGGCGCAATCTATATCACTATGATTAAAGAATTGCGTAATCAAAATAAATTTTTATTGAATGAAAACTGCTTCGCTTTTGTTATGGATAAAGAAAAATCTATCGATATTGATACTTTAAATGATTTTCATTTAGCGGAGTTTTATTTACAACGACAATTGAATAGCGATACAAAAACCTAAATTAAATATGGGGTTTACTTTTCTCCTCTATCCACCTTGCCATAAACTCTGTACTTCGCATTGAATGATGTAATAACATTGCGCCAATAAAATTATTTAATCTATGATTTTTAATGTTGAGTATAAGATCACTAATCTTATTCATTAATTTTGAGCCTATTATATCACCATCGAAAATGGTTTCGAGTAATTCGTTAGAACGCTCATTCATTTTATTCCAGTCAGATTTATTTGTATATAGTGCGATTGATTTTGCGACGATTGATTCTATATCATCTTCTACATAACCAGGCCAATATTTTTCAG
>Ga0256845_1002199_pt1 | contig 14405 bp, 13 predicted proteins | sample RiftiametaG_FD_189101 | JGI IMG/M metagenome (GOLD analysis project Ga0256845, IMG submission 189101) | Tube worm associated microbial communities from hydrothermal vent at the East Pacific Rise, Pacific Ocean - Riftia | ecosystem: Host-associated > Annelida > Integument > Unclassified ...
GAATAATATCAATTCACATGAAAGTCGGAGCCTGGCAGTTTTTTTTTAATATCTACACCATGAACAAGTATACCTCATTGTTTTTCATGTTTTTTTAATAGCTGTTCTATCTGATTGGCTAATTGAATAAAATCTAGTGCCGTTAATGTCTCCGGTCGATCGGCAGGTTGCAAGTGGGCCTGTTCGATAACCTTGAGTGTGATTTTTTTATTGATTTCTTTACTACCTTTTGCGATATCGTTAAATATATTTGCCCCACTCAGTGTGTTGAGAATGGTTTTGCGTCTTTGGTTGAATGTTGTTCTCACTATTCTTCTGAAAAGTGTAAAATTGTACTCTGGATTACTCTCGTTTAAAAAATCATCTGATTGTTTATTGAATTCTATTGAGATCACCACGGAATCGATTTTGGGTCGTGGATGAAATTCTGACGGTTTAAGTGTCATGAGTTTTTTTACTCTGGCACAACTGTTGAGAAGAACAGTGGGAACTCCATATGCTTTTGATCGGGGTTCAGCCATCAAACGTTCTGCAACCTCTTTTTGCAGCATAATTGTTGCTGAATCAATCAGGGTTGAGTTTTCGATGAGTTTAATAATGAAGAGGTTGGAAATAGAGTAAGGGAGATTTGCAAGGATTTTTAGCCTACCACCACATTTTCCGGCAATTTCGGTAAAGTCTACAGTAAGAATATCCTGGTGGATCAGTGTAACGTTATTTGGTAAATCATCCTTTGTTTCATGAAGTCTGACTATTCCGCTGTCAATTTCGTAACCATAAACATGCTGAGCAACAGATGCGAGCGGAGTTGTTAAGGCTCCGAGGCCAACACCAACTTCTACGATAATGTCGGTGTTTTTGACATTACCGGCGCGAACAATTGCTTCAGCTGTCAGTTTGTGAACAAGAAAATTCTGGCCGAATTTTTTCTTGGGTGCAAGTTTGTGCTCTTTTAACGTGTTGTATGTTTGTTGCTTATTTTGAGACATTGTCATCTAAGAATTGAGTTTTGTAGATCTAAAGAGCAAATTATTTTTTTTTCTTTTTAACAAAGTTGAAAAAATAGAGTGAACCAAAATAACTTAATAAAGCAATGGGAAGACCAAGGAGAATACCGCCAATCCCCAGAACAGTAAGAGATTCGAAACCAAGATCAAAGATAATTGCGATCTTATTTTGGAGAGTTGTAGCCAAGGATATTTCTGCTAAAACCTGTCGAACCATCTCGAGGTTTAGCTCATAAGGTGTGACTGCGTTGCCGATACGTGCGGCCAGGTAGTAAAGTGGTAGGGATGTAATGGGGTTACTTATGAGCCAACTGCTGATAATACCTGCAATGGCTGAGCTTCTGGTTAAGAATGCAAGGAGAACGATTAAAATAGTATGAAAAGGTATGGTTGGCGTACAACCGATGAATATTCCAATGGCAAAACCCATAGCAAGCTCAGAGGGATTGCCCCTGAGTCTTTTTAAGCGAATGTAATAGTATTTATTGATGCGCCATAGGTTCATTCTGTTCCTGCTCACCTGTCTTGCGGCCGTGAATAGACGTCTATATCAAGAGAAGACGCACCGTTGATTTTAAACGCATGATATCCGGCTAATGCAATCATTGCAGCGTTATCTGTGCAAAAAACAGGTTCAGGAGCATAAAAAAGCAAATTTTTTTCAGTGCAACGCTTCTCAAAGGTTTGACGAAGTCTTGTGTTTGAAGATACACCGCCACCAATAACTATTGTTTTTGTATTGTACTCTGACGCTGCATTAATTGTTTTTTCCACAAGTACGTCGACTACAGCTTCCTGAAAAGAAGCACAGATATTGTTTATCTGCAGCACTGAATGTTTTTGTTTCTGTTGGTTGCAGTGGTTCAAAACCGCTGTTTTGAGACCACTGAAACTAAAATCCAGTGAATTGTCGGCAAGCCACGCCCTGGGAAATTGTATATATTTTGCATCTCCTTCACTGGCTTTTAAAGAAACATGTGGGCCACCAGGATACGGCAGTCCCAGGAGCTTTGCAACCTTGTCAAATGCCTCTCCTGCAGCATCATCTCTGGTTTTTCCAAGCAATTTGTATTCCTGGTAGCTTTTTGCTAAAAAGAGTGAAGTTGTCCCCCCTGATACAATAAGTGCAATATATGGGAATTGCGGCTGGTTCTTTTCCAGAAATATTGAGAGAATATGACCTGCCATGTGATCAACGCCAACCAGTGGAATTTTCAATGTGTACGCAAGGGCTTTGGCGTAGGAAAAACCCACGAGCAGGGAACCAATCAGGCCGGGCCCCTGGGTGGCGGCAATGAGATCAATTTCTTTAAGCGCTACCCCTGCTTTTCCTAGAGCCAATTGAACAATCGGACATATCGCCTGCAGATGTTGCCTTGATGCAAGTTCAGGAACAACACCACCAAACGTATTGTGGATTGCATCTTGGCTACTCAGTGCGCTGGATTTAAGTTGAGTGTTTTCCAAAATAGCAGCGGCAGTATCATCACAAGAGCTTTCTATTCCTAAAATGAGCATGAAAAATAATTCTTCCGAGTTGTTAAGATTTTGATTGAATTCCTACTGTTTTTCAGAGTAAGAAGGAGTCAGTATAAAGACGAAGTAATTGAAAGTCAATGACTTCACGTATTCGATAATTATCTAGTAAATGGCTTGATATGCCCGATATTATGAATAAACCACTCCCTCTTGTCGATCAGTTTTCCAGGACTATTTCTTATTTGAGACTTTCTTTGACAGATCGCTGTAACCTTCGATGTATGTATTGTATGCCACAGGAGGACGAGAGCAAAGATTCCGAACTGAAAACCGGTAAGTTTTTCCCCCAAATTGAGCTGCTCACCTATGAAGAATTGCTGAGAATCGTTGAGCTGGCGGTCGGCATGGGTATGAACAAATTACGTCTTACAGGTGGTGAACCCCTGGTTCGTAAAGGTGTTATCGGTTTTATCCATCAATTATCAGCCCTTAAAGGGCTTGATGAGATACGTCTGACGACCAACGGTGTGTTGCTTGCCAAATATGGCAAACAGCTTGCCGCAGAAGGGGTGAAGCATATTAATGTCTCTTTAGACACATTGGTTCCTGAAAAATTCCATAAAATTACAGGCAAAGATCTTTTCAAGGGAGTGTGGCATGGTTTGATGACGGCTATGGATATGGGCTTTAATGTCAAAATTAATGTTGTCGCCATGAAAGGTGTAAATGATAATGAGTTTAGGGATTTTGCTAATCTTGCCCTGGATTATCCTTTTCAGGTACGGTTTATTGAATTTATGCCGGTCGGAGACAAAAGCAGTTGGCAGAGAGAGCAGTTTATCAGTGCTGATGAGATACAATCTATGTTTTCTGCGATGGGTAAACTCACCCCATTTTCAAGAAGAAATGTGGACGGGCCTGCACGCGTGTTTGAGTTGGAATCTGCCGATGGAAGAAAAGGATCTGTAGGCTTTATAAGTCCCATCAGCCATCATTTTTGTGATCAGTGTAATAGACTTCGACTGACGTCAGAAGGAAAGCTTCGTGCCTGCCTGTTGAATGATCAGGAATCCGATCTGAAAGGTTTGCTACGCAGTGGTGCAGGTGACAAAGAAATTATTTCTATAATTCGCCAGACAATCCTTGATAAACCTCAAGGGCATTCACTGCAGAGCACCCTCGAGGGTGAAGAAAGAACAACATGTGGTGGTAGAATGTCAAGGATCGGAGGGTGAGAAATCACTTTGTGGATATGATCCGAGCCATTCATAATACGAACAGAGTGATTTGAGTCGATCACATCCCTTTAGAATCTTTTCGTCCTCTACATGACCTAGCATGTCCAGGAAAAAGAGGTATTGCCAGCGTTTTCCTTTTATTGGTCGAGATTCAATCTTTGCGAGGTTGATATCTTCTTCCGAAAGTGCGGTCAGAATTTCATTGAGTGAACCTGGGCGATCTGAAAGTCCGAGCAGCAGTGATGTTCTGTCGTTACCACTTCTTGATGGCGATTCCTTGCCGATAACCAGAAACCTCGTTGTATTCCCTCTGTAATCCTCAATTCCCTGGACAACCACCTGCAAATCATATGTTTTAATTGCAAGAGATGATGCTATGGCACCAATGTTGGGGTTGTTTGCTGCCATCTGCGCTGCTGCTCCAGTTGAAAAAACAGGCAGTGTTGGAATGGAGGGAAGATGCTTTCTCAGCCAGTCACGACACTGGGCAAGAGGTTGTGCGTGGGATGCAACAGTCTGGATATCTTCCATGTTACCGGATCTGCATACAAGGTTATGACTGATTTCAAGTTGTGCTTCACCGCAGATTTGAACCTTATATTTCATAAAACAATCGAGTGTTGAAAAGACAGCGCCTTCAATTGAATTTTCGACAGGTACAATACCATATCTGGTGCGCCCTTTTTCAACCTCTGCAAAAACATCATCAATGGTTTCCATTGCCTTATATTCAGCTGAGTGGCCAAAATATCGTACTCCTGCCAGGTGGCTGAATGTAGCTTCAGGGCCAAGAAAGGCCACAGATGCCTTTTTTTGAGACAATCTACAGGTAGTGATAAGTTCATGGAAAATAGATTTCAGTGCGTTTTTTGGAAAAACATTATCGTTGTTTTTTAAAAGGCGGTCATAAATTTCTCGTTCGCGGAGCGGATCCCATTTGGCCCGTTTATCACCATCTTTAAGTTTGCCAATTTCCTTTGCATATGTCAGACGTTCTTTGAGCAGTGAAAGTATCTGGTCATCAATGGAATCAATATTATTGCGAACAGATAATATCGGGTTGTTTTGATCGTTTTGCATACTGCTCCTTGAAAAATTGGCTTGAAAAGAGTTTCCTGTTGACGGACGATGCTGAAAGCAAATAAATTAGGTCACAGAAAATACTATGTCAAGGTGAAAAACAGAGCTATAATATGCGGCCCTGTCTCTTATGTTTTGAAATTCTCTCATTACAGGTGGAAAAAAAATCCATAGAGGTTTTGGAAAGAGAAGTTATTGAGCAGGAATGTGCTACATTAGCAATGTGTAATACACATGTTTGTTGTTAATATTACGGGGAATTATGAAAAAAGAAAAGATCCAGAAAACGTATGACGAAATAAACAGCAGAATTAAAGCTGGAGAAGCTGTTGTGGTTACTGCTGAAGAGATGGTGGAGATCGTAAAAAAAGATGGACCTGAAAAAGCAGCAAAAACTGTAGATATTGTGACGACTGGAACATTTGCACCCATGTGTTCTTCTGGGATGTTTTTTAATTTTGGTCAGATGACACCAACAATCAAGGCCTCGAAAGTATGGATTAATAAGGTACCTGCTTATGCCGGATTGGCAGCTGTTGATGCGTATCTTGGCGCTACGGAACCTGCTGAAGATGATCCTTTAAACAAGATTTATCCTGGAGAATTTCGTTATGGTGGTGGCCATGTCATTGAAGATCTGCTCAGGGGGAAAAAGCTTTTGCTTGAAGCAAAAGCATATGGCACAGATTGTTATGCTGCCAGAAAAATGAAAAAAGAAGTGGGGTTGGACGATCTTTCTTATGCATTGCTTTGTAATCCAAGAAATGGCTATCAAAATTATAATTGTGCCGTAAATTTGTCGGATAAAGCGGTATACACGTATATGGGAATGTTGAAACCACATTGCAGGAATGCAAACTATTGTAGTGCTGGTGCACTCAGTCCTCTTCTTAATGATCCCTTGTATAAGACTATAGGTGTAGGCACAAGAATTTTTCTTGGTGGTGGATATGGCTATGTTACCTGGCAGGGAACGCAGCATAACCCTGGTGGTCCTCGAAGAGAAAATGGAGTACCAACAAAACCCGCAGGCACCCTTATGGTACAAGGTGATGTTAAACAGATGAATGCCAAATGGCTCCGTGGCGTCTCTATCTTAGGTTATGGGAACTCTCTTGCTGTTGGCCTCGGGGTACCGATTCCAATTCTTAATGCGGAAATGGCTCAGTATACCGGTGTCTCAGACGAAGATATTTTCACTCAGATTATTGATTACGGCCACGATTATACCAATGGAATCGTCAGAAGTTATGGTGAGATAAGTTACGCTGATCTTAAATCCGGGAGCATTCTTGTTAATGGTAAGCAGGTTAAAACTGCTTCTCTCTCCAGCGTTGTAGCAGCAAGAGAGATAGCTGAAGTTTTGCGGAAACAGATTTCAGATGGGAAATTCTTGTTAAATAAACCTGCTGAATTGTTGCCTGACGGGATGGATTGATATTTCCATGGATCGTTTGCATTTTAAGTACAATGCTCTTCTGGAAAACCTGAGAGAATATAGCAAACTTGCAGTTGCATTTTCAGGTGGTGTGGATTCAACTTTTCTGGTCTATGCAGCTCAGCACGCTTTAGGTGTTGAAAACGTACTGGTGTTATATGCTCTTTCAACCTTGCAATCTAAGCGAAGTGTTGAAAGAGTAAGAAAAATGCGACACATTGATTTTCCAGCTGAAACATTTTACAAAACTTTGGAGCTTTTTCCACTCAGTTGGAATGAATTTATCTGTAATTCGGATGAACGGTGCTATTTTTGTAAAAAACGAATGTATTCGTGCTTTAAAGTTGTTATGGAAGAAACAGGGCATTGCTTTCTTGCTGATGGCACTAATATGGATGATTTGAAGGAAAATCGTCCGGGATTGCTGGCCATTCAACAACTTAAAGTCGTTACTCCTTTTGTTGATATTGGAATCAATAAGACCGATATTCGTCTGCTTGCAAAAAATTATAGCCTATCTAACCATAATCTCCCTTCTAATTCGTGTCTTGCAACCAGAGTTCAAGAAAACATGACTATAACTGAGCAAAAGCTTAGAGCTATCGAAGCTGCGGAAGATTTCCTCAATGAACGTGGTTTTCAAGGGTGCCGGGTCAAACTTTATAACGAGATTACCATGATAGAGGTTTTGACGAAAGATATTGAATTATCGGTCTGTGACGCTAACAGAATACAACTCCTTCATTTTTTCAGGAATCTTGAGTTGAATCCTGTGGTCCTGAGTATGGATGGGAGATAAGCTACTTGGATGAAAAGGAAAAATGTTCGTGGCCAACATGACTTGATACGCACTATTTATTTGGGATTGTTTGTGCTACTAATACAAAAAGAGCACATTATTTACTTGATTCTGATTTCCGATTCAATTATGGTGCCTTGTTATGGATCTAAAAGCCCGAATACAAAGGGTTGTATCATTCTTGTTTTGTTGTCGGTTGAAAGTGTAGTGATTTTTTATAAGTGCCTTATTACGTAAAACCTGTAAAGAAAGACAAGGCACTTATGCCCCTCAGGGGGGCACTGAGATAAGTACCCTCTGTTGTGGGGTGTTTGACAGTTGGATAGAGTTAAAGTAAAGCGTCTTTTATGGGGAAAGAGGACAACATTTGTTGTTCTGTTAGAATTGTAACGAAAGATAAAGCAGGGAGGAATGTATGAACAAGAAGGAACTTATTGAAAGCATTGCTGGAGCAGCAGATATTAGCAAAGCGGCCGCCGAAAAAGCACTGAACGGAACTCTCGCAGCAATTGCCGAAAGTTTGAAAAAAGGTGAGAAAGTGACCTTGGTTGGTTTCGGCACATTTTCCGTTTCAAGGCGGGATGCGCGTCAGGGAAGAAATCCCCAGACAGGAAAAACCATCGATATACCAGCCAAAAATGTTGCAAAGTTTAAAGCTGGCAGCAAACTGTCTGAAGCTATCAATTAGTCCTCGTTTGTCTATGGCTATGAACGGCAAGAGATGTTTTTGCGTCTTAAAGAATCGTTGAAAGCACAATTAGCAGGTGTTGTTGCGATTTAATGGTTTGAAATTGTTTGTCATACGTTTTCCTGAGGGACTAGGGAGACTTAGTAGTCGATTATATTGATAGATTGTGCCATTGGCCTAATCGGAGGGTGGTACTTTAAAAAAGGAATTTTTCATCTTAGTAAATGAAAAAATTTCTGATGTAGTGAAAGGGCTGTTCCTTAGTGGAACAGCCCTTTCCGTGTTTTTTGATTATGGAGTAGGGCACTAAAAGAAGAGGAAAAAGAAATGGATGTCAAGCTTTTGGATTATGGGGCTGGAAATGTTCGAAGTGTAAGAAATGCAATTCGTAAACTTGGCTGTTCGGTCAGTACTGTACAAACGCCTGATGATATCCTCACAGCAGAAAAACTAATTTTTCCGGGTGTTGGAAGCTTTGGCATGGTTATGAATCGGTTACATCAGATGGGTTTCGTTGAACCTTTAAAAAAACGTATAGCTCAGGATAAACCTTTTTTGGGCATTTGTGTTGCCTTGCAGACCTTTTTTGATGGTAGTGAAGAGTCTCCAGGAGTGCCGGGGCTTTCTGTTATTCCCGGGCATGTCAAAAAACTCTCAGACAAACATTTTTCTGTACCACAGATAGGTTGGAATAGTATTCGATTATGGAAGAAGTCGGATCTTCTTGCAGAATATTGTGATGAAAAATTGTATTTTGTTCATTCGTATTATGCTCCGGTGTCTGATCTAAATAAGGATTGGATACTTTCTGTAACTGACTACGGAACTGAATTTATTTCAGGAGTAGAAAAGGGAAGGGTAAGTGCTTTTCAGTTTCATCCTGAAAAAAGTGGTGTAGTTGGTCTGAAAATATTAGAAAAATTTCTTATTCCCGGGGCATCTCGGCATAAAAATGAGATTCGCAGCAAAACATTAAGTAAAACGGGTATTTCAAAAAGAATCATTGCCTGTCTTGATGTTCGCAGCAATGATAATGGTGACCTTGTTGTAACCAAAGGTGATCAATATGATGTGCGCGATGAAGGAAATGTGAGAGATCTTGGAAAACCGGTTGAATTGGCAAAAAGGTATTATATTGAAGGAGCTGATGAAATCACTTTTTTAAATATAACAGGATTTCGCGATTTTCCAATGCAGGATCAACCGATGCTTGAAGTCCTGAAAAAAACATCAGAAAATGTTTTTGTTCCTTTGACTATTGGTGGAGGTATCAGAGAATTTACTGATTCGAATGGTGTTGCTTACACTTCACTTGATGTTGCTTCCGAATATTTTCGATCAGGAGCTGATAAGGTATCTATTGGAAGTGATGCTGTTTATGCTGTCGAACACGTTCTTCAAACCGGCAAGCCAGGCGGAGCGAGTTCCATTGAACAGATTTCAAAAGTTTACGGTGCCCAGGCAGTAGTTATTTCTGTAGATCCACGTAGAGTATATGTCTCTTCTCCTGAAGAAACGACCCATAATACCATTATGACGAAATTTCCTGGTCCGAAAGGCGAGGAGTATTGCTGGTACCAGTGTACGGTCAAAGGTGGCAGGGAAGGGAGAGATGTGGATGTAGTGCAGTTGGTCACTCTATGTGAGCAACTTGGTGCCGGGGAGATATTACTTAACTGTATAGATAAAGATGGCACCAATAGCGGTTTTGATTATGAGCTGATATTGCAGGTAAAAAATGTTGTTTCAATCCCTGTTATCGCTTCGAGTGGAGCAGGTAAGCCGTCTCATTTCGTAGATGTTTTCAAAAAGACTGGAGTTGAGGCAGCACTTGCAGCAGGAATTTTTCACAGACGCGAAGTTCCGATCAGTGCTGTCAAACAAGATGTAATTAAAAGTGGGATCGAAATAAGAAAAACCTGAGGAGAATAGCAACAGCAGCAGGTAGTTTTGAATATGCGTGCCCTGCAGAGATTACGTGCCTTGGGAATGAAATTTAAGGCTTCTGAGGAAGAATTCGCCTTCTTCGTTAATTTTGCCAATGGAATTTTTTGAAGATTGAAGTGAACTTTCAACGTAGCACATATCAATACCGTTGAACAGTGTGTCTGGGTGCATACAGACTAGGCCACTGTTTTTGACGTTTATGTATTCATCCTTACTTTGTAATTTCATAGTGTGATCTTCGTATGTCAGAATGTAGCGGACACATAAAGGAGAAAGTGCATTATCTGGAATAATTTGAAATGCTACATTTTGAAAGTTACCTGACTTTGTATGCAGCTTTTTTGATTTGGTAACAAACTGGAGAAATGTATCAGCTTTAAGTTCATTCGGGTTGAGATGAATTTCCGTTGCTTTAGTGTAAATAGCGTAATCTTTTCGGCCAGTTTTTTTAAGGTAGTACAAACTATTATTATTAAGTTTTTCGAACCAGCTATCTCCTGTCGGAGGAGTTATTGAAAAGCCAAGGCTGCTTTCTCTTTGGGCAAGATTTTTTACAGGAAAATAACGGTTTTTGTATGAAGTGCCGCATGAGCATAATGAAAATATAAGTAACATCGCCAGGATCGGCGAAGTCTTGCGTATTATATTTGATTTAATTTTGATAGTGAATTTCATAAATTTCTGCACGTAATTTCTTGGATGATGCACTTTTTTCTTGGTAGTATATGTAATTGATTTCTCAGAACCATTCAAGGATATTGTAGCAACTTAAAAATATTGTTTTACACCTGGGATTTATACATGAATTATTCGGTTCCCAAACTACAAAAGAGGGCTATTGGTGGTCTGTTATTTGTAATTGTTCTTATTCTGGTGCTGAATACAGTATCTGCTTTGACCTATAAAAGAGGGCTGGAACAACTGGAACAGCAGGGTAATGTTCGTCTTGAACTGTACATCAATTATCTTGAAGGGATTCTTGAAAAATATCAGAGTTTACCCGAGTTACTGGCCATAGATAAGAAACTTGTAAAAGCTCTATTAAATCCGTCAGAACATAAAAGAATTGAAACATTAAATAGATACCTTGAAACCATAAATAAGGTAAGTGATACACTTGACACCTATCTAATGAATAAGGATGGTTTGACGATTGCTGCGAGTAACTGGAATGAAACACATCCGTTTATTGGAAGAAACTTTAGTTACCGGCCCTATTTCAAACAAGCTATGAAGGGAAAACTTGGCAGATACTTTGCTCTTGGCTCAACGTCTTCTAAGCGTGGATATTATTTTGCGTTTCCAGTGCGAAAAGACGATGAAATTCTTGGTGCTGTTGCCATCAAAATTAACATAGACACAGTTGAGCAAAAATGGGCTGATCGAGATGAAAATTTTCTTGTTTCTGACCCTGATGGAGTTATTTTTATCACAACAAATCCTGAATGGCGCTATAAAACACTCAAGCCATTACCTGCAAAAACATTAAAAATGATAACGGAGAGTAAACGATATCCTGACGCCACGCTTACACCTTTAAGCGATACTATTATTGAAACATCTGATAAAAGGCAGATTTTTAGTGTAGAGGGGGAATCTAAGGCTCAAACAATAAGCGTGTTGAAACAATCTCAATATATGCCCCATGCCGGTTGGAATGTTCATATTTTGACAGATATTCGTGTTGTAAAGAAAAAGATTATATTCATTGATATTCTTGTTGCTGCCAGTCTTTTTCTGGTTTTTTTCTTCTCAATAATGCTAATGCAGCGTCAGCAACGTTTAACTGAGATGAAGAAAATCGAAAGGCAGGCAAAAACAGCCCTGCAGGATGCAAATGAACAGCTTGAATCAAGGGTTCTTGACAGGACGCAAAAACTTACAGAAATTAATCAGTTACTAAGAAAAGAAATCCTCGAAAGAAAGCAGACTGAAATTAAGCTAAAGAGGACGCGTAGAGAATTGATACATGCTGCAAAACTGGCAGTACTTGGTCAGATGTCTGCTGGGATTAATCATGAGTTAAACCAGCCTCTTGCTGCAATACGGAGTTACACCGATAACGGCAGGCAATTTCTGCAAAAAGGTCGATTGGAAGACGCTCTGTGGAATCTTGAGCAGATAGGTGAACTCACGGAACGAATGGCCCAGATTGGTATCCAGCTCAAACTTTTCTCAAAAAAATCAAGCGGACAAATTATTGCAGTTCCGTTTCATGGTATTGTTGATGGCGCATTGGAAATTTTAAAACCCAGTATAAAAAAAGAAGGTGTCAAGCTTGTTGTAAAAATAGATCCGGAAGATCTGGAAGTGAAAGGGAATCATGTTTTATTACAACAGGTTTTAGTAAATTTAATATCGAATGGAATGCAGGCCATTGAATCACAAAAAGAGAAAATAATACACGTTGAATGTGTGGAAAATGAGGGGCTTGTTGTCGTAAGTGTTCAAGATAATGGGTTGGGAGTTCCTCTAAATTTCCGGAAAAACATTTTTGAACCGTTTTTTACCACCAAAAAATCCGGTCAGGGATTAGGGCTTGGGTTGACCATAAGTGATCGAATTGTTCAGGATTTTGGTGGACATATAACACTTGTACCGTCCTCCTCAGGAGCACGGTTTGAGTTTTCATTAAAAAAGGCGTAATTAAAAGTTATGGCTACACAGGGGAGAGTGCTTTTTATTGATGATGAAAAGCATATTCGACAGGCAAACAGGCAGACTCTTGAACTTGCAGACCTTGATGTTATCAGTGAGGATTGTGCCGAAAAAGGTCTTAAGATAGTTAACCGGGAATGGCCCGGTGTTATCGTTTGTGACATTCGTCTGCCAAATATGGATGGACTTCAGTTCCTACTGGAAGTACAGAATATTGATAGTGATTTACCGGTAATATTGATTACAGGGCATGGTGATATCTCTATTGCAGTAAAGGCTATGCGAGATGGTGCATATGATTTTATTGAAAAGCCCTATTCTACTGAAAGGCTAGTAAAAACTGTTGTGCGCGGTCTTGAAAAAAGATCTCTTACGCTTGAAAACAGAAATCTGCGACGTGAACTTGAACTCCACAGCGCCCCGGGGCCAAGAATAATTGGTAGAACTCCTGCAATGGAAAAATTGCGATCAACGATTGCTCAGGTTGCTGATACAGGTGCTGATGTTCTGATTCTGGGGGAGACTGGCACGGGTAAAGAGCTTGTTGCCAGAGCTCTTCATGAAAACAGCAAGAGGAGCACAAAAAATTTTGTGGCAATTAATTGTGGAGCTGTTTCCGAATCTATAATGGAAAGTGAACTTTTTGGTCATGAAATAGGTGCTTTTACCGATGCAAGATCGACACGAATTGGAAAATTCGAACATGCGAACGGCGGCACTCTGCTGCTTGATGAAATTGAATCAATGCCACTCAGACTACAAATTAATCTTCTGCGAGTACTTCAGGAACGTTCTCTTGAGAGGCTGGGATCAAATACACTTATTCCGATCGATTTAAGGGTTGTCGCTGCTTCAAAGATTGATTTACTAGAAGCATCCAATCAGGGAAAATTTCGTCAGGATCTCTATTACAGATTAAATGTTGTAACTCTTGAAATACCACCATTGAGAGAACGTCGTGAAGATATTCCTCTATTATTCCATCACTTCCTGCTGGTCGCAGGTCATCGGTATCAACAGGAAATCACTACTCCAAGTAATGTTCAAATGAATGCTTTGTTAACGTATTCCTGGCCTGGAAATGTTCGAGAACTTCGTAATTTTTCCGAGCGTTATGTTCTGCTTGGCAGGCAGTTTGACTGGTCACTTGAAAAAATGCTATCAAATGAGGAGAAAGTGCAAAATCGTTCGCTTTCCGGACAGGTTGATTGTTTTGAAAGAAGCCTTATTGAACAAGCCCTTGTGTCATCAAATGGGAGCATTAAAGACGTTATGGAAGATTTGGTAATTCCTCGAAAAACCCTGTCTGATAAAATGCGGAAGTATGATTTGAAAAAGGGTGATTACAAATAGTAAAGAATATAATAGGCGGATTTCCGCCAATTATATTCTTTGTCTTTCTCTATTTTTCCGAATATCGTTTTGTTTTTACGTTAATAGTCTCTTTTTTGATATGCTATAATTAAAAACTGGCGGATTTCCGCCGTTTTTTAATCGTTAGAACCAGGATAACTTATGGATTTTCAAATAATATTAATATGTTAATATTATTTGTTTATGTCTGGTTTGAAACTTGCAATGAATGTTTCACGCATTTCATGATAATGTTTCATGTTTATGTGAGCAATTCAAAAGAATTGTTTATGTCACTGGCTCTGGTTTATCCAGATTGTTATTATCAAAATTGGAGGAAAAACGTATGTTACGTAAAATTACGACATTAGTCGCAAGTGCTGCTGTTTCAGCTATGATTGTTACGGGAACTGCTTTTGCAGGTGGTCCAACCGTAATTAAGTTCTCACATGTTGTTGCAGAAAACACTCCTAAAGGCCAGATGGCTAATAAATTCAAAGATCTGGTTGCCGAGCGACTTGGTGGTAAATATGAAGTTGAAGTATTTCCGAACTCGCAGTTATTTGGAGACAATAAAGTTCTCGAAGCAATGCTTCTTGGTGACGTACAGATGGCTGCACCTGCATTGTCTAAATTTAGTAGATATACCAAGCAATTACAAATATTCGATCTGCCTTTCCTTTTCAAAGATATGGTTGCTGTCGAAAAATTTCAAAAG
>Ga0256845_1002200_pt1 | contig 14401 bp, 11 predicted proteins | sample RiftiametaG_FD_189101 | JGI IMG/M metagenome (GOLD analysis project Ga0256845, IMG submission 189101) | Tube worm associated microbial communities from hydrothermal vent at the East Pacific Rise, Pacific Ocean - Riftia | ecosystem: Host-associated > Annelida > Integument > Unclassified ...
GAACGCGACGCAGCCCTCACCGTCACCTTCCAAGAGTTCGACGACCGTCCATCGACGCCAGGAAATTATGTGGCTCGGTTCCTCTGAGGAATTGATCCCAGCTCAATGCGATGCTGTTTAGCCGTGCACTGCCGCGTAGGCAGCTGAGAAAATGTCGCCAACCGTCGATTTCGCACAAGAATCGTGCACTGCCGCGTAGGCAGCTGAGAAAGTTCTCATGTGCTAAGACTCTGAGGCGGGCAAGTGCACTGCCGCGTAGGCAGCTGAGAAACGTACTAGTATATACGACACGACGTCGATGAAGTGCACTGCCGCGTAGGCAGCTGAGAAACACCCCGTCTCTCTCGACGCAGACAACACTCGGTGCACTGCCGCGTAGGCAGCTGAGAAACAGTTGTCATCGATGCGGACCGTCACGAAAAAGTGCACTGCCGCGTAGGCAGCTGAGAAATAAGCGGCGCTGATCTGAGTGGCGCAGATATAGTGCACTGCCGCGTAGGCAGCTGAGAAATCACCCCTCCTCTCAAGCCCGAACCTATCCACGTGCACTGCCGCGTAGGCAGCTGAGAAAGGTGGAAATGGGTGGGTTTTTGGAAATTGGGGGTGCACTGCCGCGTAGGCAGCTGAGAAATAAAAGGCGCTGATCTGAGTGACGCAGATCTAGTGCACTGCCGCGTAGGCAGCTGAGAAATGCTCCCTTCCCTCTAGTCGTCACTACTAGCCCACTGTGTGCACTGCCGCGTAGGCAGCTGAGAAAATTTCTCTAGATGACGGGATGTATACTGTTATGTGCACTGCCGCGTAGGCAGCTGAGAAAGCGCATCAGTACCCCCAAATTTCTTGAAGCCCGTGCACTGCCGCGTAGGCAGCTGAGAAATGCTACGGTGGCCCATTTGGCGACCTTTTTGAGTGCACTGCCGCGTAGGCAGCTGAGAAATCAAGATTGCGTGGCAGTGGGCGAGTTCGCTAGTGCACTGCCGCGTAGGCAGCTGAGAAACACTAGGGATCGCCGCTCTTGATATTGGTGTAGTGCACTGCCGCGTAGGCAGCTGAGAAATTTGGGTGGAAACATAACAGCGGCAAGATTCCGTGCACTGCCGCGTAGGCAGCTGAGAAATTGGACAGATTCGCCAAAACATCATTGAGTGGGTGCACTGCCGCGTAGGCAGCTGAGAAATTATAATGTGGCCTTGAAGCCTAGGACTGTTGGTGCACTGCCGCGTAGGCAGCTGAGAAAATTTATACGAAATCGCTAACGGAGCAAGATTAGTGCACTGCCGCGTAGGCAGCTGAGAAAATGTTGCCACCCGATTCCTTTGCAGCCTTGGAGTGCACTGCCGCGTAGGCAGCTGAGAAATCGCAGGAGACATGACACTACTGGCGTCCGCAGTGCACTGCCGCGTAGGCAGCTGAGAAAGGCTCTCGGGCGTCTCGAAATGCTGCAATGATGTGCACTGCCGCGTAGGCAGCTGAGAAATTCCAGACTTTTTTAACTGCCCGCTTGAAAGCGTGCACTGCCGCGTAGGCAGCTGAGAAAAGGAAAACGGCCAGGAAAACGGCCAAGAAAACGTGCACTGCCGCGTAGGCAGCTGAGAAAGTCACCCTCCAAAGACAATCAGCTCGAACAATGTGCACTGCCGCGTAGGCAGCTGAGAAACAGTAGCCAGGGTAGTAGTGCCAGTGGGTCCTGTGCACTGCCGCGTAGGCAGCTGAGAAATGTGGGCCCGAGCATGACCAAGCCACCTAAAGGTGCACTGCCGCGTAGGCAGCTGAGAAAGTCACGATGTCACCTGAGTTTTGATAGTTTGCGTGCACTGCCGCGTAGGCAGCTGAGAAAAGTAGCACCTCAAGCGCCTAGTGCTCCTGTAAGTGCACTGCCGCGTAGGCAGCTGAGAAATGGACTGGAGGCACACGCGGAGTCCTACGATAGTGCACTGCCGCGTAGGCAGCTGAGAAACGACCACCCCCCCGTATTGACGAGCAAGAAACGTGCACTGCCGCGTAGGCAGCTGAGAAAAACTGAGCACGATGAGCAAAAAGCGTTTATTTGTGCACTGCCGCGTAGGCAGCTGAGAAAGTTTTTAGCGCCACGAGAGTTTGTGCCATTGTGTGCACTGCCGCGTAGGCAGCTGAGAAAGGGGACGCCGTCTATTTCACTCGCATTTAGTGGTGCACTGCCGCGTAGGCAGCTGAGAAAAGATAAAACAAACGAAGACCTCATAGGAGCAAGTGCACTGCCGCGTAGGCAGCTGAGAAATGCTGATTCGCGATCTCGTCGGCTAGAATTTGGTGCACTGCCGCGTAGGCAGCTGAGAAACGTGAGGCGCGTGTTTACCCGTATGGTCTTCGGTGCACTGCCGCGTAGGCAGCTGAGAAACCGAGGCAAAGGGGGAGCTTGAGCGAATTGTTGTGCACTGCCGCGTAGGCAGCTGAGAAAGTCCCCTTGAAATATCAGGTCACCGGAGGCCCGTGCACTGCCGCGTAGGCAGCTGAGAAAGAGAAGGCTAAGCTCGCAAAGGAGCGCGAGGCGTGCACTGCCGCGTAGGCAGCTGAGAAAGAGCACTTCGTTTTGGAGCGGCATAAAAAGGCGTGCACTGCCGCGTAGGCAGCTGAGAAAACGCAACAGACGACGTGCCCCGTTGCCGAAAAGTGCACTGCCGCGTAGGCAGCTGAGAAAAGTTACTGCAAGTGCCCAGATGTTAATTTTAGGTGCACTGCCGCGTAGGCAGCTGAGAAAAGCGTCGTGACGGCTTGGGCCATGTGAGACTCGTGCACTGCCGCGTAGGCAGCTGAGAAACTAATCACCTCGGCAGCCTGATAAGAGCTGAAGTGCACTGCCGCGTAGGCAGCTGAGAAACCAAAGCCCCGCCCATCGGGACACGATTACCTGTGCACTGCCGCGTAGGCAGCTGAGAAAAAGCATGTACCCCGGGGGAGGGGAGGGGTGGCGTGCACTGCCGCGTAGGCAGCTGAGAAAGGGGGATGACGCGAGAAACAAGGACGGCAATGGTGCACTGCCGCGTAGGCAGCTGAGAAAAATTTGGCGACGGCCGCACGCGTAGAGTGATTGTGCACTGCCGCGTAGGCAGCTGAGAAATTAGTAAAACCGTACCGTCTGATATTACAATGGTGCACTGCCGCGTAGGCAGCTGAGAAAAACTGAATTGTGCAAAAGTCACCTGCATTAACGTGCACTGCCGCGTGCTCACCTCCGGCACCCCCTGTCTCTCAGGTGGTTCTCAAGAAGGGGAAGACCCTCCTCAAGAAGATCGTCGCAAGATCGTCCAAGGACGAAAAAGGGCCAGCTCCGTTAGGAACCGACCCTTGACCGCTTACGAGGAGTTTTCAGCTGAGTGCGCAAGGAGGGACTTGAACCCCCACGTCCTAAGACACCGGAACCTAAATCCGGCGCGTCTGCCAATTCCGCCACTTGCGCGTGGTGTGAGATAAAAAAAGTAACTGAGAGTGTAAGACTGAACCTGAGGCCAAGCCTGTTGCGGCTCCTCCTTTAGCGCAGAGCAGACGTAAGTCAAAGCTCAAACGGTGGCCAAACAGAATTCTTGGACGTGAGTGAAAGGATTTCACCACCAGAAGGCACTGCCTTGCATAACCAGGCGCGAGTTTGTGGCTTCTATGCCTGCGCTAGAGGCCGCGTTGACGCCGGTGAGTTGTCTGAAGGATAAGGAGGGGCGCTGTGACCGACTCCAATTCAGATATTTCTCTCGGGCGGGAGACGAATGACACCGAACCCCCACCGCCAGGAATTGTAGGCACCATCGTCGCCGATCGGTACCGCATTGAGCGCCTCCTAGGAGAGGGAGCAATGGGAGCCGTCTATCGCGCTGAGCATGTGCACATGCGCAAGGCAGTGGCCCTCAAAGTGTTGCATCAAGCAATGAGCGCAAACTCCGAGGTGGTGCGTCGTTTCGAGCGCGAGGCGGTCGCCGCAGGGCGAATTGAACATCCGAATGTTGCCGGTGCGACAGACTTTGGACGTCTAAAAGACGGTTCGTTTTACCTCGTTCTAGAATTCATCGACGGCCAGAGCTTGGGTGAACTGATGGAGAAGGCAGGGGCCATGCCCCCCGAACGCGCATGTAGAATCGCGGCTCAAATCGCAGGAGCTCTTTCCGCCGCCCATGCAGCGGGCATCGTGCACCGCGATCTTAAACCGGATAACGTGATGTTGCCTGATGGCGATCACGAGGGCGATATTGTCAAAGTGTTGGACTTTGGCATGGCTAAAATGCAGCAAGACACCGATACTCAGGAGACAAAACTCACCCAACATGGTGCGGTTTACGGAACTCCCGCGTACATGGCTCCCGAGCAAGCTGCTGGCCAGGAGGTAGACTCACGTGCCGATCTTTATGCACTCGGTTTGATGCTTTACGAGATGCTCGCAGGCAAAGGGCCTTTTGAAGCCGAGCAGGTCATGGCCTTGCTGATCAAGCAAATGACCGAAAAGGCTCCGCCGCTACCCGCGACCGTGCCGCGACCACTTTCAAAAATTGTGATGAGAATGTTGGAAAAGAAGCCTGAGGCTCGCCAACAAACTGCCGACGAGGTGATTTCGCAACTTTCTGAGTTCTTGGGAGTCTCATTTCAAGATCCGCGTATGTCGGCAATGGGCATGGCTGCTCCCACAGGAGAATTACCTCGACCGGGCTCGGTTGCTGTGATTTCGGAAGCGGTTAAGTCTCAGGTTTCCGCGAAGCTCAGTAAGTTAACTCCTTTGCTTGTCAACGCAAAAGAGGCCAGCGTGCCTGCTTTCAACTACCTGCAGCAGCCCATGAATATTAGCGGAAAGACCTTTCCGCGCTGGGTTCCAGCCGCTGGAATTGGCGGGTTTGTGTTGGTCTTTGCCCTTCTTTCTTTTTGGGGAGGAGACACCGACGAGGGTTTGATTCCGTCGACAAATTCCGAGGTGTCGACCGCGAGTCCAGCGCCGGTGGACGTGGACGTCACCAAAAAAGACCCCGACCCCCCTGACGCGAAACTGGCAAAAGTAATCAAGGCCGCAAGTCAGGGTTCCGAGTCGGCGCTCTATGCTCTCGATCAGCGAGACGACGACGATCGCTCTCTCACCGAATGGATGGGACTGGCCCAAGCGCGATTGATGCGCAAACACGTAGAGCCGGCTCTGGAAGCCTATGGTGAGGCCATCAATATGGATCCTTCCATGAAATCCGACAAACGTATGTTGGGCGCTTTACGTCGTTTGGCCGAAGATGAAAATCACAGTCAGGCAGTTCTCGAATTTGCAGCCGAAGAGTTGGGTAGCTTGGGCGCCGACATGCTTTTCCACGTTTGGGCTAAAACAAGTCGTAAAACCCAGGCGACAACCAGGGCTCACGAGCTACTGACAAGTCGCTCCGTCAAAAAGAATTATTCACCTCAGCTCGCCGTGGCCATGAAATTGCGCGACGCCGATCCAGGTAAGAACCCCAATCCAGGTAAGTGCGCGGCAAGCCTTCAACTCTTGCCCGAAGTCGAGCGAGTGGGGGACGAACGCTGCATGACGCGCCTGCGAAAGATGAACAAAAAGCGTGGCTGCGGCGAGTCCGGCAGGGACGATTGTTATCCTTGTATGCGCGAGGGTAGGGCTCTGCGAGATGCCACTCAAGCGGCCGCAATGCGCAATGCTCATCGCTTTGAGCTAAAAAAATGGGTCTGGCGTTAGAAACCGACTCCCGAGAGGGCCGTATCACATCAGAAAACGTGTGATCATTGGCGAGAACCTCTCCCCCACATTGCTTCTTTTTTTAACCGAGCAAGTAGGGGAAAGAATTTTAGTTTGATTTTAGGGGCGATTCGTAGACGCGGTAGCGCTTGTAAATTTTGCCACCGGCCGCGCGAATGAGGGCGTTGACGGGACCATTGTCCTCTAAGGTCCAGCTGAGCTCGGCCCATTCGTACCCACGTTGGTAGCCTCGGCGATTGATTTCGGCGAGGAGAGCGAGGGCCAAGGGCATGTATTTCTTTTGTTTGCGAATGTCGCTCCTGATCCCCAACATGACCACCCTGGCGCTCTTGGGGCGGTCCACTTTGAGACGCCAAAGTAGTTTTGCCGCCTTTAGAGGGCCAATTTTACCCCCAAAGTCCGAAATTGCTTCATTTAAGTTCGGGATAGCGAGGGCCATTCCAACGACTTCACCTTTGAACTCAATCACAATCGCAATGACAGGATCGATGATGAGTTTCATCTCGTTCTTCAACTGGTCCGCTTCGGCGCGCGTGGCCGAAACATGACACCAATTGTCTTTCCACGCATCATTCTGAATCGCCAGAATATCATCCATCTCGTTTTCGAGATCGGCGCTACGAAAAGTAAAGCCTAACTCCTTCATTGAGCTATGAGCGTCGAGGCTTCGTTTACGGGTAGCGGCCTGTGCACGCCAGCGCCATGCGTAGAGGTCGCGACACTTTTCGAATCCGGCAGATTTTATCACTCGGTCCTGATAAGGACGCGAGTGAGGCATCATGATCATGGGTGGAGTATCAAAGCCTTCTACCAACGTGCCCACCTCTTGATTGATAGAGAGATTCATTGGGCCAATCACTCGCTTCATGCCTCGGTCGACCAACCAATTTTTTGCGGCGTCAAGTAAAGCCTGACCTACTTCATCGTCGTCCACCGTGTCGAGAAATCCAAAGAAACCAGTTTCGTCTTGGTGACGTTTTAAGTGTTCCTGGTCAATTTGGGCCGAGATACGCCCCACGAGCTTTCCGTGGCGACGAGCTGTAAAGAACATGACCTCCGCATGTTCAAAGAAAGGGCTCTTGGGGGAGAGCTGATCTTTCATCATGATGTTGAGGGGGGGGACCCAGTGGGCATCGCCCTCAAAGACGATTCGAGCGACTTCCAAGAAGTCGGACATGCTTTCACCGGGTTTGTGCTGATGGATCTCAATGGCGCTCATAGGGATGAGTGAACGCACCACGATCGGGCAGGGCTGACAAGGCACGAATGCCCCTCGCAGCCAACAAAAGCACCCTCGAGAGCCTGATCTTAGGAAAGGGCCTGCACCAAAACAAAAGGCTGCACAATTATCGAGCGAAATGGGGCCTGGGGGTCCTTTTGCCATCGCTCAATTGCTTGCAGGGAGGGGCGAGCAAGAAGAGAACTTTTCATCCACCCTGAGACGACAGCCGAGTCATCTTGGGCGACTTTGAGGGCGACCTCCAGCAAGTCCAATTCGTTCGAGACGAGAATTACGACTTCTTTTTTGAGATGGTTTTGTAAATCCGAAGAGAGGCACTCGCCTATTTCTTGTCGGAGACGGTCCTTTAGAGAATCGTTTTTTTCTAGGCTCATCTGCGTTACTTGAGCTCAAGAGTACAACGTGCTTCGCCCTTTAGTCCTTGGCCGTAAGGAATCTTTCCTTCGGGCTTGATGTAGACTTTGCCGCCAGCGTCGGGACGAGGAATGATAGCTCCATGAGTAATGGGACGCCCTTCGACAGCGCTCTCCACTGAAACTATCACGTTACCACTCTTTTTCACGTAACCCATGTAGGAGGCTCCAGTAGAAGACTCGGAGCAGCTCACGCCGTTCGAGCCGAGGGCTACCACTAGTTGCGAGTTTGAGTTGATGAGGGGGCGGCGCCCAGTCCACGTCAGCCCGGCAGCATCTACGCCTCCCAAGACGACAGCCAAACACTTACATTGCGTGGAGGCAGTTGAGCTCAAGAGGAGATCGTGTCGAGCTCCTAGGAGGGCAAAGTTTTTCCCTGAAGCCGTTTCTGGACGACTGGCATGGCCTGTTTCCGAAGTTTGAGCCTCTGATTGAGATTCGTCTACTTGGTCCCACGCATGCTCGCCCTCTACGTCAAAATTTGCCTCGCCGTTTGCCTGACCGTCGGTCCCTGCTTTGGCCTCAGCATTCGCACTTACGGAGCCACCGCAGGCGCTCAAGGCAAAAGCAAAGGCTCCGCCAAGGAGCAATGTTCTAAAGCGCCGAGAGAAGGTGAAAGCAGCGGGCGAAGAGGAGGCTCGAAAAGTCATGGACGATGCGATCGTTCCACCCTTCGCCCAAATGCGGCAAGTTTCCGTATGATTCCCTACAAAAAGGCTCTAGTTGAGCTCTTTGTCGAGTTCGGCGATCAGTTTTTTCGCTTTACGGCTCAGTTTTTGAGGCACATTCACTTCAAGAAGTACATGTAGATCTCCTCGGCTGCGCCGGTCGAGGGAGGGTAAACCTTTGCGTTTGATAGTGAGAACTGTGCCCGGTTGAGTGCCATGAGGGAACTCCGCTTGCACATCCGTTTCGTCTGGAAGTGTCACCACGCACTCTCCGCCGAGAGCTGCTTGGGCGAACGAAATTTTCGCGCGCGTACCAATATCAAACCCATCACGCTCAAAATCGGGATGTTCTTCTAGCTCAACATCTACAAATAGATCTCCTGGCTCAGCCCCAGGTTGACCCGGCATACCTTGGCCCGGAACACGCAGACGTTGTCCGCCATCGATGCCAGCTGGAAAGGTGACTAAGACCTTGCGGCGCTTTTCTACGTAGCGCTCGCCCCGGCAATCATCACAAGGATCTCCAATGACTCGACCCTGTCCACCACAGACGGTGCAGGCCGATTGAAACATGATGAAGCCGCGCTGCGTGGTGGCTTGGCCAGTTCCGCCGCAGTTACTACAGGTTTTAGGCTGTGTTCCCGCCTTTGCTCCAGAGCCAGCGCAAGTATCGCAGGGAGCGGCGCCCCGTACGTGGACCTCTTTTTTGACGCCCTCCATGGTTTCACGCAAGGTAAGAGAGGTGCGCACTCGGGTATCTTGACCACGCATGGGACCACGACTGCGTCCACCGCCACCTTGGAATCCTCCAAAAAAGTCAGAGAACATATCCTGAAAATGGGAGAAAATATCCCCCATCCCCGCGTTGTCGAAATCGAATCCACCTGACATGCCCTGATGACCAAATCGATCATATTGGGCCCGTTTGTCGCCGTCAGAGAGAATCGAATAGGCTTCGGTCGCTTCCTTGAACTTTTCTTCTGCCGAAGGGTCGTCCTGATTGCGGTCGGGATGATATTTGAGCGCGAGCTTGCGATAGGATCGACGAATATCGTCTTCGCTTACCTCGCGCTCAATGCCTAGAATTTCGTAGTAGTCGCGTTTTTCGCTCATGGGTCAGATCACCATTGGAGAACTTGCAAGAAAGTAAGTCCCAATGGTGCCTTGTAAAGGGGGCCGGCGGGTAGAAGCCGGCGGGTCGATAACAGGGAAAGTTCAGTTGTGCACTAATTTCTAGTGCTGACTTGCTTGAGTTGACCGATTGTCCACTCGGCTGCCACCAAATCAGCTTCGCGTTCCGCGAGAGCCTGAGCCAATGTTTCTAGCTCTTGGGTGCTAGCGCCATCTTGATCGTCGCTTTGGGGGCGCGCCAACAACTCGACAGAAAGAGTTTTTCCGAAAGTCTCCAATTGAGAGAGCTGAGTTTCTAACTCGGCGACGCGTGCGCCACGTTTGCGCAATTGGTCTTCAAGTCCACGTAAATCACGCTCGACTTCTTTCAGATTGCTTCCCGAGGTTTCGCTTAGTTGGGTCGTCAATCGATCTTCAGCATTGTCGAGCTGGTCATGCAGCTCGTCAATTTCTAACTCTTGCTCGGCTAGACGTTTTTCGAGTCGCTCCATACCTCGACGTTTTTCGTTGAGACCACTTTCCAACTGAACTCGTTTTCCGTCCAGTTGATCGAGTTCGTCTTCTAGAGCTTGCAGGCCCGCGCTATGGTGGGCCCCTTCAGCAGCGTCATTTTTTGCGCGCACTAATTCATCTTCGAGCTTTTCAAAATGCGCAGCGCGCTCTCGTTGCTCTACGAATGCAGCATGAGTGCTTTCTAATTCTTGCTCTAATTCGTCCATCGCGGCGAGGGTATCGTCCGCTCGTGCGTCTGCTGTCTCCGACCGCGATTCCAATTGGCGTATCCAGGCGTCCCTTTTTTCGAGTTCGGCCGTGAGTTTATCCACCTCATCGGCCTGGCCTTTACCGCGCAAGCTTGCCAGTTCGCTCTCCAAATTTTCGGCATGGCGGGTGGCACGGCGCTCTCTATCTCGGTCAATTTGCGCGCTATCTTCGACAAAACGACGACCGGGCAATTGCACGATAGTCATGTCTTCGAGAGAGATTTCGCTAATCGCCTCGTCGCTGCCGCAAACCGCAATGTAGAAATCAGGGGACTCGCCTTCGCCCGTTAAATAGGCATTGTCGAGGGAGGGCTCCGGAGGGCCCTCTAGCCCCAGATGAACAATCGAGTATCCCAAGAAGGGAGACTGGCCCATCATAGAGACGTTTTGAAAGCACTCTTCTGTAGCGTCGTAGAGCTCGTCGTAGTCGATACCACCAACGCTCGATCCTAAGAGACCGGTGGAGGACTCTGGATTACTGGCACAGAAAAATGCCAAACCACGATGACTCATGGATCGGCGGATACCCGAGACCAAGGCCAAGAGGTCGTCACTTAAATTTACATCTTCGACGATGGCGCAATCATAGGAACCATCGCGCAAAGAGGACTCCGTGAGTTGAGCGTAAGTGACTCTTCTCTCGGTGTTCTGAGTTGCTGCCAAGGCAACACGACGAGGATCAGGATCGAGAACCTGCACGAGGCGAGCGCCTCGCTCAAGGAGATGTTCGGCGATAGATCGTTCGGCATTGCCGACGACCAGGACGCGACGATCTTCGATTAGGGACTCAATGTGCGCAATCAGCGCGCTGGCGGGACTCAAAGGGGCTCGATTCATAGCTATTGTGCTCTCAGGAGGTACCTTCACTTGGAACTATTGTCAGGGCAAGGCTCAATGCTGGCTTCTGAGGGACCTATTCATTGGGTGTGAGGCCAAGGGAGGCTATCACACAGGCGGGCTTTCGTTGTAAGTCCTAAAAAAGTCATGGCTGAAGTGTACAAAAAAATCCTCGTCGCAGACGGATTAACCCCGGTTTCTGCCTATTCCGCTCTCCGCGGAAAAGCTCCAGGGGGATCATTTTTATTGGAAAGTGTGGTCGGGGGGGAGCGCTGGGCTCGCTATTCCATTCTTGGCTACCGTCCTCAGTCTCAAATTACCCTCCGAGGAGAGCCAGGGTTGGACTCGTTTGAGCAGCTCTCCAAGCTTTTGCCCACGGGGGGAGAGGACTCAAGCGATCCCGCGGAGCGATTTGCGAGAGCTCATATCGGGTTGCTTTGTTTTGAAATGGTGCACTTTAGTACCAAGGTGCCCCGGTGGCCTGACAATGAGCAAGGACCTATTGCCCGATTGTTAGGCGAATGCACGGTGGTAATTTTTGACCATCTGAGCAAAGAGGTAACAATTGCTTCTACTGAAAAATCTCATGTGGGTGAGTGTGTCGAGCTTCTGCGCCAGGCACCTACTATACCTCTGATTGAATCGCCTGATGCTGGGGCCATGCCTGACGATATTTCTATCAGTATGAGTGACGAAAAATACTCTGAAGCTGTTGAAAAATGTCGCGAATATATTCGTGCGGGGGACGCTTTTCAAATTGTGCCAGCGCGTACTTTCTCAGTTCCTACTCTGGGTACTGATGCCTTCGAAGTCTATCGCTCGTTGCGGGTGCTCTCACCCGCTCCCTATATGTACTTTTTAGATCTTCCCGCCCACGAGGGCGCAGAAGCTCTGTGCATTGCCGGAGCAAGCCCAGAAACCCTGGTAAAGGTAGAAGACGGGAGTGTATTTTTACGTCCAATAGCAGGCACGCGGCGCCGGGGTAAAAATCCTGAAGAGGATAGGGCTCTCGCAGAAGAGATGATCAGCGATCCAAAAGAATTAGCCGAGCATGTGATGCTTATTGACCTCGCGCGCAACGATATTGGCCGCATTGCCAAAACAGGCACGGTGCAAGTTCCCAAGAAAATGTTTGTCGAGCGTTATAGTCATGTGATGCATATAACGAGCGAAGTGCAAGGGGAGGTGAACGAGTCAAAAGGCCCTTGGGATGTTTTGCGAGCAACCTTTCCGGCAGGCACTCTCTCGGGAGCCCCCAAGGTGCGCGCCATGCAAATAATTCGTGAACTTGAAGCCCGCCCACGGGGAGTTTATGGCGGAGCAATTGGCTACGTAACTCGCGGACATGATTTGGATCTGGCCATCGGCATTCGCACGGTTGTGATGCAAAATGGCCGCTTTGAAGTCACGGCAGGAGCGGGCGTTGTGGCTGACAGTAACCCTGCTCTTGAGTGCAAAGAAACGAACCATAAAGCGCGAGCCGCTTTGGCAGCGGTCCACGCCGCGCGCGAGCGTCATTTGACCCAAAACAAGTGACGCTTTTTTAGGGGCTGCCAATTGAGCCAAGTTGGGTGCCCCTACGGGCTCTCGAACTCAATATTTCGTTTTTCGATGAAATTGAAGTCGAAGTAGGGGGGTAAGTCCCGCGCCTTCTTGGCCCAGACCACTCGTCGTTGTGAAACCCGCTCCAATGTCGCTATAGAGGGCCCTACTATGAGCGAGCACGGTAAATCTAGCGACCAGGGCCATTCCGACAATCACGCAAACCAAGGCGCGGACCAAAATACGGACGAAACAACCGTACCTTTGTTGATGGTTGCCGGCGCTGCTCTCGTTGGCTTCATGACCTTGGGTGGGGCCGAACACATAGCCCACGGGGATACCGCTCATCACGATAGTCACTCAGAAGTGTCAGGGGCGGACTCTGTGGGGCAAGATACGCAGGGCGCAGAAGTAAAAGGCGCTCATCAGGCTGGAGACGAACTCGCCGAAGAACTCATCGGTGACGCCTTGGCCGCAGCTGTAGCCGATGCAGCAATGGCCGAACTGGAGGCGGAGGCATTGAACGACATTCCTGCCGAGGACGAGCCCGCGGACGCTGCGGAAGAAGCGGATAGAGCAGAGGAAGCCGCCGCAAAGGCAGCAGCGGGACAAGACACAACAATGAAGCCAGCTCCCGCGAAAGCAGAGGCTCCTTTGTCGCACCCCCCGACAAGGAAAGCTCCCGCTCCTTCATTGCCAGCCAAAAAAGTTCAGATCCCTTCTCAGGCAGTACCCGCAAAAACAGTAGTTGCTCAGCCGGTCGCGCGTCAGGCGGCGGCACCTGCTCCAGCGCCCCAGGCCGCTACTCCTCCAGCAAAATCGCCTGTAGCGACTCCCGCGCCGAGCCCGGCACCCGCAGCACCCGCAGCTCCTTGAGGGAAGAATACTCCAGCTCGTAAGACTTTTTGCTCACCGAAGGCAAACAAAAAAAGCCTGGCGTGAGCCAGGCTTTTTCATGCGGTCAGTGAGAGGCTCTACTTAGAGCCAGCCTTCGGCACGGTACCAATCGGCGGTGAGCTTCACGCCTTCGGCAAATTGAACCTGAGGCTCCCAGCCCAATATTTCGCGAGCTTCGCTACCATCACAAACCCAACCTGGAGCGTGAAGCTCTCGGCATTTGTCCAATGTCAGCATGACGGCTTGATTGGTTATTTTGCCGTAGGCTTGTGTGAGTGCAGCGGCGCCCTGCACAACAATTTGCGGGAGGGGAAGGCGCAGCCAGGCTTTCTTACCTAGAGCTACTTCGACGCGCTCGATCATCTCTCGAAAACTAATGGGAGCGCCATCGTCCAAGAAAAGGGTGAGCCCGCTTTCGGTCTTTGCGTTCAGGGCAAGAATGCAAGCAGCTGCACAATCAGGCCCATAAATCATTGAATATTTTGCGTCCAACGGATTGGTAAGAGGCAGAATTCCTCCTTTTACAGCCTTAAAAAAGATCAAGATCTCCCGGTCGCGCGGGCCGTAAATGGCAGGAGGACGCAGGATTGTAATCGGAACTTCTTTTTTGTAGGCAAGAAGAATCTTTTCTGCTGCCAGTTTGCTGCGCCCGTATGCCGTTACTGGAGCGCTTTCTTCTCCGACACGTACGGGGGTACCAGCGCTATCACTCGGCCCGCCCGTCGCTTGACTGGAAACAAAAACGAAGCGGCGAACCGAACCCGCTTTGCGTGCCCCGCGAAGCAGATTTTCAGTTCCTTCGGAATTGACCAGGCGAAACTCTTCGCTGCTTTTTGCTTTGACCAACCCTGCGGCGTGAATGATGCCCGTGACACCTTCGGTTGCCCTCTCGCAACTTTCCGCATCGTCGACCGAGCCGTAGAACAGCTCGACGTTCTTGAGGGTCGATAGAAATTGAGTGTCACTTGTCTTACGCACAAGGGCCCGCACTGGGCGACCCGCCTGGGAGAGTTGCTCTGCAATATGAGAGCCAAGAAACCCCGTAGCTCCTGTAACAAGAATAGTCATTTACCGATGATCCCGTATTTTTTGCCGACCTTTTCAAAAGCTTCTAGGGCCTTATCGAGGTGATGGCGTTCGTGAGTGGCCATGTAGCTGGTGCGTAACATAGCGCTTTTGGGAGGAACTCCAGGAGAGATAAGGGGTTG
>Ga0256845_1002201_pt1 | contig 14401 bp, 20 predicted proteins | sample RiftiametaG_FD_189101 | JGI IMG/M metagenome (GOLD analysis project Ga0256845, IMG submission 189101) | Tube worm associated microbial communities from hydrothermal vent at the East Pacific Rise, Pacific Ocean - Riftia | ecosystem: Host-associated > Annelida > Integument > Unclassified ...
CCGGAGCTTGATTAGATAAATCATACATCTTGGCGTAAAATATCAGTGACGAGCACATCAAATACAGAGTTACCAAGGATTTTGCGTGCGGCCTCTTTCAAGGAGCCGCGCAGGTCACTCATTTTTTCGCCACCCGTAAACTGCCCTTCAAATCCTCCAGAATTTGCGTGTAAAAACATCACCTGAAGCAATGCATCGCGCAACTTTGGCTCTTTGGAAAATACAGTATCTCTGAGTGAAGGCTCAATTTCGAGCGATAAGGACATGACAATCAGTGCAGAGACCTTACCGGCCTTTAATACTGGCACAACAAACTGTTTGCTTAGCTTTATATAACTTGCATCATCGCTTTCTTCAGCTGCACCATGCCCGCCACCACCCGAAGGTGCCGGCTCGGCATGATCGTCCGCGGCGGGCTCGCAACCATGTGCATCCTCGCAGGCGGTATCTTCCATAGCAGATTCAGAGGCGGGGCGTAAAAACAAGCCGGCGCCAATTCCGCCTGCAAGACCAATGACTATTAACAGAATGGGGAGTATTTTCGCCATATTATCCTCTAAAGCGGTGAAATAATTTCAAATATTTGTTGTCCATAACGCGGCTGCTGCACGTCTGTTATCTGACCACGCCCACCGTATGAAATTCGTGCGCCAGCGATTTTATCATAGGTAATTTCATTGCGCCGTGAGATATCTTCCGGGCGTACAATCCCGGCAATTTGCAGCTCTCGTAGCTCAAAATTCACGCGCACCTCTTGCAAGCCGCGTACAACAAGATGTCCATTTGCCAATACATCAACCACCGTGGCGGCAACCCGTAAGGTAATTTTTTCGTTTCTGGCAACCGTGCCATCACCCGCAAATGATGAGGTTGAGGAAAAATCGGCGGCAGGATTAAGGTTTGTTCCTTCTGGAAGAAAGCCTTCGACAACTTTGGGAATACCCATCAATGCGCCAATACTTGCCACTTCAGAACCCGAGCGACTGCGCCCGGAACGGTTGGATATCTGGGCTTTATCATCGATTTCGATAACGACCGTCATGATATCCCCAAGATATTGCGCACGCCTGTCTCCGAACAGTGAAGTCGGGCCAGCGTTCCATAAAGACCCTTGACTATAAGCGCGGCGCGGCATTGTCGGGGGGGGCACGGCAATGGCCACACGGTCCGGAGAAACGTAAGAATCCTGATTGCTGATCATGCTCATCTGTGGAGGCTGTCCGACATTCGCCAGGCGCTCGCAGGATGGCAAGATCAGCAGGGAAATTATTATAAAGCTAAAATGAATTCTCATAATCCAACCTCAACGGTGCCGTTTTCCATCACCCGGCCAATCACTGTTACCCGCGAATCCATGTTCATAACCCGCACACGCTCGCCAACCCCTCCGCGTTCCAAAACACGCCCCTCAACTGTGATGGCCAGTGCTCCTGTGTTGTAAACCATCGTAACGAACTGGTTTCTCTCAAGAATTGCGGGTGGACCGATGTCAGAAAAACGGATCGGGCGGCCGGGGTAGAGGTTTACGCGGGCCTCCATACCGATGACAAAAGCGGCGTCCTCAATGGCGCCAGTCATGGTTTTGGCCAGCAGGGTTATATCGGTTTCACTGATGATAGCACGCGCGCGGATGGGGCCCGATGCAACTACGGTTTGCGCGTATGCCTGCGTGCTGCATATCAGCAAGGCCAGGGTTATGAGGAAAGTTCTGATCATCTGATTTGCGTCGTTGCACCCAGCATTTGGTCCGCAGCAGTGATTACTTTGGCGTTCAGTTCATAACCGCGCTGGGCCTCGATCAGCTCGGTAATTTCGCGCACGGCATCAACAGAGCTTTGCTCAAGATAACCCTGGCGAAAATTCCCCAAACCATCGACACCCGCCTCGCCAACCCGTGCGGTGCCCGAAGCAGCGGTTTCAATGTAAAGATTACCGCCAATCGCCTCCAGACCCTTTTCATTGGTGAAACCTGCCAGCGTCAATTGACCAAGCAATTGGGCGTCAACCTGACCAGAAAAATAGGCATAAATCTCACCGCTTGCGTTGATGGATATGTCGCGGGCATCATCGGGGATGGTGATATCGGGAACGATCGGATAACCGTCCGAGGTCACTACCTGCCCATCGCCTGTCAGCTTAAGCGCACCATCGCGTGTATAGGCAGCGCCACCCGAGGGCAGCGATATTTCCAGATATCCGGCACCTTCAATGGCGACATCCAACAGTCCGCCGGTTTGTTTTACAGTCCCTTGGGACACATCCATCGCTACAGCCGAGGGGCGTACGCCCATGCCAAGCTGCACGCCTGCTGGCAAAACGGAACCATCCGAGGCGCTGATTGTGCCGGCGCGCTGGATTTGCTGATAATGCAGGTCAGAGAATTCGGCACGCCTTGCATTATAGGCAGTTGTGTTCATATTTGCGAGGTTATTGGAAATCACTTCGACCCGCATTTGTTGGGCGGCCATTCCGGTTGCTGCAATCTTTAGGGCGTTCATAACATTCTCCTTATACTAGGATTGACCGAGGGTTTTGATGCTGGTGCGGATACGTTTATCTTCGGCATCAAGCAGGTTTTGCCCAAGCTCATAAGCGCGCTGCACTTCAATCATACGGGCGATTTCGATAACCGGATTAACGTTTGAACCCTCAACAAACCCCTGTTTGACACGGGAATTTTCAGCCGGCAGGGCCTCAGTTTCAGACAAAAACATAACACCGTCTTCGCGCAGCATCATTTGCGGGTTTTCAACCTCAAAAATACCGATTTGCGCCAAAAGTTTGCCATTTGCGGACATTGTGCCATCCTCAGACACGCCAATATTGCCCGCATCAGGGGGGATAAAAATTGGGGCACCGCCAGAATCCAGCACGCGGTATCCGGTCAAAGTAACCAGATCACCCTCACCGTTTGGGGTGAAAGTACCTGCACGGGTAAGACGTTCGCCAAGTGGTGTTTCAACCATGAAAAATCCCGGTCCGTCGATGGCGAGATCGAAGGTACCACCAGTTTGGGTCATACTGCCGGAAAGCGCATCGGTAAAACGGCCACGTGCGGTGGTCATAGAAATGCCACCACCCTCAGCATCGAGCGCCTGAACGGCCTCGGCAAAGACAACACCTTCGCGGCGAAATCCAGACGTAGAGATATTGGCGATGTTATTTGCCACCGTTTGCATTTCCTTTAGCAAACCGGTTTGACGCGTCAGGGCAATATATCCCGATGTGTCCATATCTGATACCTCTTATATATAGCAATTCTTGCCGTTACAGAATCGTTATGCACGCCGGGGGTTAATATTTTCTCAAAATCCGCGCGCGATGTGATCGATCACTTGATCTTTGTAGAAGTTTACCAAAAGTTGGCCGGAATACCCCATGGAAACCCAGAAAACTGCGACAATCGCCGCCAATTTTGGAACGAATGTCAGGGTCATTTCTTGAATAGATGTAAGCGCCTGAAACAGGCCAATCGCCAGACCAACCGTCAGCGCGATAGATAGAACCGGCAAGGCCGCAATCAGGGCAACCCACAGGCCTTCGCGCAGAACATCAAGAACCTCAGCTTCGCCCATCAGACCGGCATTCTCAGAATTTCCTGATAAGCCTCAACGACCTTATCACGCACGGTTACCGCTGTTTCAATCGCCAGTTCGCTGGCTGCAAGCGCCTGCACAACGGAATGCGCATCGGCCGTTCCAATCATACCGGCGGCGGCAGTTTTTTCGCCAGCCTGCATGGTTTGCATGAAATCCGTTGCGATTTGCGCGAACATATTTGAGTCGGCGGATTCCGCCTTTTCCGGGCGCGCAACATTCTGCGCATTCGTGTAAAGCTGTGAGGCAATATGTGCTGTTTTATCCATGATTTCGCCTTTCTAGCGACGGAGAAGTTCAAGTAAGGAAGATGTCATTTGGCGGGCCTGATCAAACATTTTCAAATTGGCCTCATAAGAACGCTGCGCCTCTCGGGCATCCGCAATTTCGAGCATCATGTTAACGTTTGAACCTTGGTAATATCCATCCTCATCAGCCATCGGGTGGCTGGGTTGATAGACGCTTTCAAGTTCGGAAGTATCAAGATGCATCCTGCCGGTTCTGACGGCACCAGCTTGTCCGTGACCTTCCAGAACCTGCTCAAATGGCACCAGTTTTCGCCGATATCCCGGTGTATCGGCGTTGGCGATGTTTTCGGACACCAGCCGCAGACGCGCCGATTGTGCTGCCATGCCACTGACACTGGAGGCCATTGTTTTTAAAAGATCACTCATAAACTCACCTCATCTACCTGATACGGCCCATGCCGGCGCGTAAAATATCCATCGACTTTTTATAAATCCCTAACGCTAACTGATGTTGCTGGCGCACCTCGGCAGCCCGTACCATCTGATCCTCAAGGGAAACAGTGTTGCCGTTGGGGGATTCTGCGCCAAACGCCGCATCCTCGAAAATATCATAATTCTGCATGTCGGTATTTATTGGTAAATGTCCGGCGCGCATCGGGCGCATAGCTTTGGGGGCGGGTGCCGTCTCAACAAGATTGTCAGAAAATGAGGTGATGTCGCGGGCTTTATATCCAGGCGTATCGGCGTTGGCGATATTTTCGGATATCACGGCCTGACGAGCTGCAGCATGGACGGCCAAATCGTTGGCCATACGCAAAATTCCAATATCAAATTTCATCTCGGGGCTTCTCCCTCGGGTTTGTAAGGTGATTCTTAACTAGTTTTGATGAACAAAAGGTAAGCAAACCCTGTTGAGAGGAATTTTTATGTTTTTTGACTTCAAACCGCTGGAAACGGCATTGCGCGAAATTCCGGCAGTCCGCCATTTTGGGCGCATCGTCGCGGTGGAGCCAGCCGCGATTCGTGTTGGCGGTCTGTCCTTTCACGGACACGTCGGGGATCAGATTAATATTCGCAAACGCGATGGGGAATTTATTAGTGGTGAAGTTATCGCATTATTCCCAAATCACGTGTTAATTATGCCTTATGGGCCCAGTGATGGTGTCGCAATTGGTGACGCAGTAGAGCTGGAAAAACCTGTTGGTATCCGCCCGTCAGACAGTTGGGTAGGGCGGATAATTGATGCATTTGGACAGCCTCTCGATGGGCGCCCGTTGTTTCGCGGCGAGGCTAGCGTTCCCTTACGCCGCGCCCCGCCCAAAGCCACAAAACGCCGCGCATTAGGACCGCGTTTAAACACATCATTAGCTGTTTTTAACACAGTTTTGCCTATCGCGCGTGGACAACGAATCGGTATTTTTGCCGGATCTGGTGTCGGTAAATCTTCGTTATTGGCCGAAATGGCCCGCGGACTTGAATCTGACATCGCCGTTATTGCCCTTATTGGCGAACGCGGGCGTGAATTACGTGAATTTACGGAAACCGTTCTTGGGGCTGAGGGCATGAAGCGCGCGATCGTTATCGCGGCCACTTCGGATCAATCGCCATTGGTAAAACGCCGCGCAGCCTGGATGGCAATGGCCGTGGCAGAATATTTCCAAAGCCGCGGGCGCCATGTTTTATTATTAATGGATTCCGTCACCCGTTTTGCCGAAGCGCACCGCGAGGTGGCACTTACCGCTGGCGAAGCACCGAGCCTTCGGGCTTATCCGCCCTCAACCGCGAATCTGATTGCCGGTTTGGCCGAACGCGCTGGCCCTGGGCCTGAAGGCATGGGGGATATCACGGCGATTTTCTCGGTTCTTGTTGCGGGTTCAGACATGGAAGAACCCGTGGCCGATATTACCCGCGGTGTTTTGGATGGACATGTTGTGCTTGACCGTGAGATTGCAGAACGCGGGCGTTTCCCTGCGATTGACACAAATCGCAGTGTGTCGCGCAGCCTGCCAACAATCGCTACGGCCGAGGAAAATGCACTGTTGGATCGCGCCCGAAAAATTGTCAGTACATATGAAAAGGCGGCGCCGATGGTGCAAACAGGGTTGTATGCCGCAGGTTCTGACAGCGAGATAGATATGGCTATTGATTTATGGCCTAAACTGGATGCGTTTTTCGCCAGAAATATTGCAGAGCCAACCGCAGATAGTTTTGCAGAGCTTGCTAAAATTGTGGATCCAGATACGGAAATCCACCAACTGTTTACGAAAGTTGAAACATCACAAGCGAGATTGGAATAGGCTATTCATCCCGCTGGCTGCATTTTGCAATAACGTCAGTGCGGTCGAACCCGGCGCGGTACTGCTTGGCCCTTCGGCAATTTGTTTGCGTACAAAGAATGTTCGAAGCAATTTTTCAATATTCGCGGGGTCTTTAAATACCTCAAGTGAGCTGCTACCGAACATTTTCTCGGATTTCTCCTTAAAAATTTGGCGTTGCCTGTCGATATCAATAGCACCAAAGGTACGTGGCAGCCCAAATGCTGTCTCAAATATCTTTTTAAGGGGCGGATTTCCCATTATTTCAAACCAAGCAGCCTGATCCGGATTGTTGGAATTTGCAAAAGTAGGAATTTCGCGAGTAAAACTCATGGCAAGCCGCATGGATTGATTGCTATCACCGACTGCAATCTCGAACTGACGCGTTTTATAAGATGTAAGGATGTTGTCGGCAAAGTTTGATTGCCCGACCTTGGCCCCGAGAATATTGCCATAACCAAAAGCCTTGGCAAACTGGCGGTACCGTTTATCGACAATCCGGTTGGCGAATGCATCGTCAGAGTCCGTACCTTCTTCCAGCGCCTTTAGAACATAGGCCTTTTTGCCAATGTCATCATCCAACCCAAACGCCCCAAGGGCGATTTTCAAGAGGCGATAATCACTGACCAGATCCTTGGCCGTTGTCGCCTTACCAATGTTTTCTTTAAAATAAGCAATATCGCGCTGCATTTGCGCCGAGTTATCAAATGCTGCTTTTTGCGTGTCAGCCGTGCGCACAAGAAACTGCCACCCAGAGTAGCCAGATAGTGGAACTGTAGGTTGGAAACCACTCATTGTACCTGCTCCAAAAGCCGCTGTTCACGCGCAAGAAGTCCGCGAAGGGCCTTTAGCGCTGGATAAAAGCGGCTTGAAACAACGTTTTCTGTTGCCAAATTCAACCGCGAACGGCTGTCAGAATCGGTGAATACTTGGCTGAGTTGTTCAATGCCGCTAAGCAGTTGTAACCGTCCTTTTGCCGGTTCTGCTTCACCGGCCAATACCATTTGGGCGATATAACAGACGCGTCGAACGGGCGTGTTAGCTTCATCAGGATGGATTGCATCGCGCAGGCGTAAAACATGTGCATCGGCAGTCAATATGTTGAGCTTTGCACGGCGATCGCCGTTTTCCATCACTACCCCGTTGATTAAAATCCGTTCTCCGGGGCGCAGCTTTAAAACTAGGCCGCTCATGTTGACACCTCGCGGTTTGCCCGCAAACCACGCATAATTGCTGTGTTGACTTCCACGAGTGCTGCTGTACTTGCCTCGCGGGCAAGGACTTTGCGGCTGTGGTGTTCCGTAAATTCGGCCAAATAAAATATTTGCGCACGTAATTCCTTTGGTAACCCGTTTTCTGCTTCGGCAACGTCAGCTGCCAATATATTCCAGAGTTTCCGATTATCGTGAATCGCCGATGCGAGTTCTATAAAGTTTTCAATACCCTCAGCAGATGCCGTTGAAAGCTGGTGGGTAATGCGGGCAAAAACCTGATATTCCGTACTGCGTTCGGTTTTAATCGGAGTTTGTGCATTTGAGTAGGCTGATTGAGCCAGTGCCGCGATGTTCATTCTGAATGCTCCTGTTACTACCTGACATTCGATCAGGTATGGCGCTGATTAAGGGACCCGGGCGAGATTACCCCCGCCCGGATCGAAGGTATTACCTGAACAGCGACAGGATGGATTGTGCGCCTTGGTTGGCGATGGATAGCGACTGTACACCCAACTGTTGTTGGACTTGCAGGGCTTGGAGGCGAGCTGATGCCTCTTCCATATCCGCGTCAACCATGGCACCGATACCAGACTTCATTGCATCCGTAAGTTTGGATACAAAGCTACTTTGTTGTTCGATACGGGTTTGCGACGCACCAAGTGCCGCAGCGCCATCAACAGCAGCTTGAATCAAGGTTTCCATTGCCGCTAGCGATGTATCCGCAGCAGCGGACGTGCTAACGTCAATCGTAGTCAAATCTAGACCAGCTTGAAAGTCCACCGACGCAACAGTAATATTAGATGCTGTTACAACGCCAGCTGCATCCCGATCCAAAGAGGATAGAATGGTGATATCACCGCCAGCCGTGTTCAACAGGTTTGCACCGTTAAATTGAGCGGCATTGATGATAGATGTGATCTGATTTTTCATCTCGTCTACATCAGCCGTAATTTTGGCGTTATCAACGTTTTCACCCGTTGCAGCCACGACTTTTTCTTTCATGCTGTTAAGCAGATTCGTGATTTGCTCGGCACCAGCCGTTGCAACAGCCACAGTGGACTGCCCCAGAGCCAGCGAAGAACTAATCGCCTTAAACCCGCTTACATCGGATTCCATAACTTTGGAAATGGCCCAAACGGCAGAGTTATCTTTTGCAGAAGCAATTGATTTACCTGTTGAAATCTCGCTTTGAGTTTTCGCAAGGTTACCGTTGATGCTTTTCAAAGTTTGAAGCGCAACCATCGCGCTGTTATTGGTAAGAATACTAGACATTATATTTTCCTTCGGCGTGCGATGCATTCGACATCGCGTTTCAGTTATGCCACGTATTGTGACAGGTGATCGCCGTTCTGACGTATGCAGGTAATTTCTTTTGACCCTGCGCCGACCAATGGTGGCCGCAAAAACAAAATCGCATGTGTTTAATAAAAGAGTCTTAACGCCAAAATCTTAAATACTTAAACTTGTTCCTATTACGCCCTGCGATCATTGGTTTCTGCCAGCGTCGGGGTCTCAAAACGATGCCCTTCCTGCGTATAGGTACCCATTGATGTTTGGGCTTTACGTTGCTGGGCAATAATCGCTTGGGCCTCGTTCATACCAGTAATACTTGCCTGTAACAGGCGTTGATTGTGCTGGGACTCGCGTTTGAGAACCTCCAGATTAGCCAGCGAAATTTCCGGACCATTTTCCATCAAAGTTTCAACAAGTTTTTCGCGTTTTTCTGCCAGCACGGCAATATCCGTAAGGGGCCCTTCAAGAATTTTCTGACGCTCTGCTAATAATAGTTCTTGGATTTGCTGAAACCGTTTTTTATTCATGAACGAATCAATCATTATCGGTACTCCTTAGTAATGCGCTAACGATATGTTCGGCCAGGCCGATCCCGCCGTTTTTAGCCATTAATGTTGCTTGTTCCTGTACTAAGAGGCTGGAAAAAGCGTCTTCGCCAGCACCACCGCCAAAACTGTCACGAGCCTTGCCAAGGCCACCATGCTTTAGCATTTCCGAAAGAAAACTGGCCTCTAATGCGACGGCGACCTCGCGAATCTCTGATTCGTTCTTGGCCAAATTTGCAGGTAAACTTGGTTGAATTGGGGGAAAGGCGATATCCATTTTAGGCTCCGAATACATACAATTGATCCTAACTTGCCGCACGTCGGTAAAGAAATCGTAACTAATCGGATCGAAAGTGGCTTTTAGACGCGAATCTAGGATGGACACGCATATGAATATTCTCGAGGTTTTAACCGCTAGTCTTGCAAAAGACGTACCTGTCAGCGAAACGGACGGCGATTCGGAGATTGAATTTAGCCTTGATGTTTTACCCCAAACTTTGCCGCTTGAAGGCGATGATATCGCTCAACCACGGTCTGCGGGTATATCAGATGTGCTGACAATGGTGCAGGATTTAGGGGCGCAGCTTATCCAAAATACTGCGGTATCTGTCCCTGAGGATGTGCAACCGCGCGATGATATCACCGTTCCAATAGAGGGTTTGCAAGTTCTTGCGCCTCTGACATCTATACCTAAAGTGCCTGAAATTTCGGACACTCCGCCGATTTTGAAAAAAATGGAAGGGGAGGCTCAGCCCCTCATTCGCAACGTTTTGCCGACCGTTAAGCACGAAATATCGACAGTAGTGCAAAGCCAAAACCGTATTGAGATCGTAAAAGATATTGCGCCACCGATGCTGGTTTCGACACCTGCTCTTGAAAAGAATATCAAAGAGCCTGCAAAAAACCATGATGCACCGCCCCCGCGTGATATTAAAGTTGTGCCCGATGTCGCCCCGGCGGGGCGCATAAAACCTGCAGTTATACCTGTGCCAAAAACTGTTCAAAATATACCAACGCGCCCCTTGATGGATATTCAGGTTGCAAATGCGCTCTCACAGGCAAGTTTTGCCGAGATTTCCGACAGTACTTTGATGATTCAACCCACTGTTGGCGTAATTAGCACCAGCACTGCCATGCCAATGTTGCAGGAGGTTTTGCAAACGACACGCATGTCGCCACAGCGGATTATCAACCAGATTTCTATCGCCGTTACCAACACTTCTGAAGGGAAATTTGAGCTGCGGCTTGATCCGCCTGAACTTGGGCGTATCCATATTTCCATCACGCAGGCGGACTCAAATATCAGCGCACATATCACAGCCGAAAAACCTGATATGGCAGAGTTTTTGCGCCGCAACGCCGATATTTTAGCCAGAGAATTGGCGAAATCCGGGCTTGAGGGGGCAACTCTGAGCTTTGCAGATCACCAAAACCAAACGGATAATCCGGAATCTGAGCCGGAATGGGACCAGTTTACCGCCACTAAAATCACGCAGGATCAAAATGATTCTGCATTGCCGACTGTTGTTCACAATCTAAACGGCAGCCTGGATATTCGCCTATAATCAAGGACTATTATTATGCAAAATGTTGCAAATGCTACCGCCGCCACAAATGCTTTTACCCCGTCTGGCGCACAAAAAGCCAAAGAGACCACCGGCACAAACGATTTTGAAACGTTTTTGACCTTGCTCACAGCGCAGATGCGCAATCAAGATCCGTTAAAACCGATGGAATCAACGGAATTTGTAGCACAGCTTGCCAGTTTTTCATCTGTTGAACAGCAGATTCGCACGAATGACCAATTGGCCGAGCTGATTAATGCATTTTCTGCCAGCCCGGCCACCGGTCTTGCAGAATGGATTGGTAAAGAGGTGCGTCATTTCGGCGCCACTCAATTTAACAGCACCCCAATCAAGGTAAACGTTGCTGCGGATCCAACGGCTGATACGGCATATTTACGGGTGAAAGATGTTGATGGTCAGACCGTTTACCGGCAACAGTTCGATCCTGAAGATCAGGTTTTCACCTGGAATGGTGCGCTTGATGCCAGCGGTACTGCCCCGGCGGGTCGGTATAGTTTTGAGGTGGAAAGTTTTCAGAATAACGCGTTGATCAAAACCAGTCCCGCCTCGGTTTTCGATCTGGTCACAGAGGTGCGTATCGACAACAATAAAATGACTCTCGTTTTTCCTGATGGCACGACAATGCTGGCCGATGACACAACCTCCCTAAGATTACCGTTGGAGTAAACAGGGGTCACCCCCGCCGTTTCGTTTTTCCTTTAAACACTGTCGTTCCCGCACGGCCGGCCGATGATCTGCCACTGCGATTTTCGCTGGCGGCCGCGATTGCCGATTGACGGGCCAGCGGGTCGTTGGCGACGGCAAGTTCCACGGCCTCAAGGCGTTGTACTTCGTCGCGCAGGCGTGCGGCTTCTTCGAATTCCAGATTTTCGGCTGCGGCGCGCATGTCTTTGCGCAGAGCCTCCAGATGGGTGGTCAAATTCTCGCCAAACGTTGCTTTATCGATCTTCGCAGTAACGCGAGATTGATCAGTATCGCCCTGAAACAGGCCCTCCAGCACGTCTTTAACATTTTTCTTTACAGTTGCCGGAGTTATCCCGTGTTTGAGATTATAGGCATGCTGCTTTTCGCGCCGTCGATCCGTTTCGCCAATCGCGCGTTCCATCGACCCGGTGATGCGATCACCATACATAATCACCCGCCCGTCCTCATTACGCGCGGCGCGCCCTATAGTTTGCACCAATGAGGTTTCAGAGCGCAGAAATCCCTCTTTATCAGCATCTAAAATTGCAACCAGACCACATTCGGGGATATCCAGCCCTTCCCGCAGAAGGTTTATACCAATCAGCACATCAAAAACGCCAAGACGCAAATCTCGCAGAATTTCGATGCGTTCAATCGTGTCGATATCCGAATGCATATAGCGTACACGAATGCCCTGTTCGTGCAGGTATTCAGTCAAATCTTCGGCCATGCGTTTGGTAAGGGTGGTGACCAGAATCCGTTGGCCCTTTTGCGCAACAATACGAATTTCCGACAGAAGATCATCGACTTGCGTTTCCACTGGACGGATCTCGATTTTCGGGTCCAGCAGACCTGTGGGGCGGATGATTTGTTCGACAAACACACCGCCCGATTGTTGCAACTCCCATTTCTGAGGGGTGGCAGAAACGAACACCGACTGCGGGCGCATGGCATCCCATTCCTCGAACTTCAACGGACGGTTATCCATGCAGGACGGCAGGCGAAACCCATGTTCCGACAGGGTAGATTTACGCCGAAAATCCCCCTTATACATGCCCCCGATTTGTGGCACAGAAACATGGGATTCATCGGCAAAAACGATAGCGTTATCAGGGATATATTCAAAGAGGGTTGGGGGCGGCTCGCCGGGGGTGCGGCCTGTCAAATAGCGCGAATAATTCTCTATGCCATTGCAAACCCCGGTTGCTTCCAACATTTCCAGGTCAAAATTTGTGCGTTGTTCAAGGCGCTGAGCCTCCAGTAATTTACCCTCATTCATCAATTGGTCAAGACGTGTCCGCAGCTCGGACTTGATCGAAATAATCGCCTGTTTCATCGTTGGTTTCGGGGTCACGTAATGGGAGTTCGCATAAATCCTGACCTGTTCCAGCGTGCTGGTTGTGGCCCCGGTTAACGTGTCAAACTCTGTAATTTTCTCTAACTCGTCGCCAAAAAATGACAACCGCCAACCCCGATCCTCAAGGTGGGCGGGCCAGATTTCCAGACTGTCGCCTCGCACCCGAAATGTCCCGCGCGCAAACCCCTGATCGTTGCGTTTATACTGTTGTGCGATAAGGTCCGTCATGACGCTGCGTTGGTCATATTCATTGCCAACTTTCAAATCGACAGTCATCGCCCCGTAGGTTTCCACTGATCCGATGCCGTAAATACACGACACTGACGCCACGATAATTACGTCATCACGCTCCAGTAATGCACGCGTGGCCGAGTGGCGCATGCGGTCAATTTGCTCGTTTATCTGACTCTCTTTTTCGATGAACGTGTCCGAGCGCGCCACGTAGGCCTCGGGCTGGTAATAGTCATAGAAGCTCACAAAATATTCCACGGCATTATCCGGAAAAAACGATTTCATCTCACCGTAAAGCTGCGCAGCAAGGGTTTTGTTGGGGGCAAGAATGATGGCAGGGCGTTGGGTCGCCTCGATGACTTTGGCCATCGTATAAGTTTTTCCCGTGCCGGTTGCGCCCAGCAAAACTTGGTTTTGTTCACCGGTTTTCAGGCCAGCCACAAGTTCTTTGATCGCGGTCGGCTGGTCGCCTGCTGGGGAAAATTCGGAGTGCAGCACAATCGGGCGCCCGCCCTCCTGTTTCACATGTTTCCCTATTTCCGGCGACGTTTGCATGAATGATTCCCCCACCCCTATCTTGATCCCTTTTTGTTCTTTCGCAAGAGGCATTGGCCCAATTAAGTCAATTTTCGCAATATTGCCGTTAAAAATAATTTCTCATCTTTGCTTAATTTTGTCAGCAATTGCCGGTTCACTTCATTGACAATCGCAAAAATTTGCGGGCCGATTTTCCAGCCTGACTGCGTTAAATGGATTTGATAGCTGCGCCGTGAGCGCACGTCATTACGCCGTTCCACCATGCCTTTTTCCACCAAAGCATCAATAGCGCGCGATGTGCTGTAGGCCGGTAAACTTACCTGCGCGCCAATTTGCGACTGGGTTAACCCCTCGTGTTCCATAAGCGTCATCAGGATGATAAATTCGTTCAACACCAGATTGATAGGCTTTAATTTTGCAACCAATGCAATGTGCTGATTTTTTGTTATGCGCGAAAGCATCCAGCCAATACTGTTTGTGCGCACCTGCCGGGCCGGATTTGTGTGGGTGTTTTTGTCGGTCATAGTAATAGTGTAGGTGTCTATGCAACAAATGCAACTGTTGCATTTGCAATTAAACTGATTTATTGTCCCGGAAACTAAATGTGAAAGGATTATCATGAAACGTTATCATCCCATTCTTGTTACTCTTCATTGGCTGCTGGCCACAATGATCATCGGTGGTCTTGTTATGGGCGGGCAGGTTCTGGCGAAAACGCCTAATTCGGATCCGGAAAAAATGCTTAGCCTTAAGATGCATATGGGGGTTGGTATCGCGATACTGGTGCTGATGGTT
>Ga0256845_1002202_pt1 | contig 14397 bp, 12 predicted proteins | sample RiftiametaG_FD_189101 | JGI IMG/M metagenome (GOLD analysis project Ga0256845, IMG submission 189101) | Tube worm associated microbial communities from hydrothermal vent at the East Pacific Rise, Pacific Ocean - Riftia | ecosystem: Host-associated > Annelida > Integument > Unclassified ...
TGAACATTTTGATGAAAAGATCTCAATCAAGAGGGTTAGAGAATTAAGAACTACAATTTTAAATGAATTATTTCATGGTCAAGACAGCAGCGGTGCAGCTATGAACAAAAACAATATTAACAAAAAAGCCAATTGCCTTTGTATGCTGGATTAATACGATTAATAAACATTCAGATTTTTACACTTATTGCGCAAATATGGGAGATTTCCTTGGAGAACCTTGCATCTGTGCCATTCCTGTTAAAAAAACAGAACAATACAAAGAGCAAAGAAAAGCCGATAAATTACTTCATCTTTGCAAAACCCCTATTGGAGTTGATCCTGGCATGGATGATTTACAATATATCGGGAGTAATTCATATATAGACTCAGAGCAATTTAATCAAAAAAAGAATTATAAAATACATAATGACTTTGGTGAGGATATTATCTCTTTAAGTGAACACAACCTTAAATATGCTTTAAGCCATATAAATACTTTAGACAGAAATATTGCAATCAATAAAATAAAATCCCTTTCAATTTAATCTTGACTAAATACAAGGTTAGTGGTACAAAACTCAATTCTATAAACTATATCTATAAACTATATAGAATAGAAAATAGAGTAGAAAAAAATTTATTTTAATCCTTGCTTGGATTCAAACTCAAAACAATCCAGGCTATAAACCCGAAAGGAGTCAAAATGAGAAAATACGAAACTATTTTTATCTCAAACTCAGACCTTCAGGAAAAAAAACAAAAAGAATTATTTGAAAAAGCCCAAACTATAATTGCACAACAAAATGGGAAACTTATTGATTTTGATGAGTGGGGCAATAAAAAACTTGCCTATGAAATCAAGAAAAAGACCCATGGTTATTATGTATGCATGACCTATGAGGGAACAGGAGAAGTTGTAGACGAACTCGAAAGAATTTTCAGGCTTGATGACAATATTCTTAAATTTATGACTATTCTTAAAAACGATAAGGATGTTATAGAACAACAAGATGAGGCTGAAACCACAGATGCAACAGAGGTTGAAACTTCAGACGAGGCTGAGACCGAAACTAAGACTGAGACTGAGGCTGAGGCTGAATAGATCTAAAACCAAGGAGGAATATTTAAATGGCATATCAAAATAAAAAATTTTTTAATAGACGTAAAATATGTAGATTTTGTGTGGATGACACTCTGAATATGGATTATAAAGATCCAAAAGCATTAAAACAATTTATTACGGAAAGAGGCAAAATTATTCCAAGAAGAATTACAGGAACTTGTGCAAAACACCAGAGAGAACTTTCCACCACTATTAAAAGAGCACGTCATATAGCTCTTTTACCATATGTTGGTAAATTTTAGTATTTCTTTAAGATGGACACTCAAAAAATGGTCAAATATTTGACACATAATAATATAATAATAAAAGACATATTAATTGGCATTTCAATTTGTCTTTTGATCTTTATATTAACATTAAGCCTGCCTTTACTCGGGTTTTTTGCAGCTTTATTACTTCCCCAGCCAGTGCTCTTTTTCAGGCTTAAACTCGGGAAGATTCTTGGAGCTGTAATTCCAATTGCAAGTTTTTTAATTATTATTATTGTCATGCAAAACCTTTTAGTTGATGTGTTCTTTTATGGTACTTTACTTTTAACCGGGTTTCTAATTGGTAATTTTATTGAAAAACATATTTCAATTGAAAAAACAATTTCATATACTGTTCTTTCAATAATTGGTATTTGCTTATTTTTGTTTGCCCTTTATATGCTTACAAATGAAAAAAGTTTTTTTATTATTATTTCCGATTATGTTGCAAAAAATATTGAATTAAGTTTTCAAATCTATTCTGATATTGGAATTGATCAGAATAAAATTGATGCTCTTGCAAAATCATCTGATCTTATACAACAGGTTATTATAAGAATCATGCCTGCCATGTTTACAACTTTGATTCTCTTTGTTACATGGCTTAACATCCTTATAATAAAAAAAATACTTAAAAAAGAAGGCGTGGTTATGTCCTGGCTTGGTATTTTAAATCACTGGAAGACACCTGATTATTTAGTATGGTTAGCGATTTTAACTCTGGCATCAGTTTTTTTACCTTTTGAAAATATAAAAATTATTGGATTAAATATATTCATTGTTTTGCTTTTGATCTATTTTTTTCAAGGCATTGCGATCATATCCTTTTTCTTTTCAAAAAAAAAAGTCCCGTTTTTCTTAAGATTTTTTATATATACCCTTATTATAATTCAGCAACTATTTGCGTTTATAATCATAGGGCTTGGATTTTTTGATACATGGTTTGATTTTAGAAAACTTAATTTAAAACAAAATTTACAAAATTAAATCTCGATCACATAAAGATCGGTTTTATGGAGAAAAAAAATGAAAATTATTTTAAAAGAGACAATAAATACTCTCGGTATCATTGGAAGTGAATGTGATGTTGCTAAAGGTTATGCGAGAAATTACCTTTTTCCACAGGGCAAAGCCATTGAATCTACACCACAAAACAAAAAAATGATGGAGCAGGCCAAAGCAAAATTTGATCTCCAGATTGCTAAAGAGAAAAAAATAGCTGAGGAAATGGCTGAAAAGATTAAAGATGTTGTTATTAACATCAAACGCAAAGTGCATGATGAAACCAAGCTTTATGGTTCCATTAAAACAAATGATATAAAACTTGCCCTTGACGAACAAAGTATTAATATTGAACGCCGTTCCATATTATTAGCCGAGCCTATTAAAGAAATAGGTGAATATAAAGTTCCAATACGTCTTTATAAAGATGTAGAACCTGAAATTACAGTTCAAATCGAACTTGAAACTGAACAATAAAAAAACTTTTCTGCCTCTATGTAATGGATTCCATTATATAGAGGCAGAAAATGATTGTTTTTTATATAAAACTTTAAAGACCTCATGGTAAAGATAAACAAAAACACAGACCCTTTACTCGATAAAACTCCACCACATGATATCAGTGCTGAAGAATCGATATTGAGTTCAATTTTTATTGATAATTCAACTCTTTTGGATGTCTCAGATATTCTATCTTATGAAGACTTCTATAAAAGTTCCCATCAGAAAATTTTTCATGCCATATTAGAATTATTTGCTAAAGATGAACCTGTTGATCTTGTAACTGTTGCAAACAGACTTAAAGAAAAAAATGAACTTGAAGCCATTGGTGGTGCAACTTATCTTGCTTCCATAGCAGATTCAGCTCCCATAGCTTTAAACGCAGTGCATTATGCAAAAATCATACAGGGGAAAGCTTCTTTAAGAAGACTTATTATCAATGCATCTGATATTATTGAGAAATGTCTTAAAGATAAAGGCGATTTTGATGATATTCTTGATTATGCTGAAAACTCAATTTTCCAAATTGCTGATTCAAAACAGGGAAAATCCTTTTCAAGTCTGCATGAACTAATAAATATCAATATTGATACCCTTGAGCAACAGCAGGAAAACGGTAAAGGACTTACAGGTGTATCAACCGGCTATCAATATTTAGACTCTATTACATCAGGTCTTCAAAACTCTGATCTTATTATACTTGCTGCAAGACCAAGTATGGGTAAAACTGCTTTTGCATTAAATATTGCCAGAAATGTTGCTGTATTTGAAAAAATTCCTGTTGCTGTATTTTCCCTTGAAATGTCAAAAGAGCAACTGTCAATGAGGCTTTTAACATCTGAGGCTAAAATTGATTCCACCAGACTTAAATCAGGGTTTATAAGCCCTGAGGACTGGGAGCGTGCTACCGGAGCTGCTGGTATCTTAAACAGTTTGCCTATCTTTATAGATGATACTCCAAATATTTCTTCTCTTGGTATACGCACCAGAGCAAGGAGATTAAAAAAAGAGCACAATCTTGGACTTATCATAATTGATTATCTCCAACTTATGAAAGCCCCTTTTCGTCTGGAAAGAAGAGACCTTGAGATTGCAGAAATTTCAAGATCTCTTAAATCACTTGCCAAAGAACTTAATATTCCAATTCTTGCATTATCTCAGCTTAATCGTTTATTGGAACAACGTAATAATAAGCGCCCTCTTTTATCAGATCTTCGAGAATCAGGTGCTTTGGAACAGGATGCTGATATTGTCTCTTTTATTTATAGGGATGAAGTATACAATAAAGAAGAAGATAACCCCAATAAGGGGAAAGCTGAAATTATTGTTGCAAAAAACAGAAATGGTGCAACTGGAACTGCTTTTATGCACTTCAAAGGTCAATATACCCGCTTTGAAGAACTTGCCCCGGATAATATGTATCAGGAATATGAATGAAAAAAAAAGTCATTGGAAATTTATCAGGTCTTAAAGCAACCCAGATCAAACAAATAGAAAATCTTTTTCATTTCAGGACACCACCGGAATTATTAATTTCAGAACAACAGATCCTGGAACTTGTATCCATATCCCATGAAATCAAACGTCAAATTGGTCTGCTCATTGACAGAAATGGAGAAACCATCCACGTAATTGCAGGGGATCCTCAAAAAATTGTCATACCGGTAACACCTGATTACATGGCGATTCCAGGCAGGCTCAAAGGTCTTAGATGCATACACACTCATTTAAAAAACGAACCTCTAAACAGAGATGATTTAACTGATTTAGCCCTTCTTCGACTTGATTATATGGCAGCTGTCTGTATAAATAAAAATGGCAATCTGGATAATATTTTTTCAAGCCATATTCTTCCTGATGCCCAGGGTCCGCCCTATGAGATATTACCTCCATTTTCCATTAAAAATATCAATATAGATTGTTTAAATCAAATTATTTCCATTGAGAATGAGCTGTCTCGCAACAATACTCTCTATAAAGCAAATAAAGGGAAAGAAAAAGCTTTATTGATTCATGTAACAACTGATAACCCGAAATATGCTGTTCCATCACTTGAAGAATTAAAAGAACTATGTAAAACCAGTAGAATTTCTATTATTGATACCATTGTCCAGAGAAGAAAAAAAATCGATTCTAAATTTGTTTTAGGGCGGGGAAAACTTACAGACCTTACAATCAAAGCCATTCAAAACTATGCAACCATGCTTATTTTTGATCATGAACTTTCACCTTCTCAAATCAGGTCCATTACAAATTTTGTTGAAATAAAAGTTATTGATAGAACACAGCTTATCCTTGATATTTTTGCAAAACAAGCAAAAAGCAAAGAAGGAAAACTTCAGGTTGAGCTTGCTCAAATGCAATATCTTTTACCAAGGTTAGCAACTAAGAATACTGCCATGTCCCGTTTAACAGGTGGAATTGGAGGAAGAGGTCCTGGCGAAACAAAACTTGAAATAAACAGAAGACGTGTACGAGATAAAATTACCAAATTAAAAAAAGATATAAATAAAATCCGTGCCCAAAGAAGGCAGCAAAGAGCAAAACGAAAAAAGAATAATCTTCCTGTGATTTCCATTGTCGGGTATACAAATGCAGGAAAATCAACTCTTTTAAATTCTCTTACACAAAGCAAAATACTTGCTGCAAACAAACTATTTGCAACACTTGATCCATCAAGCCGACGTCTCAGATTCCCTAAGGATACAGAGGCTATAATTACAGATACTGTCGGTTTTATTCAAAAGCTTCCAAAAGAGCTTATGGAAGCATTCCACGCAACATTAGAAGAGCTTGAACATGCCAATGTAATATTGCATGTTGTGGATATCAGCAATCCAAGATACAAACAACAAATGCAATCTGTTGAAAAAATTTTACAAAGCTTAAAACTCAATACTACACCCGTTATAAATGTTTTTAACAAACAAGATAGAATTGATTTAAAAAATTTTGATGAAACATGGCTTTTAAACCAGGGTCTGCTGATTTCAGCATCACAGAAAAAAACACTTAGCCCACTTGTAACCAGGCTTGAATCTGTGATAAAAAAATGTCTTAGCTAAACCATATGATTTTAAATAATTTTAAACTTTTTTTCAGGAATACTTTATTTAGCAAAAATGACTAAAAAACAAATTAAAAATATTACTATTATTCAATCAATAGATGATACTTCAGATATACCTGATTGCTTTGGCGAATTTGATAAATCTGATAAAGTCTGTTTAAAACACTGTTCAGTATCACTCAAATGTATTAGTGAAAAAATAATAAATCCAAAAATTGATATTTTAGACAGACTTATCAATTTAGAATATTATCCATTAAAACCTCAATAAAATATCTTGCCGGGATTCAGAATCCCTTTTGGGTCAAACACTTTTTTGATATCTCTCATGAGTTGGAGCTCAACTTGTCCTATTTCATTGGCAAGATACTTCATCTTTGTTATACCCACACCATGTTCACCTGTAATTGTACCACCAAGCTCCAATGTAGAGGAAAATAATTGTTCGACAGCTAATTGGGCTTTTATTAATTCATCAGGATTCTGTTTATCATACATTATATTGCAATGGATATTACCATCACCAGCATGACCAAAACTTGTAATAAAAAGCTTATTCTCCTTTTTTATTAATTCGATTTTTCTTACCATCTTTGGAATTTTATTTACAGGAACAACAATATCTTCATTAATCTTATTTGGAGCAAGTTTAAAAAGAGCTGGAGATAAAGCTTTTCTTGCTTTCCATAATTCATCTGCCTCTTTTTTATTATCAGCAACAATGATTTTAAAAACATCCCTTGTTTCACAAAATTTTATAAGCCTTGCAAAATTTTTATCAACCTGTGCAGCATCCCCATCAATTTCAACAATTAATAATGCCTCAACGCTATCTACGATATTAAATCCAAAATGTTCTTTAACACAATGTATGGAAGTTTTATCTAAGAATTCAATACATCTTGGTAAAACAGATTTACTGATAATGGCTGATACCATATCAGCTGCATCATCTAAATTTTTAAAAAGCAATGCCATTGTTTTAACTTTTTCAGGAAGAGCCAAAAGTTTCAAAGTAATTTCGCTGATTATCGCCAATGTTCCTTCAGAACCTGTAAGTAATCTTGTAAGATCATAACCTGCAACACCTTTTTTAGTTGTTACCCCGGTTTTTACTTTCTTACCCGACCCGAGAACCGCCTTAAGCCCTAAGACATAATCCCTTGTCACACCATATTTGACAGCGCGAGGTCCCCCTGCGCATTCTCCAATATTACCTCCTATTGTACAAAAGGATGAACTTGCAGGATCTGGAGGATAAAAAAGTCCTTTTGCTTCAACTGCTTTGTGCAAATCTCCTGTAATCACACCTGGTTCTACTTTAACATATAGATTGTCTGTATCAATATTAATAATCTTATTTAACTGATTCATTACCATTACGATACCTCCTTTGACAGGGACAGACCCTCCTGTCATACCAGAGCCGCTTCCTCTGGGAGTAACGTAAAAAAGTTCTTTATTCGCAAGGTTTAACACCTGAGATATTTGATCTTCATTCTCAGGGAAAAGAACAGCATCAGGAAGGAATGTGCTAGCCGCAGCATCATAAGAATAACAAACCAGTTCTTCTTTATTTGTCTTTATTCCATCTTTCCCAATAATTTTATGAAGCTTTTTAATAATAGAGCTTGATACCATAATTTAAATTTTACCGGTCTCTATTTTTTTAACCAAATATTTCATCTGTTCTGCAAAAGCACCATTTTTAGTTAATTCTTTTTCCACTGCATTTATGGAATGAATTGCTGTTGCATGATATTTATTAAAATTTCTGCTTATTTGCTGTAAAGGTTGATCTGTATAGCGTCGAGAAAGATAAATAGCCATCTGTCTTGGTTTGACAATTCTTTTTTTTCTTGATGACGATACGATCTCATCTAAAGAAAGTGAAAACTCTTTACAGACAAACTTTTTTATGGAATCAATTGAAATCTTTTTCCTGTTAACAGCCATATTAGTAAGAACACTTTTTGCAAGCGTTATATCAATATTTTTACCGAGAATAGAGCTTTTTGTCACAACGCCATTTAATCCACTTTCAAGTTGCCTTACATTATCACAAAGCTCTTGTGCCAGATAATCAGTAACATCTTTTGGCACAATAAAACCATTGTTTTTTGATTTCCTTTTCAAAATTCTAACTCTTGTCTCAAAATCAGGTATATCAATCTCGGTAATAAGTCCGAGGTCAAGCCTTGACTTGAGATGGTCATCTATTTTAGGTATATCACAGGGCACATAGCAGCCACTGAAAATAATTTTTTTATCTGCATCAAGAAGATAATCAAGTGTAATTGCAAGTTCTTTTTGTGTTGCCATTTTCCCTGATAAAAAATGAATATCTTCCAGTATTAATACATCACAATTTTTTCTGTATTTTGATTTAAAAGCATCAATAGAACCATTTTTAAGGGAAGATATCATTTCATTGGTAAAGTCTTCTGCAGTTACATAATAAACTTTCTGGGCAAGATTTGCAGAAATAATATAATGCCCTACTGACTGAGCAAGATGGCTTTTCCCAAGACCAGTATCTGCAAGCAGATACAGCATATTATTAGAACTAAAACCACCCCTGGCAATTGATAAAGAAGCAGAATATGCAAAATTACTATTATTTCCAACAACAAAATCTTTAAAAGTATATCCTTTTTTTAAATATCTTCCACTGCTGCATTGGATATCTAAACCAGGAAGAGGCATCTGTTTAGCTTTTGTAAAAGAATTTTTCATTGGAGCTGCAGCATAGGAAGCAATAATATCCTTTCTTTTCTGATCTCCAATCTTAAAGTCAAGTTTTAATTTATCATACCCGAGATTTGAAAACTCATTTTCAAATTTTAAAAAATAATTTTCCTTAATCCGCTTCATTGAAAAAACATTAGGGCACAAAATCTGAATAGTATTTTTTTCAAACTTTAAATATTTTAACGGCTCAATCCACATTCTATAACTGTGGTCAGGAATAGTGTTTTTTAATGTTAATTTAACAATTTCCCAGGTATTTTTCATAGGCTTCCAAAAGATATAGTTATAGGGTTAATATTATTCATAAATATCCATAGTGTCCAAGTAATATCAATTGTCTCCAATTAACCATCTAATTGAAAAGTGTATCTGTTTTTTTAGTGTATCTCACAAATCTGGTCAAACCTGATAAAACCATGTTAGACCAAGATTAGGATTATCAAGACAATCAAAAGATAACCTATTGATTTTACACATAAATAGATCGTGAAACGATAGGATATCCTTAAATTTCAATACTTTCTATAATTGACTCAAATTTAATGATATTTTAATGATTCAAAAGCTTTTAAATTTAATTCAAAAAAAAATTTACTCTCATTTATGATGTTTTTTTTATTTTTTCTTTGATTATTAAAGAAATCGTATAATATTTTAGAATCCTTAGAAATTGCATGGTTTCACAAATGATAATATTTTTTATGATTTACTTAACCATAAATTGATTGTATATTGCTCTTATTAAATTACATACACCAGACACTTAAATTATTTAAATAAATTATATGAAATCAACCTCTCAATTAAGAAACAACTTACCTGTGATTGGAATTACCATGGGTGATCCTGCAGGCATAGGACCTGAAATTGCTTGTCTTGCTCTATCTGCCCCTGAAATTTATGAAATATGTAATCCTATTATTTTAGGTGATATAAATGTTCTGGAAAAAAATTTGGAACTATTAAAGTTAAATCTTAAGCCTAAAATAATTAATAAAATAAAAAGCGCTTGCTTTCTTTATGGAGAGCCGGAAATAATACAATTGTCAGATATTGACAAAGACAAATTAATGCCTGGAATTTCAACGGCTCAAAATGGCACAGCAATGCTATCGTATATTGACAAAAGCATTGAACTTGCTATGGCAAAAAAAATTGATGGGATTGCGACCTGCCCAATTACAAAAACAGCTTTAAAAATGGCAGGGTCAAAATTTCATGGACATACTGAGCTCTTTGCCAAGGCAACAGATACTATAAATTATAATATGATGTTTGTCGGAAGCAAACTAAAAATTGTTCTTGTAACCATACATATTCCTTTATCTGAAGTGTCAAAATCCATAAGCATTGACAATATTTATCAAACCATTAAAACCACATGCACAAGTTTACAAAAAAAGTTTGGCATAAAACATCCTGCTCTGGCTGTTGCAGGATTAAACCCCCATGCCGGTGAAAATTCAATGTTCGGGGATGAAGAAGAAAAGATCATTACTCCTGCAATCAACCTGGCAAAAAAGCATGGTTTTAACGTATCAGACCCCATTCCTCCTGATACTCTTTTCCATAATGCCATAAAAGACAAAAACTATGACTGCATTGTATGCATGTACCACGATCAGGGCTTGATTCCATTTAAAATGCTTCACTTTGATGACGGAATAAATACAACAATAGGACTTCCCATAATCAGAACATCCTGTGATCATGGGACTGCCTATGATATTGCTTATAAAGGTGTTGCAAACCCCAAAAGCCTTATACAGGCAATAAAATCTGCTGCATTTCAGGCAAAAAACTAAAAATAATAAACGGTTATTTAATGAATTCTGAAAAAATTATTATTAAAGGTGCAAGAGAACATAACCTTAAAAATATTGATATTGAAATCCCAAGGAATTGTTTAGTTACCCTTACAGGGCTTTCAGGGTCTGGAAAATCAACCCTTGCATTTGATACACTTTATGCAGAGGGACAAAGAAGATATGTTGAGTCGTTATCAACATATGCAAGACAATTTTTAGGTCAAATGGATAAGCCTGATGTTGACTTAATAACCGGGCTTTCACCTGCTATTTCCATAGAACAAAAAACCGCAAGCCATAATCCTAGATCAACTGTTGGAACAGTAACGGAAATCTATGATTATTTAAGACTTTTATATGCCAGAGTCGGTACGCCGCATTGTTATAAATGTGGCAAGCCAATATCTTCCATGTCCATTGATCAGATAATTGATAAAATTCTAAACTTTTCTGAAAAAACAAAAATAATAATATTGTCCCCAATTATTACAAATAAAAAAGGCAGCCATGAAAAAATCTTTTTAAAAATTAAAAAAGACGGTTTTGCAAGGGTCAGGATCAATAAAGAAATTTTCCTTACAGAAGACTTACCTGACCTTAAAAAAAACAAAAGACATTCTATTGATATAGTTGTAGACAGACTGATTATCAAGCAGGGAATAGAAAAAAGGCTCACAGATTCCATTGAACTTGCCTTGTCTTTATCCAATGGTGTAATAAATATTTTAGATATTTCCGAAAACAAAGAGGTATTGTTCAGTGAAAATGCGTCCTGTATAGAATGTAATATCAGTTATCCTGAATTTACCCCGGCAAGTTTTTCTTTTAATTCTCCCCAGGGAGCATGTCCTGAATGTGACGGACTCGGATCTGTCACTGAGTTTGATCCAGATCTTGTTGTTCCTGACAGATCCCTATCTTTAAGAGATGGTGCAATTCTTCCATGGGCTTCAAGAAATTCTGTCCAGTTTATTGAGTTTATTGATGCCTTAACTGCTCATTATAAAGAAGATATATATACTCCTTTTAATAAACTTGATAAAAATTTTCAAAATGTTCTGCTTTTTGGTTCAAAATCAAAAAAAATCCCTTTTTATATTGAAAGAAATGGGAAAAGAAAAATTTATAATAAAAAATTTGAAGGCATTATCCCGAATTTAAAAAGAAGATACCATGAAACCGGCTCAAACTGGGCAAGAGAAGATATTAAAAAATATCTTAATTTCAAAACATGTTCTGCATGTAATGGAGCAAGGCTGAATAAAGCTTCAAATGCAGTTAAAATTGATAACACCAACATATCACAATTAACAGGTATGTCTGTTGCAAAAGCAAAAACATTTATTTCATCTATTAAACTCACAAAAAAAAACCAAATAATTGCCCATGGAATTATAAAGGAAATTGTTGAAAGAATTGATTTTCTTGAGAATGTAGGCTTGGAATATCTTACCTTGAATAGATCTGCTGCAACCTTATCCGGGGGAGAAAGCCAGAGAATAAGGCTTGCAACCCAGATAGGGTCAAAACTCACAGGTGTTCTTTATGTCCTTGATGAACCAAGTATAGGACTGCATCAACGGGATAATAAAAGACTTTTAAAAACTCTCATGGGTCTTAAAAACCTTGGCAACACAGTTCTTGTAGTAGAGCATGATGAGGAGACTATTTTATCTTCTGATCATGTTATTGATATGGGTCCTGGCGCAGGTATACATGGTGGTGAAGTTGTATTTGAGGGCAACCCTGAACAATTAATTAAATCTTCAGGCTCCCTTACAGGGGACTATCTTTCTGGAAAGAAAAAAATTCAAACTCCATCAAAAAGAAGAAAAGGCAATGGGAAACAGCTCAAAATTATTCAGGCATCTTCAAACAACCTTGCTTCCATTGATGTGTCCTTTCCTTTAGGATGTTTTACATGTGTTACAGGGGTTTCAGGATCGGGTAAATCCACACTGATTTTTTCAACTCTTTATCGAATTTTAGCAGCTTATCTACACCATGCAAAAACACCACCCGGTGTTTATAAAGGCATAAAAGGGTTAGAATATCTTGATAAGGTAATACATATTAATCAATCTCCCATTGGAAGAACACCAAGGAGTAATCCTGCAACCTATACTCAGGTTTTCACACATATTCGGGAACTTTTTTCAAAAACAAATGAAGCAAACGCAAAGGGTTATAAACCGGGAAGATTCAGCTTTAATGTAAAAGGCGGAAGATGTGAGGCTTGTAAAGGAGACGGAATTATAAAAATTGAAATGCATTTTTTACCTGATGTTTATGTTGCCTGTGATGTCTGTAAAGGTAAAAGATACAATAGAGAAACTTTAGATGTAAAATATAAAGGAAAAAATATTTCAGATGTTCTGAATATGACAATTAACCAGGCATCAGAATTTTTCACCAAAATACCTGCTATAAATACTAAGCTTAAGACTCTTATCGATGTCGGGCTTGGATATATAAAACTTGGTCAGTCTGCAACAACCCTGTCAGGAGGAGAAGCCCAGCGAATTAAACTTGCAAAAGAATTAAGTAAAAGAAGTACAGGCAGAACTATTTTTATACTTGACGAGCCTACCACAGGACTTCATACCCATGATATTAAAAAACTATTAGAAGTATTAAACCGCCTTGTCTCGACTGGTAATACCGTAATAGTAATAGAACACAACCTTGACGTTATTAAATTTGCCGACCATATTATTGACCTAGGTCCTGAAGGTGGAGACAAAGGAGGAAAAATTCTTGCTGTTGGCACTCCTGAACAGATTGCATCTTGTAAAAAATCATATACCGGACAATTTTTAAAAGAAATATTAGAAAACCAGGACAAATAATATATTATATCAACGGATAAACGAGAGACATGTTTTTGCTGCTTTATCAATCACACCAGGTTGTCCAATCATATTTTTAATAGTGAGCAAAGATTGTTTTACCAAAAATAATTTATCAGGATTATCAACCCAGTCTATCACTTTTAAAGCGATCTTATCCTCATCAATGGTCTGAACATATTCAGGTAAAATTTCTTTTTCTGCAAGGATATTTGGCATCCCTATATATTTAACTTTTACAATTGCTTTTATTATTTTAAATGTAAGCCATGGCAATTTATACATTATTATCATGGGGAGCCCAAGTATTGCATTTTCAACAGTAATGGTTCCTGATGCTGTAAGGCAGAACATTAATTTTGTTCTAAGGGCATAATTGTCTCCATCAATTATATCAATATAATCTATAATTCCTGATAATTGGCAAATATGCTCTATGGATGATCTTTCAAGAGAACCTGCTGCAAATACTAAAATTTTAGCCTTTTTATATACTTTACTTATTTTAATAATATTAAGCATGGGTAATAAAAGAGATTCAAGTTCAGATTTCCTTGATCCTGGCATTATACCAATCAAATTCAAGCCTTTATATTTCTCTATCAATGCATTGCAATTATTTGTTCTGATTTTTTGCTGTATTATATCAACCAGAGGGTTGCCAAAGTATTCTGTTTCCATTGAATACCTGGCATATAATTTTTGTTCAAAAGGAAAAATACAAATAACCTTATCCACATATTTTTTTATTTTTTTAACTCTATACTCACGTGAAGCGTAAACCTGAGGGCTGATATAATAAACAACCGGAATTGAAAATTGTTTTGCATATTCTGCTATGTGAATATTAAACCCGTAAAAATCAACCAATATTATAAGATCAGGTCGGTTTAATTCAAAATATATCTTTATTTTATTATCTAATAAATTTTTAAAAAACTTATATTTTTTATAAAGCCCATTTAATCCAAATCCTTCAATACTCAATGTGTCAGCAAGGAATACATCACACGCCTGACGCATTTTTTCTCCGCCAAGCCCTGTAACAATTTTTTTTTCGGGA
>Ga0256845_1002203_pt1 | contig 14395 bp, 12 predicted proteins | sample RiftiametaG_FD_189101 | JGI IMG/M metagenome (GOLD analysis project Ga0256845, IMG submission 189101) | Tube worm associated microbial communities from hydrothermal vent at the East Pacific Rise, Pacific Ocean - Riftia | ecosystem: Host-associated > Annelida > Integument > Unclassified ...
TGAAAATGTTAATTTCTTCTTTCTAGTAAAATCGCTATCATTATACCTAAAAGTAGTTTTTAGCTTTTCACTATTAAGTTCAATTTGAATTCTTTGAAGAATAATGTTAAGAGTTTTTTTTCATTTTTAACTATTTGATTATCAAATAAATATACAAAAATATAACAACAAAAACAAGCTTAACAGGCTGATATATAATGTATTAACCTCTTAACTTAATGACATTGCCTGCGCGGGGAAGAGTAAGGCAGTAAATAATTCTTCATCCAACAAAAAAATGCCAGAATAAATCTGGCATTTTTTTAAATATGAGATTGCTTCATTTAATTTCTCTTATCCTTCGACTACCCTTCGATAAACTCAGGGTGACACCGGAGACAAATTAAATCGCAATGACGAACTTAATTACTTCGCATAATTAATCGATCTTTTCTCTCTAATAACAGTCACCTTAACCTGTCCTGGGTAAGTCATTTCTGTTTGTATTTTCTCAGCTAAGTTAAACGACATAGTATCCGCTTCAGCATCACTAATTTTAGCACTTTCAACAATAACCCTAAGCTCTCTACCTGCTTGTATCGCATAAGCTTGCTCAACTCCGGGGTAAGTCATTCCAATTTTTTCTAAATCTTTAATACGGTTAATGTATTGTTCCATAACCTCACGTCTAGCTCCAGGTCTAGCTCCAGAAATAGCATCACAAACCTGTACAATAGGAGAAATAGTTGTAGTCATTTCTATCTCATCGTGGTGAGCACCAATCGCATTACAGATATCTGGTTTCTCCTTGTACTTTTCAGCGATTTTCATCCCTAAAATAGCATGTGGTAATTCTGGCTCATCATCTGGTACTTTACCAATATCGTGTAACAATCCAGCTCTTTTAGCAGCTTTAGCATCTAAACCTAATTCAGATGCCATTGTCGCACATAAGTTAGCAACCTCTCTAGAGTGCTGTAATAAATTCTGTCCGTAAGAAGAACGATACTTCATTCTACCAACCATTCTAATTAATTCAGGATGTAATCCGTGAATTCCTAAATCGATAGTTGTACGCTTACCAACTTCTAAAATTTCATTTTCTAATTTGTTTTTTGTTTTCTTAGCAACCTCTTCAATTCTTGCTGGGTGAATTCTACCATCAGAAACCAATTGGTGCAAACATAATCTTGCTATTTCTCTTCTAACAGGATCAAAACAAGATAAAATAATTGCTTCTGGTGTATCATCTACAATAATCTCTACTCCTGTAGCAGCTTCTAAAGCTCTAATATTACGTCCTTCTCTACCAATAATTCTACCTTTAACTTCATCGCTTTCTATTCTGAAAACAGAAACTGAATTCTCTACAGCTTGTTCTGTTGCAACACGTTGTATTGTTTGAACAACAATTTTTCTTGCTTCTTTATCAGCATTAATTTTTGCTTCTTCAACAACATCTTTAATCAATGCTAAAGCGTTTGTTTTAGCTTCATCTTTCAATGCTTCAACTAATTCTGCTTTAGCATCTTCTTGCGATAAACCAGAAATTTTTTCTAATTGTTCAACTTGCTTTCTATGAGCAGATTCTAACTCATTTTCTTTCGTTTCAACTATTTCCAATTGAACATTCAGGGTTTCCTTAATACGATCAACTTCTTGTTCTTTACGCTTAGCCGATTCAATTTGCTGAGATGCACTTTGACTTTTTTGATTTGCTCTATTCTCCAAATCAGAAATTTTACGTTCTCTATCGTTAATCACTTTTTCATGATCTTCTTTCAACTGTAAAAACTTCTCTTTTGCTTGAAGCAATTTTTCTTTTCGAAACACTTCAGCTTTCGCCTTAGCATCTTCAATAATTTTGTTGCCTTTACCTTCTGCTGATTTTTTCATCATCATTGCGACAATGCCTCCTGCAACAGCTCCTCCAAGAACAACACCAATAATAATACTTACTATGTCCATTTTAATTGTTTATAATATTAATATATAACCGTAGTTATAAAGTTCATTTTACTTTCATTTTAGCGCATAAAAAAAACCGCACAAATTTGGTTTGAATAAACCCGCTAAAAAAATTGTTGGAGCGGCCAAGTACGTTCGAACTTCCCATGTCCACAAAAGTGAATTCCTTATAAAGGTTTACAAGGGGCCTGTTCTAGGTTACTTATGAGCTTTGCTCCAATTAAGTAAAATGTTAGTTTATCAAACGAAATAAATTTGTACGGGACTTCTTTATAATGTTTCAATTAAACAGATTCCGCTATGCAGCGGAATTAGTTCAATATACTACGCTAAAGCGTAGATTATCACTAATATCACGATAAATTATTGCTTCTTATTTTAAAGAACGTTACAGATGTTGGTCTAACAATTGTTCTACCGCCATTAAATCATCTTCAATTCCAGTACTATCTACAATACCTTTCTTTTCCAAATCAAAGTTACGAGTAGCTACTTTAAGGGCAGCCATTGCTATAAGGTCTTGTTTGTCTTTTACTGCATACAAGCGTTGAAAATCATCAATTGATTGATTAATTTTTTCTGCTGCATTTCTAATACCTTCTTCTTCAGAAGCATCTACAGTTAAAGGGTAAACCCTATTTGCAATTTTTATTTTTATCGATAACTCACCCATTTGGGACGCTTTAATTATCTGTTAATTTGAGCAATACATTTATCTATCTCCCGTACCATTTCATTAATCTTTAACTTTACTTCTTTGGTACTTTCTCCTCCTCCAACGCTTCCCGCAATTCTCAACAACTTAACCTTGTCATTTAGTTCCGAAATTTGTTGGTTTTTTTCAGTTAATTCTTCTCTTATTTTTTCTATTTCATTAGAAAGTTTATCATTCTTTTCAATAAGTGCGACTTGTTTTACAACTAGTCTTTCAGTTTTTTTCCGAACTCCACTTACTAAATTAGAAATATCTTTCATGTGATTTTTTATACTTTTCTATTCTTGTCACATGGAACTCGCTAAATTAATTCACCTCAATTTGAGATTTTTCACTTTGCTCGTTTCATTTTGTAAATATCAAAATAAATTGATAATAATCAACCTTTACAAATTTAGTTTTTTTACACGGTTATATGTGTATAATCTAATTTAAAAAAAATATTTTTTTCATTTCATCATACATAGCTTTGCTTCCTATACTTTATTGGTATAACATTTGATAAAACCAAGCATGATAAAAAAAATTGTTTTCACATTATTTATAATTGCTGCAAGCCTAAACTCATTTTCGCAAGACAGTATTCCTAAAAACTATTTTCGATCTCCACTAGGGATTCCTTTATTTTTAGCCGGAAATTTCGGGGAATTACGTTCCAACCACTTTCATGGAGGCTTAGATATGAAAACACAAGGAAGAGAAGGTTTTAGAATTTATGCTGCTGCAGATGGTTTTGTCTCTCGAATAAAAGTTTCTCCTTGGGGTTATGGAAAAACCATTTACATTGACCACCCAAATGAAACTACCACTGTTTATGCTCACCTACAACAATACAAAGGAGCAATTGCTAAGATCGTTAAAAGCTATCAATACGAGAAAGAAAGTTGGGAAATTGACTGGTACCCTTCTGACACTTTAATGAAAGTAAAAAAAGGAGATGTAATTGCCTTATCTGGAAATACTGGAGGTTCAGGAGGTCCGCACCTTCATTTTGAAATACGTGAAACAGAATCTGAACATCCAATCAACCCGCTTTTAGTTGGCTTTGATATTAAAGATAATATTAAACCAACGATTAAAAGTATAATCGTTACTCCACTTAATGATACTAGTTACGTTAACAACAAACAAAAGCCTCAACGTTTTTTAGCTGTAGGAATAAATGGTGTTTACAAATTAAAATATGGGACAACTATTGCTGCTTATGGCGAAATTGGAATTGGAATTGAAACCATAGATAAATTAAATGGAGTAAGCAACAGAAATGGGATTTACTCTATTGAATTATCTCAAAATTTAGAAATTATATATCAATCAGAAATGAAGAAATTTAGTTTTGATGAATCAAGAGCCTTAAACTCATTAATTGACTATGAAATGTTTTTGGCTAAAAAAATACGCTATCAAAAAAGTTATATTGACCCGAACAATCATTTACAAATTTACACCCAACACAAAAATAATGGTGTTGTTCATTTTTCTATAACTGATAAAAATGCGTTTAAATACATTGTAAAAGATACTTACGGTAACACTTCTACGCTCTCATTTCCAGTAACAGGAAATTATAATAAAAAACTAATTAGTCCGGCTATAAAAATGTTATACGATACTACGTTTAGCTACCAAGACAGTAATTATTTCGAACAACAAAACGTTACTATTAGTATTCCTAAAGATGCGTTGTATAAAAATTTACCTTTTCATTTTTCTACTGCCGACACATTAACTGGAGCAATTACTCCTACCTATTTTATACATAATGAGTACACTCCTTTACACAAAGCAATAAGCGTTTCTATTAAAGTTGGAAGATTAAGCGAATACGAAAGAAGTAAAGCAACTATTGTACATTTTGATAGAAGAAAACGCTATTATGCTAAAGGTGGTACTTGGAGAAATAATTACATTACTGCTAAGTCGAAAAAATTTGGTGGTTTTGCAGTTATGATTGATACTATTCCTCCGAAAATTACACCTACTAACATGTTCGAGAATAAAAACATGTCAGGAAACTCTACTATTACTGTGAAAATAGCTGATAATTTATCAGGCGTAAAATCATTTAGAGGTACAATTGATGGCAAATGGATAATGATGGAATATGAAGCAAAAAAGGCAAAAATATTTTACACTTTTGATAACCTTCCAAAAGGAAAGCATAATTTTGAGCTCACATTAACTGATGGTGTTGGTAACACATCAAATGTATCAATACCTTTTGTGAGGTGAAAAATTAGCTCATTTTTTTTTAGAATATGTCATACCGAGCAAAGCCGAGGTATCTTTTGAATTTTCAGCACTTTTTCTCAAAAGATTCCTCTGTTCCACTGCGTTGCAATCGGAATGACAAACTCTCTAAATTTCTTTAACAATACATTTTCATTTATTGTTCTTGCATAGAATATTCAGTACTTTTGCAGGAAACAGAACGAGAATATGGATTTAAGCAAAGAATTTGAAAACAGCAGCTACAGTGTTAACATGCGTAAATTGGCACGTAAATCTCGTTTAGGTTTTGGTTACCAAGATATCAAACACATTACCATTCAGGATATCTTAATCATGAACAAACACAAGCAGTTAATTAACATTTACTTTGGTTTAGATAAAATTACTTTTATGGATGATATACTTGATGAATTAGGTATTGATGAAAGTATGCGTATTGAAAAGCCTGGAAAAATTAGAGACTTACCTAAACGTTATGAAGCTGTAGACAAAGCATTAACTGTTGTAAAAGCTCGTAAAAAAGAAGAAGTTGCAGCTTTTAGAGAAATGGCTAAAGAATTAAGAGCTGAAGTTAAAGCAGAAATGAAAGCTGATAAGAAAAAGTAAAAAAATACCACTATTTCTATCTTTTTGGCACTTTTCTCTCTATTACACTTCTTGTTTGTAACTATTTTACATTTTTTTAACATTTCTTTACAATACTTTTCCCTTTCTTGTGCTTACTTATTTTAGATTTACATCAAATAATTTGAACTAAATCTCTTTTCATGTAACTTTTTCTATAGTTAAGCCACTTACCTATAGAAAAAGATATAAAACTCAATCTTAATGAGCACCATTATAAAAACAACAGATGTGAGAAAAATTTTCGGAGTAGGCGAAAATGAATTTCACGCACTTAAAGGTGTTTCGTTAGAAGTGAAAAAAAATGAGTTTGTTGCCTTAATGGGAAGTTCTGGTTCTGGAAAGTCTACCTTAATGAATATTATTGCCTGTTTAGATACTCCTTCTGGAGGGTCTTATTATTTAAACGAAACCAATGTGGCAGGCATGACTGATGATGAGTTAGCATTAATCAGAAATGAAAAAATTGGAATTGTTTTTCAAACTTTTAACCTGCTTAGTAAAAAATCTGCTTGGGAAAATGTAGCACTACCACTCGTATATGCTAATGTAGAAAAGGATGAACGTTACCAAAGAGCGATAACTATTTTAGATAAAGTTGGACTAAAAGATAAAGCTGAATCAAAACCCAACCAAATGTCGGGTGGACAAATACAACGAGTAGCTATTGCTAGAGCATTAATAAATAACCCTAGCTTATTGTTAGCTGATGAACCCACAGGTAACTTAGATTCAACAACATCATATGAAATAATGAGTTTATTTACCGAACTACACCAACAGGGGAATACCATTGTTATGGTAACTCACGAAGAAGATATTGCAGAATACACACAACGAATTGTCCGATTACAAGACGGTTTAATTATCTCGAACGGAATAAAATAAAAGCATGATCAACTTAGAAAAAAAACATTGGATAATAATTGGAGCTGTATCTTTAATGATAATCGCTTTTATTTTTTGGCCAGAAAGTGAGAAAGATAAACTTTACAACACCGTTCAAAAAGGAGATTTTAAAATTGAAGTCAATACTTCTGGAGAATTGAAAGCTAAAGAAAGTGAAGACATTAAAGGTCCTACCAGTTTACGATCATACAGGATTTGGCAAATAAAAATTACCGACATTGTTCCCGAAGGTACTTATGTTAAAACTGGTGGTTATGTAGCTCAATTAGATAAATCTGAAGTAGCAACTAAGATTATAGAAGCTGCTACAGAGGTGGAGAAAATAACCACAGAATACGAACAAGCAAGATTAGATACTGCAATTGAAATGATGAAGTTGCGAAATGATTTAATCAACCTGAATTACGAAATTGAAGAGAAACAACTTATTTCTGACCAAAGCACTTATGAAGCTCCTGCTGTTCAGCGACAAGCTGAAATTGATTTAGAAAAAGCAGAGAGGAGTCTCAAACAAAGCATCAATAATATTGCTTTGAAAAGACAACAAAACACAGCAAAACTTTATCAAGTAAAACTATCATTACAACAACAACAATCTAAGCTAACTCGTTTAGAAGAAGTTGTTCAAGATCTAAAAATTATAGCTCCAAAAGACGGGATGGTTGTTTATAAAAGAGATTGGAATGGAACAAAGATAACCTCTGGGAGCCAAATTAGTGTTTGGGATCCAACAGTTGCTACCCTACCCGATTTATCTAAAATGGTAACCAAAACTTATGTAAATGAAATTGATATTAGTCATTTAAAAAAAGGGCTAAGCGTTAACCTTACCATTGATGCCTTTCCTGATAAATCCTTTACAGGAAAAGTAGTTGAAGTTGCTAATGTTGGTGAGCAATTACCTAATAGTGATGCCAAAGTATTTGAAGTAACCGTAGAAATAAATGAAAAAGATACCCTATTAAGACCTGCAATGACAACTAACAACCAAATACTAATAGAGGAATTAAAAGATGTAGTTTACATTCCACAAGAGAGTGTATTTATTACAGATTCTATTAGTTATGTGGTAACAAAAACTACATTAGGCTTAAAAAGACAACAGGTTGAGTTAGGAAAAACAAACGATAATTTTGTTGTAATTATAACTGGAGTAACAGTCGGAGAAGAGTTACTAATGGTTAAACCAGAAGACGTTGAATCAATATCTTGGAGGGAATAATTGATTTATAATCAACGAAATATTAAAATTGCTTTTGAAGCATTGTTCGAAAATAAATTTCGATCAGGATTAACCGCACTCGGAATTATTTTTGGAGTTGCTGCCGTTATTACAATGCTTGCTATTGGTAACGGTGCTCAGCAACAAATTATAGAACAAATAGAACAAGTAGGTGCTAAAAACATTATTATCAGACCTAAAAGCATTGGAAATGTTGAAGAAGAAGATAATGTAACTAAAAAATATAGCCCAAAACTATCACTAAATGATGTTAAGTCTATTCAAAAAATATTACCATGCATAGAAAAACTAACTCCTTTTGTCACCTATAAAACTGCAGCTATTGCCAACGGGAAAAGGAAAAATTGCAACTTAGTTGGTGTTAGTGCTAATTACTTTTCCATCTATAATTTAACATTAGATAAAGGTGTTATTTTTTCTGAATTACAAGAAAAAAAATCGGATGCGGTTTGTTTAATTGGAGCCAACCTTGCAACAAAATTATTTGCAGGTAAAAACCCTATTGGAAAAACGTTAAAAACAAATCGGTTGCAACTTTCTATTATTGGAATAATTTCTCCTGGCGGAAAAATAGGAGAATCATTGCAAAGTATTGGAATGAACAATTATAATGATGAAATTTTTGTTCCAATAAATACCGCATTGAGAAGATATAAAGATAGAGCTAGAATAACAGAAAAATCACTTATCGTTAAAAACAATGATAATGATGAGGATGAAGCTCCAACACCAATTGAAATTGGAGTTACCGATCAAATTGAGAAAATTATAATTGGAATTACCAACACCGATTATATGAGTGAAAGTGTTGACATTGTTTATCGTTTATTATTAAGAAGACACAATGGTGTAGAAGATTTTGAAATTGTAGTCCCAGAACAAATTCTTCAACAAAAAAAACAAACTAACGATATCTTTAATATCCTTTTAGGCGTAATTGCAGGCATTTCTTTATTGGTTGGAGGAATTGGAATTATGAATATAATGCTCGCCTCTGTATTGGAACGAATTAAAGAAATAGGATTACGAATGGCTATTGGAGCAAAAAAACAAGACATTAAAGAACAGTTTGTTTATGAGGCTGGTTTAATTTCATTTTTTGGAGGAATTGCTGGAATATTACTCGGTATTTTCCTATCCTATCTCGCAGAATGGGTTACAGGAACACCAACAATAATTTCAATTTGGAGCGTTATCATTTCTTTTTTTGTAAGTGCATTTATCGGAGTTATTTTTGGGTATATCCCTGCAAAAAAAGCTGCAGAGCAAGATCCTGTTCACTCTTTAAGACAAGGTTAATATGAATAGATTTTTAATAATAATTAGCTTATTACTACTAGTATTTAATACCAGTGCACAAAAAGTATTGTCCTTAAATGATGTAATTACTGAAGCTAAAACAAAAAGTATTAGAAGCAAACAAATTGAAAATCGATACCAAAATTCTTATTGGAGAAACTTCTCTTACAAAAAACAATTTTTACCTTCTTTAGTTTTTGACGGAACATTACCCCAACTCCAAAGAGCTATAAGTAGTGTAACCCAGCCAGATGGTTCAGAAGTTTTTGTAAATAGAAATGTTTTTTCGAGCAGCGCAAACCTCAGAATTAATCAAGTAGTTCCATTGGTTGGTGGAAACTTTTTTGTAGGCACTGGGATAGACCATATTCGCCTTTCTGGCGATGCTAACTCTACCACTTATTTAAGTAGACCTATAGAATTTGGCTACTCTCAAAACCTATTCGGTTTTAATCAATACAAATGGGATAAAAAAATAGAACCTCTTTTCTTTAACGAAGCTCAATTACTTAAAAATGAAGAAATTGAAGAACTCTCTAAAGAATCTGTAAACAAATATTTTGATTTACTACGCTCCCAACTGAGTTTGAAAAATGCCGAAAAAAACTTTTTAAATAATGATACTATTTACAAAATTGGTAAAGGAAGATATGGTTATGGAAAAATAGCCGAAAACGAGCTATTACAACTAGAGCTTTCATTACTAAATTCTGAAATAGCTTTTGAACAAGAAAAAGTAAATTTTGAATTAAACCGACAACGATTAGCCACATTTTTAGGTTATTCCTCATCAGAAAAAATTGAACTAAAATTAGATTCTATAATTCCTGATTTTGAAATAGACTATACTGAAGCATTAAAATATGCGAATCAATTAAATTCAGCACTACTACAGCAAGACCGAGAAATTTTTGAAGCAGAAATGAATGTTGCCCGAGTAAAAAGTACGAATCGATTTAGTATTGACTTAACCGCTACTTTCGGGCTAAGTCAAACTGCAAACACAATAAGTGAAGCATACATCGCTCCTCAAAATCAAGAATTTATTTCTTTAGGAATAAGAGCTCCACTTATTCAATGGGGATTAGGAAAAGGAAGAATAAGACAGGCTAAAACCAATGCAGATTTAGTTCGCTCAACTGTGGAACAAGCAAAAATTGATTTTGATCAAGAGATATTTGTTACTGTTGCTAATTTCAACCTTAATAAAAAACAATTATCAGTAAGCAAACGAGCCAATGAAGTTGCCGATAAGCGTTTCTTTGTATCTAAACAAAGATATTTACTCGGTAAAACTATAATAACCGATTTACAAATTGCTCAACAAGAAAAAGATAGGGCTCTTATTAACTATATTAATGCTAATCGTTCTTTTTGGAGATCGTATTATCATGTTAGAAAAATTACACATTACGATTTTGAAAAAAAGACTCTAATTGAAAATTAAAATCACACCTCCACTACCCCGCTCTTTTTTTTTAAATAATAAGACCTATATACTATAAAAAGTAAATCATTCGTAGTTTTGATTTACGATGTCCATCAAGAAATTTCACATACTTATTTTATTCACCTTTATTAATTTAATTGGATATGCTCAATTAGATGGTAGCAACCAAGCTAAAACCTGGGCAGAAGACAACATCTTTTTAGATGGTAAAATAACCGATTACTATACCGGAGAATCTATTTCTGATGTTAGTATTACAGCTACTGCTAATGGTAAAACTATTGCAAAAGGAACATCTGACGGTAAAGGAAGTTATAAATTAGTATTAGAATATGACAAGGTTTATACGATAAGTTTCTCTAAAGCTGGTTTCACCAATAAAACTATTACCATGAATACCAATGGTGTTCCTGATCTAAAAAGACAAAAAGTTCCTGATATGGGAGCCGAAATAACCTTATTTAAACCAAACGATTGTATTAAAACTGATTTATTAGACTCCCCAATAGGTAGAGCCATTTATTTCCCTAAAAAAAATGTAATGGATTGGGATATGGAGTATTCTATGCCTCGTTTAGAAAAACTAAATAAATTGTTAGAAAAATGTGCTAAAGAAGCTGAAAGAGAAGCAGCCGAAGAAGCTCAAAAAGAAAAAGATTATAACCTCGTAATGAAAGAAGGAGACAAAGCTTTTAGTAAAGATAATTTTGATGAAGCAATTGTTGCTTACAAAAAAGCAATCGTATTATTTGATGACAGACCAGAACCGCAATCAAAATTAAAATTGATAGAAACAGAATTGGCAAAAAAAGCTGAAGCTGAAAAACAAAGAGCTGAAGAAAAAGCTCGTGCCGAAGCTGAATCTATAGCAAAAACTGAGGAAGAAGCTGCCGCTAAAAAAGCAAATGAAGAGCGTATTGCCAAAGAAAATGCTGAGCAATTAGCTTTAGAAAAAGCTGAAGAAGAACGATTAGCAAAAGAACAAGCCAAAGCTGAGGAAGAAATTGCAGCTAAAAAAGCTGCTGAACAAAAAGCAAGAGAAGAAGAAGAAGAAGAAGAAGAAGAAGAAGAAGAAGAAGAAGAAGAAGAAGAAGAAGAAGAAGAAGAAGAAGAAGAAGAAGAAGAAGAAGAAGAAGAAGAAGAAGAAGAAGAAGAACAGGCACTTACTAAAGTGAAAACAGAAAATAAAGCAAAATTATTAGCACAACAAGAAGCTAAAAAAAGAAAAGAAGCTGAAACAAAAGCACTAGCCCAAAAAGAAGCTGCTAGAAAACGTAAAGAAAAAGAACGGTTAGCAAAAGAACTAGCTGCTAAGTTAGCCACAGAAGCAGAAAAAGAAAGAGCAGAAAACCAAGTTAAACTACAAGAAACCAAAAAAGAAGTTATTGTTGAAATTGCAAAAGAAGAAGAAAAAGCATTTTTAAAAACTACCGAAACAACACAAAATACCTCAACAGATAAAGCTAATGGTATTAAATTTAAAAGTAAAAACGATAACAAAAGTAGACACCTTTACCAAAAACCCAACAAACATAAAAAAGGTAAAGGACCGCAACCTAAAAGAAGGATCGTTTTCTAACAAAAATCATCCTTATTTTCTTTCTAATTTTTCATCATCAAGTGCATGGTAAAGGAAACTTACTAAATGTAACATTTGATCTCTCCCTTTTTTTTGCCCCCACTTAGTTGCTAAAAATATTAAAATCTCTAATATTATTCCAATAGGAATAAGCCAAAGTAGATTCGTTTCATGCCCCATATTCCATTTTACTAAACCATACATCCCTCCAAACAATAATATAACAGCAACTGAAATATAAAAGAACATCATCATCATCCACACAGTTTGTTTCGGACCAATTAAACAACGAATATTGGTGTTTAGATCCTCCTCTTCATCTTGTTCTATTACCACTTCCATTGCAGGCGACCAAAAATGTTGTTCATCTTCTGGTATTGATAAAAACACATGCGTTCCTTTAACTTTACCAATAATTGTAACATCTTTTGGTAAGGCATTTTTAACTCTTTCTAACAATTCTTTACTCGTATAAGATTTAGAGATTAATTTAAATCTTGGTCGAATTTCTATATCATCAGTATTGTGCGTATTAAAAGCCATGCTTAAAGATATAAAATATTTAAGTTCTTCTTAACTTCGCGTCAAATTTTATTGACATCGATATGCTAAATTTATCAAACAGAGGATTAGAAATGCCTGAATCACCAATTAGAAAATTGGTGCCATATGCTGAAGCAGCAAAGAAAAAAGGAAGAATTGTTTACCATTTAAACATTGGTCAGCCAGATATTGAAACGCCAAAAGTAGCAATTGATGCAATTAAAAACATTGATTTAAATGTAATAGAATATAGCCATTCTGCAGGTATTGAATCTTATAGAAAAGGATTAGCAGATTACTATAACAACTTAAATCTAAATGTTTCTTTTGAAGATATTTTAGTTACAACTGGTGGATCTGAAGCCTTATTATTTGCATTTAACTCATGTTTAAATGAAGGTGATGAAGTTATCATTCCTGAACCATTTTATGCGAACTACAATGGTTTTGCTAAAACTGCTGGTGTAAATGTTATACCTGTAACATCATCTATTAATGAAGGGTTTGCATTGCCTCCTATTGAAGAATTTGAGAAATTAATCACGAACAAAACAAAAGCAATTTTAATTTGCAACCCAGGAAATCCCACAGGTTATTTATATTCTAAAGAAGAGCTAGAGACTTTACGTGATATTGTTAAAAAGCATGATTTATATTTAATAGCTGATGAAGTTTATCGTGAATTTTGTTACGATGGACAAACACATTACTCTGTTTTTAATTTAGAAGGAATAGATGACAACATGATTGTTATTGATTCTGTTTCTAAGCGTTACAGTATGTGCGGAGCTAGAATTGGAGCTTTTGTATCTAAAAACAAACAGTTAATTGATATCGCTTTAAAATATGCGCAAGCAAGGTTAAGCCCTCCAACTTTAGGGCAGATAGCTGGAGAGGCAGCTTTACAAACGCCACAAAATTATTTTGATGATGTAATTAGTGAGTACGTTTCGAGAAGAGATATTGTTATTGAAGGATTGAACAAGATTGAAGGTGTAAAATGCCCTAACCCTGGTGGAGCATTTTATGCAGTTGCTGAATTGCCAGTAAAAAATGCTGAAAAATTTTGCCAATGGTTGTTAGAGGAATTTGAGTATAACAATCAAACCGTGATGATTGCTCCAGCAGCAGGATTTTACGCTACAAAAGGATTAGGTGAAAGAGAAGTTAGAATCGCCTATGTACTCAATAAAGAAGCTTTACAAAATGCGATAGAATGTTTAGAGCAAGCTTTAAAAGTTTATCCGGAAGCAATAACCCTTAAATAATAATTAACCAATCGTTTCTCGTTAAGTAGAAAACTCATTCCTAACCCCTAATATATAGGAATTTCTAACATAATTTGTCTATTTTTGTTAGGTTAATACAATAATTTACTAAAATTAAAATATGAAAAAGATTTTTATCGTTGCCTTGGCTGTAGTATTTACAGCAAACCTAGCTGCTCAATCTATTCAAATAGAAGGCGTTAAAGGAAAAAGATTTAATGGTGTAAAGCCTATTATGTCAGAAGTTGATGAAACTGTAAGTGGTTACTACACATACTATATGCTTGATAAAGGTAAAAAAGGTGCTAGAACTTTTGAATTTGCCATTATTAATAAAGGCGTTACAAAAGTGGTTAAAACACCTATTACGCTTCATAAAAGTGCACAAATTAATAATACTGTTTTTAATGGGAAATTTTTCTTAATTTCTTACAATGACTTTAAAAACAAGAAGGTAGTTTTTAATGTTATTGATTTAGCTGGAAAGATTGTAAAAACGAAAAATATTCCAACTGGCAAAATAAAGTATACAACCAGTACCGTATATCCTGCTGCAGGAGGTGAAGGATTTTATGTTGTACGTCCA
>Ga0256845_1002204_pt1 | contig 14394 bp, 7 predicted proteins | sample RiftiametaG_FD_189101 | JGI IMG/M metagenome (GOLD analysis project Ga0256845, IMG submission 189101) | Tube worm associated microbial communities from hydrothermal vent at the East Pacific Rise, Pacific Ocean - Riftia | ecosystem: Host-associated > Annelida > Integument > Unclassified ...
CCCGACCTCGGAGCCGTTGTGGAGCTCGATGTCGAGGTGGGGTAGGTCCTCCGCCACCCAGCGCGCAGGGACAAAATCTCCGTACACTTGGCGAAGCTCCCGGTCGAAGGTCAGGACCTCGACGCGGACCTCGGGCTGAAGCTCGGCCAAGACCCCGAGGTAGGTCGCGGCCGCCTCGAGCAGACGCTCGCGCTCCTTCGCCGGCAGCGAGAAGGAAGCGTCGACCACGACCATCACCCGGCGCACCGGGGGCAGCTCGGCCAGGCTCTGGGGCAAGTCGAAGCGAGCCGCGGCGATCCGGCGCGCAGACTCGGGCACCCCCATGGACGCGAGCTCGAGCTCGGCGCGATGCAGACGAGGCAGCGCACGGTCTCGCGCGCTGAAGCTGAGGGAATGCCCCTGCCGGCCGCTGAGCTCGAGGCTGGGCGATAGATCGAGGTCGTCGACGGCGACCGAGAATCCCGCGGGGAGGTCGGGCGAGAAGCGGATCGCCGCGGGTCCATCGACATGCGGGAAGGCCGGAAGCTCGACCCGGTACACACCCCGGTCGTAGTCGGGTGTGTAGCTCAGGCGATACGAGATCGTGCGCGTGCCCAAAGGGGGGATCGGATAGAGCTCGAGGTCGGCATCGCAGTACCCGCGCGCGAGCGTCACGACCGTGTCTGCGTCGACGGCTGGGTCTGCGCTCGGCGCTGCGTAGAGGTGCCCCGACCAGAACGTCTCGACATCGGCCGTCGGCAGCACCGGCGCCTCCACCCACGCCCCGGCTCCATCGACGATGCGCAGGTCGCTGACCGTGACCTCACAGTCCAGGTCCAGGGGGAGCTCGAGCTGAAGCGGGTACAAGCTCGGGTTGAAAAACCGTCGCGTGACCACGAGGTCAGTGCGCTCGATGTCGAGCGTGACCTCGATCTCGTAGTACTCCTGCTCGATAATCTGCCCAGGGTTGCCCGCCGAGGACACCGCTGGCAGGGCCAGCAGCGACGCCAAGAACAAGGGAGCGAGGGTCACGGCTCGGGTCACGAGGCACCAGACCAGCGCTCCCGCGCGAGGTTCCCATCTCGGACGACACAGACGACCAGAGCTCGGCGCTCGGTGCTCGGCGCTCGCCCGGCAGAGCTCGGCGCTCGCCCGGCAGCCGGCTCCACCGGGCGGGTTCATCCCTCGATCTCGAACACATGGACCACGTCGGGTGCCCGCCTCCAGGTCTCGGGATCTGCCGGATCGACGGGTGGAGCGCTGGCCGTGAGCTCGATCGCCGAGCTGCCCTCGAGCGTGCAGGGGTCCGCGACCTCGGGAAGCTCCACCCACCACACGCTGCCGTAGCCCGGGCCCGCGCTCGGGTATTCAGCCGGGCCCACACCCACGGCCAGGCCACCACCATCGGGCGCGAGCGCGAGGGCGTGCGGTCGCAGGGGCTGGCCACCGGCGCTCGCCGTCCAGGCGCCGGCGTCGTCGAGGGCGCCCAGTCGCCCACAGAGCTCGATCTCGCCGCTGCCCGATCCCCCAGAGAGGTCTCCCGCGAGCACGACCACACCGCGCTGATCCCCGTCCGTGCGCGCCATCAGCCACCGCGGGTCTGCATCTCCATCGCCAGGGCTGGGCGGCAACAGGCGCAGCTCACGGATCGCCCACGAGCTCTCCCCCTCGAGCACGGACCAACCCCGCAGCCCGCAGCTCGCGTCGAACCACCACAGCCGCGCGTCCTCGGTAGTGCTGAAGCCGGGTGGGGTCTCGCCGACCACCACCCCACCGAGCCCGTCGGGCGCGAGGTGGCGGACCCGCTTGGCGCTGAAGGGGATGTCGCCCGTGCAGACCACGCTCGGGCTCCCCCGCCCCGCGCCCCCCACCCCGCGCACGTCCAGGATCACCACGGCCTCGTCGCCGTCGCAGGCGAGGGCCACAAACTCGCCCTCGTCGTCGAGAGCCGTGAGTCCCCAGGCCCCGTCGCAGGGGAGCGCGGTCGAGCGCAGGGCCTCGCCCGGGCGCACGGCCAGGATCGAGCTGCCGTTGACCCACGCCCCCTCGGGCACAAAGAGATCGTTGGCGAACACGCCGATCAGCAGATCTCCGGTGCGCACGCCGGCCTCTGTGTGGGCGAGCAGGGCCAGCGGCTCCATCGCGCCCAAGGGCGCGAGGCTGAGCCCGGCGCCGACGCTCGCCTCACCCGAGTCGGGATCGACGGAGAACCACGCCTCGAGGGGGAAGCGCCCGCCCGCCGGGACCGCGGCCACGCTGGTCGCAGGCACCCGCAAGAGTGAGCCCTCGTCCACGCTCGGGTAGTGACTGAGCAGCACCTGCAGTCCGTCGTCGGCCCAGGCCAGACCGTAGGGTTCGTCGAGCTTGGCCCCCGTGATGTCCCCGCCCGGGTTGGGCTCGAGGTCCAACATGAGCGCGCCCCGGTAGACCGGCCCCGAACCCGAACCCGGAGCCGAGAACAACTCGACCCGATCGTCGACCGTCTGGCTCACGGCGACCACCGTGCAGCGCGTGTCGACCGGGCAGCCCAACAGCCCGGTCGCCGCCGGGCCCCCCGAGTCCGAGCCCGCCTCCGCGTCGAGGGCCGCGTCGTCGCTGTGGCACCCCGCGGACACGACAGCGAAGATCATCGCGACCGAGCTCCATCGCTGCATGCACGCAGCGTAGCAAGCCTCACAACTACGCCGCCTAATCACCCTGCCCTGCCCCGGCCCGGCGCTGGCCGATCGGCCGCCCGATCGACCTCCGGCTCCCTCTGCCGAGATCTGCGCCGTGCTCCGTCTCGAGATCCGGCCCGAGATCCAAGCTGGTGCGACCCACCCTGCGCAGGCGCCCAGCTCCGACACCGGTCGCCGGCCGACAGGAAAAAACCCCGGGAATTGGCCTCCCTTTTGCTGGTCGGGCACCGCGCCGCGCGGCTAAATTGGAGCGCGCAGCCCCATGGCCAAGAAGAGCACCAAGTTCGGCACCTTCGGCGGGGTGTTCACGCCCTCGATCCTCACGATCCTCGGCGTCATCATGTACCTGCGCCTGCCGTGGGTCATCGGCAACGCCGGCCTGTGGATGGGCTTGGGGATCATCGCCGCCGCGCACCTGATCTCGGTGACCACGGGTCTGTCGATCTCGTCGATCGCGACCGACAAAAAAGTCGGCGCCGGCGGGCCCTACTACATCGTCTCGCGCAGCCTCGGCCTGCCGATCGGCGGGACCTTGGGCCTGGCCCTGTTCGTGGGGCTCTCGTTCTCGATCTCCCTGTATGTGATCGGGTTTTGCGAGAGCTTCCTGGCCTACTGGGACATCGACCCGACCATCGAGAACATCCGCATCTACGGTACGGCGACGATCACCCTGCTGACGGTCGTCACCCTGGTCAGCACCAGCTTCGCGATCAAGACCCAATACGTAATCCTGGGCCTGATCGCCTTCTCCCTGGTCGCCATCGGCCTGTCCCCGGGGGCACCCGCCACCGAGTTCCACCTCCAAGCACCCAAGGACGGGGACGCGCTCGCGCTCGTATTCGGGATCTTCTTCCCGGCCGTCACCGGATTCACGGCCGGCGTCAACATGTCGGGCGACCTCCAGGACCCCAAGCGCTCGATCCCCGTGGGCACACTCGCGGCCATCGGCGTGGGCCTGGTGGTCTATGTGTCTCTGGCCATCTTCTTGGCCTGGCGCGTGCCCGAGGAGGCGCTGCGCAACAACCCCAACATCTTGGCCGAGATGTCGGCCCTGCCGATCGTGGTCATCGGCGGGATCTGGGGCGCGACCTTGAGCTCGGGCCTGGGCAGTATTCTGGGCGCCCCGCGGATCTTGCAGGCCATGTCCGCCGACCGGGTGACCCCGGCGTTTTTCGCCCACGGCCACGGCAAAGACAACGAGCCCCGGCGGGCCCTGGTCCTGGCCTTCCTGATCGGTGAGGTCGGCATCCTCATCGGCGAGCTCGACGTCATCGCCCGGGTGGTCTCGATCTTCTTCATCGCCACCTATGGGTTCCTGAACATCAGCTGCGCGATCGAGAGCTGGGCGAGCACGGACTTCCGCCCCGAGTTCCGGATCCCCCGCTTCGTGAGCGTGTTCGGGGCCCTGGTGTGCATGTTCGTGATGGTCGAGCTGGACATCTGGGCCACGGCCGCCGCCGCGATCGTGTTCGCCGGCCTGTTCTTCTATCTCAAGCGCCGCGAGCTGGCCCTCGAGTCGGGGGACACCTGGGAGGGGGTCTGGTCCTCCCTGGTCCGCTGGGGCCTCGAGCAGCTCCAACACGGCAGCCAGGGCGAGCAGCGAGGTTGGCGACCGAACGTGATCACCCTTAGCTGGCGGGCCCAGGCCGACCGGGCCTCCCTGCTCGGTTTTGGGCTCGAGCTGATCCGCGACCGCGGTGTGCTCAGTGACTTTCGGCTCCAGACCCCCAAGGAGGCCCGGCGCCAGCAAGATGAAGAGCGCGGCGCCCAGACCCAGACCCAGACCCAAGATTCGCGGCGCTCGGGGATCCGCGCCCGACTCCAGCCCGAACCCAGCCCCGAAGAGGGAGACCCGAGCATCGCCGGCCTGTTCAAGCGCCAGCTCGAGACCCGGGATCCCTGGGCCACCGCCCGATCGATCGCCCGCTTCCACGGCTTCGCCGGGCTCGAACCCAACACCGTGTTGATGAGCTGGGCCGAGCACCGCCACGACACGCCGGGCTTCGCCGAGACCCTCGACGAGCTCGTCGAGCTCGACTACAGCGTGCTGCTCCTGGCCCGAGACCCGACCCGCGACTTCGGCAAGCGCGAGCGCGTGGATCTTTGGTGGACGCCGCGCCAGGGCAACTTCGAGCTCAGCGTGGCCCTGGTCCGCTTCCTCGGTCTGTCCGACGACTGGCGCCGGGCCAAGCTGCGCTTCTTCCTGCTCAACGACGACCCGAGCCGTGGCGACGCCCTGTTCAAGTCGGCCCAGCGCGCGCTCTCGTCGGCTCGGGTCCAGGCCGACGTCAAGGTCCTCAACAACGCGATCGGCAACCGCCCCTTCCACGACTGGGTCCGCCAAGAGTCCAGCGAGGCCGACCTCGTCGTGCTCGGCCTCCCGCCCGCGGCCATGGTCAGGCAACCCGAGCAGCTCGAGGCCCTCGACGACCTGTTCGGGGACCTCGGCAGCGTGCTCGTATGCCGGGCCGCGAGCAGCTTCCCGAGCGTGCTGCAGGTCAGCCACGAGCGCCGCGAGTCCAGCAAGGTCATCTCCCTCGAGGGCCTCGACAAGGACTTCCCGGGCGAGAGCGACGACCTCGGCGGACCCCTCGCGGGCCCTCTCAGCCCCCTCAGCGCGCCCCTACCCGGGGAGCTCGCGGCCGCCGCCCGGGAGCTCTCGGCCGCGCACGACGAGCTCGCCTCCCAGTTCCACAGCGAGTGCATCGGCCTGATCTATCGCCACGACGCAGCGCTCATCGAGCAGCTGCGCGGGGTCATCGAGCGGGCCTTCGACCAGCTCGGCAAGGCCCTGCGCGAGCGCGCTTTGGTCCGCCAGCGCAAGCAGCTCAACAAGATCCAAAGTGGGTTCTTGTTCCAGGCCCGGCGCGTGCTCACCGAGTTCGAGAACGACCGCCTCGGCGCCCAGGTCGACGCCCTCGACCGCCGCATCGAGGGCTGGCTCGAGCAGCTCGAGCAGTTCGCCCGGGAGGCGCCCAAGACCCTGACCGTCCACCGGGACCCGGCGATCTTGGCGAGCCGCCGAGAGGACCGTCCGTCCCTGCGCCGGGCCAAGCGGCGCCTGCGTCTGCGCCACCTCCTGCAGGGCGCCCAGCTCAGCTACAGCTTCCCGGCCACGCCCCTGTACACCTACTACCTGCGCGGCCGCAGCCTGGCGACCCTCGAGGGCACCTTGGCCGACATGAGCAGCGACGCCTACCAGGCCCTGCTCGAGCTCGGCCGCTCGATCTCCGAGGCCCGCCACGCCCTCGACGAGTTCGCCCTGCGCCTGGTCGAGCTGCCCCAGTCGACCAAGACCGATCCCTCCGCCGACCCCTCTGCCGACCCCCACGAGCGGGCCAAGCGAGAGCTCGCCGCCCGCATCGACGAGCGCCGTGAGCTCGTCCTCGAGCGCCTCGACAAGCTCGCCGCCCGAACCCGCAAGCGGGCCGAACAAAGCGGCGACCTGCTCCAGCGCGCGTCTCGGACCTTGGCTCAAAACTTTGCCGACGATATCGACCGCCTCGATATCCACGCCCTGACCCGTCGCAAGCGCCGCCTGCCGGCCTCGACCCACGCCTTCGAGCAGGCCATCCCCGAGCTCGCCGAGCACTGGCGACAGAACCGAAAGCTGATCCTCAACCGGGCCAGCCTCGAGCTCCACAACGCCGGGTTTCAACACCGACTCCGGGCCATCGTCGAGCGCAGCAAAGACGCGATCGCGCAGACCATCCACACGGGCATCCTGCGCGAGTGCACCCAGCTGCGGAACAATTTGGAAGCCCATCGCGTGGCCCTGCGCGGCCTGGGCGAGGGCGAGGCCAGCGGCACCCTCGAGCTCGGTGAACCCAGCGGCACCCTGCCCCTGGGTCCCGACGCCGCCAAGACTCCCCACCCCCTGACCCTCGCCGACTTCGGCAAGCTGCGCTCGGGCCAGGAGCTCAAGCCCCAGTTCGACGACAAGAAGATCGTCGAGGAGCTGTCCCGCGAGGTCCAGGCCGCCTGCACCGAGCTCCCCGACGCCATCGAGGTGATCAGCGACGACGCCCTGAGCTCGCTCGAAGATCTGCCCTTCGAAGACAGCGAGGTGCTCACCGTCTCGCTCCGGCGGCTGGTCGACTTCCTGGTCCAGGCCGAGTTCCTGGGCGGCCTGCGCGAGCACACTGCCCGCGTGGCCATGGCCGAGCAGCGCGCCGTGGGTGTGGCCCAAGACGTGCTCCACCTGGTGTCCTTCAACCTCAGCGAGTACGAGCACGAGCGCGAGCTCGACAGCGGCGAGACCGAGACCGAGTTCGAGGGCCAGGGCCAGGACCAGGACCAGGACAGCCGAACACAGCGCGAACAGGCCGAGCTCACCGAGCTCGCCGCCCGCGTGGGCCCGGTCATCGAACACGGCCTCTCCCGCCTCGACGGTGAGCTCGTCCAGCTCCGCGAGCTGGCCCCCAACCTGGCCCGGCGCATCGACACCCAGCTCGGGAAGATCCTCGACCGCACCGAGGCCTACGCGATCACCGGCTCGGAGGACAGCTTCAAGCAGTACGTCCGCCACGAGCAGAGCGACAGCGCCCTGTCCAAATTCGGCGGCCTGACCCGCTGGGCGCAGGGCCGCTCCAAACAGGCCCTGGTCGCGCTCCTCTACCGGTGGAGCGCGAGCGTGCTCATGGCCCGGCAGATCCGCGACGACGATCGGGCCAACGTCGTCGAGCGCATCCTCGCCTTCGTCAACGCCAACAGCCCCACCCACGAGGCCCTCGACGGCCTGCCCTTCTTCTACTCCCAACCCTTCCTAGGCCAGGCCCGGGTCAGCATCGAGTTTTGGGTCGGGCGCGAGGCCGAGTCGGCCGAGGTCGCCGAGGCCATCCGCAACTGGCGTCAGGGTCGGGCGGGGTCCCTGCTGATCGTCGGTGAGCGCAACAGCGGCAAGACCTCCCTGGCTCGCTACAGCGCGCGCAAGCACTTCGACAAGCGCAACAAGTACAACCTCTTGCCGCCCCGCAGCGGCTCGGCCGAGCTCGGCCTGTTCAAGTCCCGGCTCGAGAAGGAGCTCGGCCTGAGCCCAGACAAGGTCGCCCGCGACTGGGACGAGATCCTCGGCGCCGTGCCGACGGGCTCGGTGATCATGATCCACGACCTCGAGTTGTGGTGGGCCCGGGGCCCGGGCGGCGACGCCGTGCTCAACAAGCTCATCGAGCTCATCGCCCGCTGGGGCGAGCGCCTGTGTTTCATCCTCGAGCTCAACATCCACGCCTACCGCTTCATCAACCGCCTCGTGCCCCTGGCCGACCAGGCCCTCGCCGTAGTCGAGTGTCTGCCCTTCGCCGCCGAGCAGCTCAAAGACGTCATCGAGCTGCGCCACCGCTCCACCGGTCTGCGCTACGCCGTCGACGAGCGTGACGAGGACGAGCTCCCGGCCTGGAACAAGGCTCGCCTGTTCACACGTTTCTTCGACTACACCGGCGGCTACGTCGGCGTGGCCCTGCAGAGCTGGATCAGCCACGTCGACTCGGTCGGCGACGAGCGCTTCGAGCTCCGACCCCCGGCCCGGCCGAGCCTCGAGCTCTTCGACGAGCTGCGCCTCGAGTGGGTCGCCCTGTTGCTGCAGTTCGTGCTCCACAAGCGCCTGACCCGGGCCCGGGCCGAGCACGTCAGCGGCCTCGATCCCGAGACCCTCCAGCGCACCGTGGAGACCCTCGTGCGCATGGGCCTGCTGATCGAGGACAAGCAGGGCTCGATCGAGATCAACCGCTACATGCAGCACCTCTTGGTCGCCAACTTCCGAGAGCGGGGCTACCTGTGAGCCCCCTGCTCGCGCTCGCGGCTCCCCAGCCCCTGTGGTTCCCCGAGCTCGGGGTCTCGGGCCTCAGTCTGCTGGTGGTGCTGCTGACCTCCATCGCCCTGCTCGTGGCCCTCAGCGGCCTGCGCGGGCTGATCGCGATCTTGCCCATTCGCAAGTCCAGGCGCGAGCAGCTGCGCCGGGCCCGGCCGGTCGTCGAGACCGTCGTCGTCGTCCTCTACCTCGCGATCGCCGTACCCAAGCTGTTCGGCGACGACGAACGCCTGGCCCCGGTCGTGCTCGCCGTGTTGCTGCTCGGGCTCATCGCCGTGTCCTGGTCGGCGATCCGCGACCTGATCAACGGCATCTTCATCAAGGCCGGGGCGCTGTGCCAGGTCGGCGACCGGGTCGAGGTCGAGGACACCCACGGCCGGGTCAAGCGTCTCGGCTACCGGGTCCTGACCCTCGAGACCGACGCCGGCGAAGAGGTGTTCATCCCCTACGGTCGCCTCTCCCGCCGGTCCTTGGTCCGCACCCCCCGGCTCGAGGGTGTGCACCGACACAGCTTCGAGCTCGCCCTGCCCGCCGAGCGCGACCCGGTGCGCGCCATCCACGAGATCAAGGCCGAGGCCCTGGGTTCACACTGGGCCTGCGTCGTGCGCTCCCCCGAGGTCGAGGCCCTCGAGGGCGGGCGCCTGCGTGTGCACGTGTTCGCCCTCGGCCGGGAGCAGGGCGTCGCCATCGAGGCCGCGGTCCGCCGCAGCTCGGGCGCTGCGACCGACCAGCCCTGAGCCCCCCCGAGCCCCCTCTGAGTCCCTGAGCCGAACTCGACTCAACCGAGCGCGGGCGGGCGCTCGAACAGGAGGTCCCACCCCGCCTCGAGGCCCAGCAGATCGGGGCCCGGCTCGCCCGGCTCGGCCCGGACCACCACGTCGATGCGCTCCATGAGTGTCCCCGTGGCATGCAGATCGTCGAGCCAGCGCGGGGGTATGGACCCAAAGCCCAGGCGGGCCCCCGCCATCGCACCGACCATGGCCCCGACCGTATCCGTATCGCCGCCCAGGTTCACGGCGGTGATCAGGGCGTCCTCGAAGGACTCGGCGAGCTCGACGATGGCCAGGGCCGCGAGCACGCTGCAGGGTGCGAAGCCGCTGGTCGCCTCGACCTCGCGCTCGGCCCCACCGAGCAACATGGCGCGCTCACGGATCCCCCGCAGCAGCCCTGCGAGCCGATCACAGCGCCCACGATGTTCGACCAACGCCTCCAGCAGCTGGACGAAGCGCGGATCGGGCTCGAGCCCCAGCTCAGCCTCAGCGCGGGCCTGCGCCCGGGTCACCGCCGCGACCAGAGCGGTGTCCAACACGGGCCCCGGCTGGTCGCTGAATGCCTCGGCGACCACGATCGCCACGGTCTGCGCCGCCGAGATCGCCCGGATGTCGCTGTGGGTCACGGCGCTGATCTGGGCTGCCCGCAGGTCCCGAGTCTCGGGGTCGTCTCGCCACCACAGTCCCACCGGCGCCACCCGCATCGCCGCCCCGTTGCCCGCGCTGGCCACCGCGTGCATGAAGGGGTCACTCACCCCCGTCGACTGGAGCCCGCGCACGGTGGAGCGAAAATTCCGGCCCACGCCTCGGTGCAGCCCCCAACGCCCCACTCGCTGCGCGCCCCCTTCACGCAGGGCGATCATCAATTCGATGAACGGGAGCTCCGGCCGGTCCGGGTCGCGACAGATCGCGTCGACCACCGCCAGGGCCTGCTGGCCGTCGTCCGAATGCAGTCCCCGCGGCCGCCAGCGCGCACCGGGGACCTCCGTCATGGCGGTCACCGAGCCGAACTCCTCGACGATCTGGGCCTGGGTCCAGCCCTCGACGGGGCAACCCAGCGCGTCGCCGACGAGCAGCCCATGGAGGCTCCCAGCGACCCGATCCCAAACGGCTCCACGCGCCAGCATCCCCCGAGAATAGACGCCGGGCACCATCCCTGGCCAGCACCATCCCTGACCCGCGCCATCCCTGACCAGGACCGGACCGGCTCCGCTGCGCCCGCATGACCCGATGCATGACCCGACCAGGCCCGACGAATCCCCGACCAGGCCCGACGGCCGCGCCTGAGACAGGCGTCAGCCCTGATACAGTCGTCGATACAGATGCGCACCGGCAGGCGAGTTTTGATCGATGGCCACGACCCGCGCGCGCGGCTCAGCGCGATCTTCGACTCGAAGCGCGGGCTGTGATGCGCTGGGGTCCGCTCTTGTCCAGCGCACGCCTGCGCGGGCGGCCTCCGACCAGCGAGGTCGAGGCTCGCAACGAGTTCGAGCGCGACTACGATCGGATCTTGTTTTCGGCGCCCTTTCGGCGGCTGATGGACAAGACCCAGGTGTTCCCCATGCCGGAGAACGATCAGGTCCACAACCGCCTGATCCACAGCCTCGAGGTCGCCTCCATCGGACGCTCGATCGCCCGTCTGGTCGGGCGCTCGCCCGCTCCAAGTCGCGACGCGGCCCACTCGGCCCTGCTCGGCGACGTGGTCGCGGCGGCCTGCCTAATGCACGACATCGGCAACCCGCCCTTCGGCCACGCGGGTGAAGACGCGATCGGGAGCTGGTTCTCCGCGCCCGGCAACGCCCACTTGCTGACCCGGCTCAGCCCCGAGCAGCGCGCGGACCTGGGCCACTTCGAGGGCAACGCACAGAGCTTCCGCATCGTCGCGCGCCTGACCATGTACAGCGACGAGGGTGGCATGCGCCTGACCCGGGCGACCCTCGGCGCCGCCGCCAAGTACCCGCGCAGCGTCCACCGCTGCCCGCGACAAGGCCATGTCGCCTACAAAAAATTCAACTACTTCGGCGACGACGCGGCCCTGTTCGCCGAGGTCGCCGAGGGCCTCGAACTCGAGCCCAGGGGCGAGGGAGCCTGGACCCGCCACCCCCTCACCTACCTGGTCGAGGCCGCAGACGACATCTGCTACCACGTCATGGATTTCGAGGACGGCTACACCCTGCGCCTGGTCGACGCGGCCAGCATCCGCACCGCCCTGGCGCAGATCATCGGCAGGCCCGACTACGCACAGGTCGACGCCGGGGGCGGAGGTCGGGCCATCTCGGCGCTCCGGGCGATGGCCATCAGCACCCTGGTGCGCCAGGTCGCCGAGGCCTTTTGCGAACACGAGGAGTCGATCTTGGCCGGTGAACTCGAGCGCCCCCTGACCGACCTGATCCCCGCCGCCGGGGCCCTCGAGTCGATCATCCGCCAGTCGGTCGAGCTGTGTTACCGGGCTCCCGAGGTCCTGCGTGTGGAGCTCGCGGGCTACGAGGTCCTGGGCGGGCTGCTCGACCTGCTGGTGCCCGCCGTGCTCGCCGAGCCCGAAGCCCGGAGCAAGCGAGACACGAAGCTCCTGATCCTGCTCCATCTCGAGCCGCGGGTCGAACACTGCGCCTATCGCCGGGTCCTCGCGGTCACCGACTTCCTCTCGGCCATGACCGACCGCAGCGCGGTGCGCCTGTTTCGAGAGCTGCGCGGCATGGCCTTCGTGGGCGCCCGCGGAACCGATTGACTGGGCTCGGCTGACTCGACTCGGCTGACTGGGCTGATTGACTGGGCTGACTGACTGGGCGACCGGCCCCCGGCTCGGTCGGCCTCAGTCGGCGCAGCAGCGAAACCCGACCGCGTCGTCGCTCGCCGAGCGCGGGAACGAGAGGGTCTCCCCGGCGTCACAGCGGATCCCGTTGGCCTGGTGTTTGAAGCTACCCCCGCGGATCCGGCAGCGGGCCTCGGCGCCGTCCCCATCGCAGGCGTTCTCCCACTCGGCGACGTTGCCCCCGAGGTCGTAGACACCGGCGTAGTCCGGATCGGGGGACTCACAGGCGCCGAAGCTGGTCGCTTCGGCGGTCCCCCAGGTGCTCTCGAGGCTCTCGTAACAGGCCCGGGCGACGTACTCCTCCCCGAACACGTAGTCGTTCACCCCGCCCGAAGAGCAGGCCGCGAACCACTCGTTTTGGGCCGCGTCGTCGTAGGCGTCCATGGGGCTCGCGCCGCCGCCGATGCGCCCGCACAGGCGCTTGCCGTGGGCCTCGCAAAAGCTGCTCGCGTCACACCAGTCCACACACCCGACCGGATTGTCCAGGTAGCGGTCCAGGCCCCAGCCGCCGGTGGTCAGGCAGGTCGGGAAGTAGGTGTCGTTGGCCCCGCACTGAGCAGGCTGGGCGTCGGTCGCCGGCTCGGACTCGAGCCAGCTGAAGTAGGCCCCGCGCGTCACCTCGGTCCGGTCGATACAAAACCCGCTCGGCAGGCGGCTCATGGCCCCGCCGTCCTCGGGGCAGCCCCCGGTGCTCGGCCCGGGCCCGGTCGACTCGGCCCCCGGGTCGTCGCAGCCCAGGCAGAGCAGGGCCCCGAGCAAGACCGCGGCCCGGCCGAAGCCATAGCCATCACGAAGAGAATTCTTGGGTTCCGACATCGGGTGGCCTACCACTGACTGGGGGGCGAGTTGGTGTAGGGGGAATCGTCGGCCATGAGGAACTCGACCGGCTCACCATTTTTGATGTTGCCGAAGGACTCCCCGGCCACGTTCCGAAACTTGTAGACCTCGCTCTCTCGGGTCACATCGTTGTCCTCGATGCGCACACACTCGACGTTGTAGCCGAGCATGGTGCCGTCCTCGATGACGTTGTTTCGGACCACGAAGCCGCTGGTCTTGGCCAGGTGCATGCCCCCGCCGATGAAGGTGTTGTCCTCGAAGTAGTTGGGCTGGACGTTGCCGCCTCGGAGCCCGAAGCCCTCCCGATCCGGGTCGTTCGCCGAGTAGCCGATCAGCCCCCACTGCCCGTTAGAGCTGCCCACCGTCACGATGATCGTGTTGCCCCGCACCACCTGGTCGCTCTTGCCCCAGTGCACGATGGGGCCGTCGCTCTGGTGCTCCTCGAGGCCGGTCTGATCACAGACGTTGTCCTCGAACCACAGGTTGGTGCCGTCCGTATTGACCAGGTCGCCGCCCTGGTTTTGATTGAAGTGATTGTTGCGGATCAGGATGTCCGCGCTCCGAAACGAGAGGCTCTCGACGTCGATCCCGAACTGGGGCGAGGTCCCCGAGATATGGTGAATCTCGTTGTCCTCGATGAGCACCCGGACCCCACCGACGATCGACACCCCCTGGCGCCGGTTGTGGTGGATCTCGCTGTTGCGGACCACGATGTCGAAGCAGGAGTTGCCCTCGTCTCCAGAGCCGACGATCAACACCCCGTCCCCGGTGACCTCGCGCAGGACCGTGTCCTCGATCAGGATCCGCTCCGAGTTGCCCTCTACACAGATCGCGTGGCCCTCATCGTGGGCGCCGCCCCCCTCATAGACGTGCTCGTCCCGATCGCCGACGATCTCCCCGCCGCGAATGACCACGTCTTGCGCCCCCCGAACCGCGACGATGCAGTAATTCCAGCGGTCGTTGGCGTCCATGCGCAGCACGGCGTCGTCGAGCTCGAACACCATGTTCGAGGGCAGCACGATCCCCGCCCAGTAGTTGGAGGTCCCCTCCTTGCCGATCAGATACTCGCCCGGCGGGACGATGAACTTGCCGATGTTTTGCTCGGCGGCCCAGTCGAGCGCGTCCTGGAGGCCCTCGGTGGTCGCCAGGGCGTCGGCGCCCACGTTCGAGACCCCCCAGAGATCGAGCTCCAGCGTGTACTCCTCCGTGTTGGTCACGTTGGGCAGGGCCACCTCGGGGCGAGGGCCCGGCTCGGGGAAGGAGCACAGGGGGGCCTCCGGCTGGGGGTCCATGCCCTCCGCCCCACCGTCGTCACCCCCACAGGCCGCGAGGGAGACGCTCAGTGAGGCCACGAGCGCCACCAGGGGAGCGCTCGACGTCGAGCCACATACAGGTCGGAGTCTGCCCATCGCGGGCCCAGCTTAGCAGCGAGAGGGGTGCACCTGCGGTGTTCGCAGACCTGGCACCCTCCGAAGATCGAAGGGTAGCTCTGGCCACGCTCCCGGCGTGGTC
>Ga0256845_1002205_pt1 | contig 14389 bp, 14 predicted proteins | sample RiftiametaG_FD_189101 | JGI IMG/M metagenome (GOLD analysis project Ga0256845, IMG submission 189101) | Tube worm associated microbial communities from hydrothermal vent at the East Pacific Rise, Pacific Ocean - Riftia | ecosystem: Host-associated > Annelida > Integument > Unclassified ...
GGCTGCGGGAGGGGCGGCTCAGGGAGTGGCGGCTCAGGGAGTGGCGGCTCAGGGAGTGGCGGCTCAGGGAGTGGCGGCTCAGGGAGTGGCGGCTCAGGGAGTGGCGGCTCACCTCCTGCAAGTTGTGGCAACGGAGTACGCGAAGGCAACGAGGCGTGCGACGACAACAACACGGTAAGTGACGATGGCTGTAGCAACGATTGTCGTGAAGAATTCTTAATCAGCGTCGACTGGATGCAGCGCACTGTTATGCTCCTTGATAGGAACACGGGCAATATCATCCGCGTTTTTGCCGAGGCACCGGACACCGGTACCTTCAACCCTCTTTATGTTTTGCAAATGCCCACAGGGGAAGTCTTGGTCACCGACACCTCCCAGGGCAATATTATTCGCTACGATATCAACGGAAATTTTATCGATAAACCAATAGCCGGTAACTTGGACATCAATGAGATTGCTCTGCAAAATCAAAACTTTCTCATCGGCAAGCGCACAAAAGGAATAGATAAACACGCTCTTACAAGCTTCGCCAACCTGGGACAGTTTGCATCCTATGACGACGCCATGGCTCTTGAAGTGCTCAACGATAGATGGGTGTTGAGTACGGGCATGAGCACTGGCGAGATCACTCTATTTGATGGAGCAGGAGAGGAGTCACCAAATATCATTCACGATGGCGGCGGTTTCTTTCACCTTCACCAAACTTTTGACGGGAGAATTTTAGCTCCAGATTTTGCATCAGGCGATATAGTGGAGCTAATTCAGACGACCAAGCCTGCGCCTCCCCATATTTTAGGTCTCCCGATGACGGTCGCGCGAAGGCTCACTATTACATCACCATTCTCTGTGTTCGAACTACCGAATGGTACCTGGCTGGTGGCCGGTAGCACGGGATTGGCAAGGTTTGATCCCGATGAAAATAAGCTCCTCGCCGAGCTCACCACCAACGGTTATGGAGCAATTGAAACATACCTCGGTCCATTGGCGCCGTAGGCTGCAGCCCCGGCATCAGTACCGAGTCCAAGGGGGCCAGAAGCACCTTTCGGTGTCCAAGAGCCGCCCACCCATACGACAGAGCATATCTATACTAGATTTGCCAGCTCAAGCATACGTTGACGCATATAACACTGAACAAATATAGCGCAAGGGGACGCTCAGGCTCCTCCCGCCAAGACCCAAGGGCACAAAAAACGCAGAGGGCGCACTTGCCCCGAACTAAATAGGTCGGAGGGCGAGCCCCCTAGGAGTGCTCCAAAAAAACGACGACTCTATTACTTCTGAGGAAGTGCTGCGACCAATGCGGGCACTGCGGTAAAAAGGTCTTCAACTAACCCATAATCAGTTAACTGAAAAATAGGCGCATCGGGATCTTTGTTGATAGCAACAATGACCTTTGAGTTTTTCATACCTGCGACATGTTGAATTGCTCCCGAGATTCCTATCGCAAAATAAAGTTGAGGTGCCACAATTTTTCCGGTTTGACCCACTTGAAAATCGCCTGGACAATAGCCCGCGTCCACCGCTGCCCGGCTAGCCCCCAACCCGGACCCTAACTTGTTGGCCAAGGGCTCAAGTACCTCAAAGAATTTCTCTTTTAAGGCTCGACCACCGGAGACAATGACTTGGGCATCAGTCAGTTCGGGGCGCTCGGAGGTAACCCCTTCGAGAGAAACAAATTGAACACGACGGGAAGCTTCACCGCCGGCTACAAATTCTCGAGCTTCTATCGGTGACGTCGTGGAGCCAGCGACATCTGGCTCGACTTCACTTTGCCTCACCGTGGCGACCTGAATCTCCGAGCTAAGAGAACAATAGCCTAAAGCGTTTCCGGCAAACATGGGACGCTTAAAAACGACAACTCCTCCTTCGTCTTCAATGCCCGAGCAATCACCTGCGTAGGCCGCACCTAATTTTCCGGCAACTCGCGGCATCAAATCTTTACCAAAAGTGGTGGCCGTAGCCACGAGCAGACCATAGTTTTTTGCAACTTCGGCAACGCTAGGAGCAAAGTTTTCGGCGACATAGTCTTTGAGCTGGTCGTCTTGAATCTGCAATACTTTGGTAGCTCCGTGCAGGGCCAGGGTCGCGCTAGCCGCAGCCGTATCCGAGCCTAAAACAAGGATATCAAGGTTTCCTCCTACGGTTTTTAACGCCTCCTTGGCAAACGCAATGGCAGCGAGGCTTGCGTTTTTAAGGGTCGATCCGCCGGCGAGTTCAGCAACAACTAATACATTAGACATCTGTAGATTATCCTTAAGGAAAGTGAGTTAAAGAACGCGCGCTTCATTTTGGAGTTTATCGAGCAGCTCGGCCACATCTTTGACAATAACGCCAGACTTTCGTCCTTCTGGGGCAGCGAACTTATTATAAGAAGCACAACGAGACACCTCCGTAACGTCGGCCAAGTTCTTGACCTCCAGGGGCTTCTTTTTTGCCTTCATGATGGCAGGCAAAGGGGCGAAGCGCACTCCTTCGTTGTGAGTGAATGTTGCGTCCGTTTTAGAAGAATAGACGCTGGTGGGCGCGGTAATACGCAAATCAACTGTGATGACACAGGGCGGGGTCAAACGCAGGTTGAGTACTCCTCCGTCCACTTCTCTTCCGACCAATATTGTCCCTGCGGACTCTTCTTGAATAGTGGCTGCAAAAGTGGCCATCGGATAGTCGAGGAGTTCTGCCAAGATCTGACCCACTTGGTTGCTATCGCCGTCTACAGCCTGTTTTCCAAGGATCACAATGTCTGGTTTTTCCTCATCGACGATTTTTTTGAGGGCATGGGCCACGCGACCCCCATCAAGTTCATCGTCTGTAGTGTCAATACGGATGGCTCGGTCCGCCCCGGTTGCCAAAGCTGAGCGCAGCGTCGTCTCGCATTCTTTAGGACCTAAGGTCACAACGACAACTTCGCCTTCGCGCACTTTGGGCTTTGCTCCATTTTCTGTCAGACGAAGGGCGGCCTCTAAGGCATATTCGTCGAATGGGTTCATTTTCCATTCGAGACCAGTGGTGTCGACAGTACGATTGTCAGCAGCCATTTTTACTTTATTGGCATTGTCGGGATCGGCTACCCGCTTGATTGCAACGAGAATTTTCACAAAAACCTCCAGAACGTTTCGTGTCGGAGAACCGACGGTAAAAGATACTCCACGAGTGAAATTAGCCTGGGGCCACTCAATGCAGCTAGTAAGTTTAACCTAAAGCTGAAATTTGGCACGTCAAGTTTGCACGATGCGGCGCAAGGGCAATCCCTTCGATAAACGGGGCAGAGGCCGCGGGGAATTTCACTGTTTTGTCCCTATACATCCCGCTCTCGCGTCAAGGGAGGGGCGCCCCCTTTTTGCTTTCGTTGAAACGATTGCTCAAGGGTATGATCTTTGGGGAACGAAAGGCTATGCAAGTCGAGCCATGGACGCCCCCATAGATTTCCTCGTACTCGGCAGCGGAATTGCCGGTCTTTCTTTTGCCCTTCGCGCGGCAGAAGTTGGTGATGTATTAGTCGTAACCAAACGCGATTTGGGCCAAAGCGCCACCTCGTGGGCTCAAGGGGGCATCGCCGCGGTGATTGATCCGCGGGACTCATTTGAGAAGCATGCCCAAGACACTCACGATGCGGGGGCCGATCTCTGTCGTGATGAAAGCGTTTCTCTCTGCGTGGAACGCGGCCCCCATGTTCTCAAATGGTTAATGGACCTAGGGGCGCAATTTACCAAATCCGAATCGGGAAAACTCGATTTAGGTCGAGAAGGTGGTCATAGCGAAAGGCGCGTCGCTCACGCGGGAGACATAACCGGCGCCGAAATTCAACGAGCACTAGTTGATAGAATTCGCTCGCACCCACGTATTGACGTGCGAGAATGGACCATGGGGGTTGATCTCATCATGCAAAGCCGCCTAGGCAAACCAGCTGACTGCGTGGGAGCCTACGTATTGGACGAAAAAACCGGCAAGGTCGACACCCTGCGCGCCCGCTCGACGGTATTAGCCACCGGAGGTGCTGGTAAAGTTTACCTCTATACTTCCAACCCCGATGTGGCCACGGGTGATGGGGTGGCCATGGCCTATAGAGCTGGTGCGGAGATCTCCAATATGGAGTTTTTTCAGTTTCATCCCACAGTTCTTTTTGATCCCCGGGCAAAGAGCTTTTTGATAAGCGAGGCCCTGCGCGGCGAAGGAGCGGTCCTCAGACTTCCTTCGGGCGAGGCGTTTATGGCCGAACATCATCCCCTAGCCGACTTGGCGCCTCGCGATGTAGTGGCCCGTGCAATTGACTACGAAATGAAGCGCACAGGGTCGGAGCACGTAGTCTTGGATATTACCCATCAGTCTAAAAAGTTTTTACAAGACAGATTTCCTTCAATTTTGTCACAATGTGCTCACTACGGCATAGACATATCCAAAGACCCTATCCCCGTTGTACCTGCGGCTCACTATATGTGCGGAGGGGTAACGAGCGATCTCTTTGGCAGAACAAGTGTGCCGGGTCTTTGGGCAATAGGCGAGACCGCATGTACCGGCTTGCATGGGGCCAATCGACTTGCCTCCAATTCGCTACTAGAAGGACTAGTATTTGCTGAGCGAGCAGCTGCTAAACTAAAAGAACTCATTGACAACTTACGCACTCAGGAGCTTCCTCAGGTGCCCGATTGGGAAGTGGGCTCGGCATGCCCGAGCGAAGAAGCTGTTATCATCACACAAAACTGGGATGAACTACGACGTTTGATGTGGAACTACGTGGGAATTGTAAGAAGCGACTCTCGTTTGGAGCGTGCTCGACACAGGGTTGAATTATTAGAAAGAGAAATTCAAGAATATTATTGGAAGCACCTGGTCACACGTGACCTTCTTGAATTGCGCAATATCAAAACCGTCGCCGAGTTAGTCATCGCTTGCGCTGCGAGCCGAAAAGAAAGTCGCGGTTTGCACTTTACCATCGATCATCAATTGACAAGAGAAACGTGCAAGCGCGACACCGTGATCAAATTGGGCGTAAAGGCCCACTTGAGAGGGGTCTAAAGAGAATTGAAAACTCAATTGGACCACGAGGGACTACCCTCGCCATTGGACTTTACCCCCTGGCGTGCCTTAACTTGGATGCTTGGCGCCATCTGCATCATGCTGGTCCTAGCACTTGTCACGACCTCATTGTGGCCGGGCTCTGAGCAAGACGCCGTAGGTATTCGTTTGCTCAGCTCAATTGCTTTTCTCTTGGCTGGCGCTCTTTTGCTGGGGCGCTACCCAGGAGGCCCCACCTTAAAACAAGCTCTTGCAATACACGCCTCACACCCCTTAGCCATTTTCTTGGGAGGGGGCATTGGCTTGCTGGCGCAAGTTCCAGCAGAAATTTTGCAAAGATGGCTCAGTTCACAAATCCCCCACAATCAAGTGCAGGTTGATTCAATCAGTCAACTGACAACTTCTCTGTCTCCCCAGCAGGAAGTGGCTCTCCCACTTGTTTTGATTGTACTTGTGCCCCTCTGCGAAGAAGCCTTTTTTCGTGGTGGTATTTATGGGGCCCTCCGCCGGGGTCAAAATCGCGAAGGGCTCTCGGCCTTTGTGGTTGCCCTGGGTTTCGCCCTTTGCCACTTTTCACCCCAGCAATTTTTGTCTCTTCTATTCTTTGCCTTCGTTGTTGGTATTTTACGCGTATTTTCGGGTTCGTTGCTGCCTGGCCTGGCCGCCCATGCAACCTTTAACGCCGCCGCCTGGGCAGGACAGAAGCTCCCGGCCTTTCACCCCCAGGGCGGTGTTTCGCCCCTGGCTCAGGGGGCGCTGCTATTGACCCTGTTTTTCTTAATTTTTATCTATATTCGCTTCGTTGGTCGCCACCCCGTCTCTCTGCGCAATAGAAACAACGAAGTCTTCCCTCCGACCGCCGAGAGGACTCATGATTAGATTTTACGCGAAATTTTTCACCATTATTCTATTCAGTCAACTGCTTGTGGCCTGCTCGCAACCTTATCGAGTGGGTGATCATGTTCTTGTTGAGTGGGGTGAAGACAAATTGCTCTATCCCGCATTCATCATTGAGGTAAGAGCAAAGTCTCGCTTTCGAGTTCACTACGAGGGGTACCCCTCCCGCTGGGAAGAAACGGTCGATCTACCTCGTATCACGGGACGTGTCGTCGGAGAGGTTGCTCCTCCGCCGCCACCGCTCAAAGTACGCGTCGCTCAGGGACTCAAACCAAAAAGGAATGGGGAACGCGGCCCCGTCAGTCAATTTAAAGTAGATGACCGACTCAAGGTTCGATGGGGTGGGTCCATTTACCGTGCTCGAGTGATAAAAGTGGTTTCGTCGGGGCAGTTGTTGGTGCACTACGAAGGGCATGAAGACGCCTGGGATGAAGTGATTGAGCTCTCGCGCATCGTTGATAAGTGAACGATGCGCGAAGTGTTGCAGGTCCTCGCTATCAGCTGGGCATCCCAAGCGCCGATTCGCGAGAGATCACGTCGGCAGATGCTCTTCATACAGCGAGCCCCCTCTGGTGGAGTGAAAACTCGCCAAGAAACTTCGATTTTTCAGGAGTAAATGTTACGTTGTTAACGTGACGGATGATACATCGACACGATTGGCGGGAAACGTAAAACGACTGCGCGAAGAGGCTGGCCTGAGTCAAAAAGCCCTCGCAGAGCTCTCGGGGGTTCCTCGACCCACAATTGCCCACCTAGAGTCGGGCCAAGCCAATCCCACTCTAAGCGTCGTGCTCAAGGTGGCCAGCGCCCTCTGCGTGAGCGTGGACGGGCTCGTGGACCCAGGCGAGGCTCCTGTTGTGGTACTTTCACCCCGCTCGCTCCCTACGGAGCGCACAAGTCGAATTCGTAGAGTCAAAGTTCTCCCCCCTTCGACCATTCGCGACCCAGAAATTGAACGAATTACACTAAAAGCCGGGGGAAGAGTGCATTTACACGGCTCAGCTCGCTCGCCATTGGTCCTTTTTTGCGAACGAGGGGAGTTTTCTTTGATTACGGGACCAGCCGAGGTGACCTTGAATGGAGAAAAAGTTGCCTACGTGCGTGCTGAGTCCGAGTGCGTGACTCAAGGAGGCGGTGTTATTTACCTCGTCACCGGAAAGTAAGCCCATTTAAGGGTCCCAAGGTGAGAAACAGGGGCAGTTCATTGGACACGAGAGGACAGGCGAGCTAGCAGGGCGCCACCCCATGGCTCAATCTCTACGCAATATCGCTATCATCGCCCACGTCGACCACGGCAAAACAACTCTCGTGGACGCTATGCTCGGACAGACCGGCGTCTTCCGCGCGAACGCCGAAACCACGGACCGCGTGATGGACTCCAACGATTTGGAGAAGGAGCGTGGAATCACGATTCTGGCGAAGCATTGCAGCATTGAATACAAAGACACGGTGATCAACATCATCGACACTCCCGGCCATGCTGACTTTGGTGGCGAAGTCGAGCGTACCTTGAAGATGGCCGATGGAGTTTTGCTCCTAGTAGACGCCGCCGAGGGTCCCCTGCCCCAGACTCGCTTTGTTCTCACAAAGTCGATTGAGCTCGGCTTGCCTATTATTGTTGTCATCAACAAAATAGATCGCCAAGACGCCCGCGCTGACGACGTTCTTACCGAGACATTCGACCTTTTTTGCGAGCTTGATGCTCCCGAAGAGCAATTGGAGTTTCCTGTTGTCTACGCAGTGGGTCGAGACGGGATTGCTTCCAAAACTTTGGAAGAGAAAGGAACCGACCTCATTCCTCTCTTTGACATGATTCTTGAAAGTATTCCCGCTCCCAAGGACACAACAGCGGAGCCTCTGCAGTTTCTTGTGCACAACACAGAGCATGATGAGTACGTAGGTCGCCTGGCTGTCGGCCGTGTGTGGCGCGGTCGCATTTCTGTTGGTGACACAATTGCGTGGATGGGCGAGAACACGACCAAGAACGTACGTTTGAGTGCCGTCTACCGTTACGTCGGAACCGACCGCGTTAAGGTCGAGTCAGCTGATGCTGGGGATATTGTTGCGGTTTCTGGAATCGAGGATGTACAAATTGGCGACACCCTCGCTGACAAAGAAAATCCCCAAGCTCTCGAGCGCATTGAGGTAGAGGAGCCCACAATCAAGGTACGCTTCATTGTGAATAACTCCCCCATGGCCGGCCTCTCAGGTAAGTGGGTAACTTCACGTCACATCAAGTCTCGTCTCGAAAAAGAATCCCTCAAGAATCTTGCTTTACGAGTTGAAGCAACTGCTGAACCAGACACTTTCGTAGTTTTTGGACGTGGAGAGTTAATGCTCGCCATTCTGGCCGAGACCATGCGCCGAGAAGGATTTGAGTTCTCTTTGGGCATGCCCGAAGTTGTAATCAAAGAGGTGGACGGCAAGAAACAAGAGCCCTTAGAGATTGTCATTGTTGATGTTCCGGACGACTACGTGGGCGCTGTCACCACTTTGCTCGGCGAGCGTCGCGGTCAAATGATCAACATGAACAATCTAGGTTCAGGTCGGAGCCGCGTCGAATACCGCATTCCTTCTCGTGGCTTAATTGGCTTTCGCTCGGAGTTCATGACGGAGACTCGCGGTCTAGGACTTCTCAACACCCTCTTTGATGGTTGGACAGACTACAACGGCCCCATGCTGCGTAGAAAGAACGGCGCGATGGTTTCCGATCGTAAGGGACAGACTCGTCCCTACGCACTCTTTCACTTGCAGCCCCGTGGCAATATGTTCTTAGGCGGCAACGCTAATGTCTACGAAGGCATGATCATAGGCGAGCACAATCGAGCAAACGACATCGATGTGAACCCCACAAAAGAGAAGAAGCTCACCAATATGCGCGCTTCGGGCAAGGACGAGGCCGTCACCCTCACGACCCCGCGTTCTATGACCATTGATGAAGCGATGGAATGGATTGACCAAGATGAGCTTGTAGAGGTCACCCCCGATGCGATTCGCTTGCGCAAGAGGCACCTCAGTTCGACCCGTCGACCTCGACGTGACGGCACATGAATTGTGCACGGGGCTGAGAGGCCCCAACGCTCTTTCAGAGCACCATTTCAGGCACAGGCCATCATAAAAAAGGACCCTCGAATGAGAGTCCTTTTTTTATGTATTCGCTAAGAAATATCTCAGGCCATTTTGACGCTGATCATTTTTACCGGAGTGCGGGGACGATCGGAGCCATCTGTAGCAGTGTTGTTGATGGCGGTCACAATATCCATTCCTGCGGAAATTTTACCAAATACGGGATGCTTAGACTGGCCACCCGAGAAATAGTCGAGAAAGTCGTTGTGCTTTGTGTTGATGAAGAACTGGCTGCTACCTGATTGAGGGCCCGCATTGGCCATGGAGAGTGTTCCCACCTCATTGGAGAGGCGGAGCTTCTCTGGATGCTCGTCCTTGATAGAACCATGGGGCGATTGTCCCGTTCCCGCGCGGGGACTTGAGGGATCTTTGCTATGGGGACAGCCGAACTGATTCATGAAGTTTTCGATGACTCGGTGAAAATGCAGACCATCGTAGAAACCCTCGTTGACTAGGGTTACGAAGTTACCACCAGTGATGGGCATTTCTTCAACGAAGATTTCCGCCTCAAAATTACCCAAAGACGTCTCAAATTTAGCAGTAGGATTGCTCATTGTTGGGAAAGTACCGCCGGATCAGCCCGCCTGCAAGAGTCTCTCTTACAAGAGCCTAAAAGCTGTTATGGCCACTGAGTGGCGATTTACCTGGGCCTACTGCGAGGCATCAATGTGGGGGGCAAGAATCGTCTCCCCATGAAGCGACTCACCGAAATATTCACAGATGCCGGCGGCCGCGAGTGCAAGACCTCTATTCAAAGCGGTAATTTGCTCTTTAAAGCCGCAAGTAAAAAAGAAGCGGCATCTCTCGGTCTCAAGGTGAGTTGTTTGCTCAGAGAGCGAGAACGATTGGAGATCCCCCTCATTATTCTCCCTGCGAATATTCTGCACAAAGCGCTCAACGACCACCCTTTTATCGATGAAGAGAAAGATGAGCGTATGGTGAGCATTGGCTTTCTTTCAAAAAAGCCACCTCTAGATGCTCTCTCCCGACTTGACCCAAACAAAAGCCCTGGAGACCGCTACCAAGTCCAGGGTGAGCTGATATTTTTGCACACCCCCCACGGCATGGCACGCTCAAAACTAACGGTCGGCTATTTTGATCGACGCCTTGGCGCCACAACTACCCTCCGCAACGTAAAGACGATACGCGCGCTCATCAGACTTCTAGAGTCGTACGAGGCTTAGAACAGTTGTCCCCTACATTGTTCCTTCTCGTCGCGTTTACTGGAGTTTTTTGGCTCTCAATTTACATCGTATTTTTTCGAGCGAACAATTTGAGCGCCGTAAACTATTTACGGGGCAATAAAAAGGTGCGGGTGCCTCCGCTCAATCTCTGGGCTTCGACTAAGGACGTAGCAGGACAACTGAAAGAGGAACGCTACATTTTGGAGCCAGGGACCTACTTTCGAAGGAGTCGCTTGATTCGCCAAGCACGCTTACGCGACCCAGACACTGGGACCATTATCAAAGTATACCCCGAAGAAGTGTTGAAACATCGGGTCTGAATTTGTAACAAACGAGCGGTCCGAGAGTTCTTTCTAAGAAAGCAACTGCGCTCCTCTAATCGCAATCAAGACAGGCCCACTCGACAATTCCTTCGCCTGTTCCAAAGCGATCACGGCTAAAGCTCTCTATATCTATCAGGTAGCCTGTCTCCTTGCTATTTGCGGTGCAGCAGCCGTTGCAGTCACTATCTGCACACATATCGTAAACGACTACATCAATTTCTTTGCGGCCTTGGCGTAGGCGAAGAGTCTTGAGCTTGAGCGCAGCAAAGTCCTTTTCATGAACTGCAACGATATTGTTCGCCTCTACCCACTCGGGGGTTTGTCTATCGCCCAAACCAGCGAACCACCCGGACCATTTGCAGCCGTTGTACTCAATACACTCTTCGCTCCCAGGATCGGGATAAGAAGTATAATAGGTCAGGTTGGCTTTTTTCCATGTAAGGCGATTTGAAGCAGAATCATCGCCCCCCGCCGCCGTGTTTCCTTCCTTCGGCGAATTCGCTCCTCCACTACCTTGCTCTGGGGTTGATGGCATGGCTCCCGGCTCTGCCAGCTCGCTGTTTTTCGAACTAGGTTCACTGGAGCAGGCGAGTTGGCCGACTGCCAACAAGAAAAGAATTTGCGCACTTCTTGAAGTTCGATGGGACATGAGGGCCTTCTGTCTTGGAGGACTCAAACCCTAACGCGTTCGGACGAGAGTTTCAAAAGTCCAGGCCAATGGCGGCCTGAATTTCGCCCTGCACGAAAGGAGCACCATCACTCACGACAGCGCAACCGTAGCCTGTATAGCAATACAGCTCGCCCCCAGAGAACGTAAACGGGACGCGCCCAAGGAGTCGCAGGTGCAAGAAAGAAAGGAGCCTAAACTTGACGCCACCATCGAGAGCAGCTGTGAAGCGCCAAGCATCCCCTGAGCTCTCACGGGAGCTAAAACGACTGGCGCCCACGCTCACGCCGAAATAAGGAGTAACGCGCCCCCGCGTCGCCTCCAGGTTTCCTCCAGCCTGAAAATATTCGATAGAACCGGAGCTCGCCTTCGAATCCAAATCAACAAAATTGGGGCGAAAGCGAATGGTAGTGTCCTGGCGGCTGTAATTGAGAAAAAAGAATCCGTTTCTCTGTACTCGGTAGCTCAAAATTCCGCCGTAGACAGCTGAGCTGTCCACGCTCACTCGACCACTAATTTTTCCCTCGGTACTATGATCTAAATCAACGTCGAGGGCACCTCCAAAGCGCCCTCCAACTGTGGCGTCAAGTTCTAAGCGATGCGGCTGCTCGAATTCTTCCGATTCGGCAGCGTGGGCAGTATTCGCAAGAATGGTATTTGACGCGAGAGCCAGGGCCCCCCACGTGAAAAGTAACTTATAGGTCTTCACGGGTCTTCAATAACTTAAAGGGCGCGGTTGGGCCCAAATATCTGCACCCCAGATGGATACATTGTTCACCATTTCATTGCGAGCAATGTACGCTGACCGGGAACCGGCATTTGGCGTTCAATTATGCTCAAGTACACCAAATTTTTGTGGATAGGCGCCATCGCCTTCGCCCTTTTGACCCTCTTGGGAGGTCTCTTGTTGGAACGGGCGGTTTCGAGAGCCCTGGAGCAAGGTCTAGAAGAAGATCTACGCACGATACGTGACTCCAACGTCGGCGCCCTCCAAGAGTGGATGCACGCCCAAGAACAAACAGCGTCGCTCACGGCAGCCGAAGCTGGCGCAAGGGAAGCCATCTTGGAGATGATCAAAGTCTCGCGGGGAAACGTAGGGTCCAAAGAACTCTTTGCCCATCCTTCCCAATCACGCTTGCATACCCTTGTCGCTCCCACCCTGAAGCATTGGGAATTCGACGCCTACGTGGTCGTCGCGGACGGGCGCATCGTGGGAGCTCTACAAGAGTCTGCCGTGTATCAAAAGGTAAACCCGGAGCGCCTGGGGGTTCTCAAGAAACTCAATGCAGGACAATCGATACTAACCCGCCCCCTACCTGGCAATACTAAAGGAGAGAGCCCCGCCATGTGGGTTGCTAGCCCAGTGAGAGACGACAAAGGTGATGTAGTGGGGGCTCTAGCGTTCCGAATCGATCCCCATAAATCATTCACCAGAATTTTAAAGACAGCCCAATTCGGCGGCAGCGGAGAAACCTATGCATTTGACAGAACCGGTCTCATGCTTTCGTCAAGCCGTTTCGACAAACAATTGCATAAATTGGGCATTCTCGAAGAAGGGCACGAGTCACTCCTTACGATCAAGATTCGTGAACCTCTCGAAGAAAATACAAAAAAAGGCTCACAACCTGGGCGCGAAGGCCCCTTAACAGCGGCCGTTCATTCAGCAGCCCAGGGCAATACGGCCGTCAATATCGACGGATACTTGGACTATCGAGGCGTAGAAGTTGTCGGTGCCTGGACATGGTTGCCTAACTATTCCATGGGCATTGTAACTGAGCTCGACAAAGAGGAAGCCTACATTTCTGTGGAGGTCATTCGGACCACGACCCGTCTCTTGGTCGCCTTCTTGTTGCTCGCTTCACTCTCAATTGTCGGGGGCTCTCGCTTCATTTCTCGATTGAGCAAGAAGGCTGAAGAAAACCAGATTTTAGGGCAATATACCCTAGAGAAAAAACTCGGCCAAGGGGGAATGGGAGCCGTCTATAAGGCACGCCACGCTCTATTGAGGCGCCCCACTGCCATCAAAATGATTCGCCCAGACAGCGTGGACGAACGTACGCTCAAACGTTTTGAAAGAGAGGTACAGGCGACCGCTCAGCTCTGTCATCCCAATACCATCGCGATCTACGATTATGGTCGATCCGCTGGGGGTGTTTTTTACTATGCCATGGAATATCTCGATGGAATCGATCTTCAGGATTTGGTCCGTGCAGAGGGGGGACAGCCCCAAGGTCGGGTCATCGAGATCCTCAAACAGACTTTGCGTTCATTAGCAGAAGCACACAGCGCCGGAATGGTGCACCGAGACATCAAACCACCCAATATCATGTTGTGTCGTCGAGGAGGCATCGCAGATATGGTAAAGGTTCTCGATTTTGGCCTGGTAAAAAAACTAGATGATACCTCCGAATTTACGATTCAAAACTCGTTGACAGGCACCCCCCATTACATGGCCCCCGAATGCGTGATGGATCCGGATACTGTTGACTCCAGAACCGATCTCTACGCTCTAGGCGTGGTCGGCTTCTTTCTTCTAACGGGGCGCCAGCTCTTTGATGGTCCCAATGCAATGTCGGTCCTCACCAAACAGATGACCGACCCACCGGAGCGTCCCAGTATCTACACTTTGACCCCTGTTTTACCGGAACTCGAAGAACTCCTCCTGCACTGCCTCGAAAAGGATGCCAAGGATCGACCGAAAACCGCTAAGGATGTGATTGATAGACTCAACAACCTGCCCCTACCTCTAGAAGAAAGGTGGACGGAGACCCTAGCGGAAGCCTGGTGGCAAGATTCGGCAGAACGCTTCTCGCGCAGCTCCGGCCGCCCTCTGACCGGCGCTTCCACCGTGGAAATTGATCTGCTTGCCCGTACTCCGCAAAAGCCCCGGCTCAAGGCGTAGCTGCCCCCAAAGAAAGATTGCGCGAGAAAATTAAATACACGAAGAGGCCTCCTACTTTCGTAGGAGGCCTTGTTCGTCGGGGCGGCGAGATTCGAACTCACGACCTCACGATCCCGAACCGTACGCGCTACCAAACTGCGCCACGCCCCGATCCTCAACCAAAGAGTCCTCAGCTGGGGCGCGGGAGGATGTGCTCAGTAGCTCCTGCTGTCAACTCCTCAACACGACGGGTCGACGTAGGTCCTGCAACTCACTGGAGCCCACAGTAGAAAACCGA
>Ga0256845_1002206_pt1 | contig 14387 bp, 10 predicted proteins | sample RiftiametaG_FD_189101 | JGI IMG/M metagenome (GOLD analysis project Ga0256845, IMG submission 189101) | Tube worm associated microbial communities from hydrothermal vent at the East Pacific Rise, Pacific Ocean - Riftia | ecosystem: Host-associated > Annelida > Integument > Unclassified ...
TGCTATTCAGCTGGTCTATAGCCTAAAAAATTTAATGTTTCGTTTGCGTGCCCTTGTGGTTATTCTACCTAACTCGTTATATAGTAACTTTTATTACTTATATCCCGTAAATAAGTCAGGATATGATAATTTTTTTGTTGCTGTTATCCTGTAAAGATAATTTTTTTATTACATTATCTAAAGGACTTTTTATTTCTTGTAAATCTTTTCTAGCAACATGCGTGTATAACATAGTGGTTTCTGGTCTAGAGTGACCTAATAATTCTTGGATATAGCGAATATCTATACCTTGTTCTAGCATGTGTGTTGCATAACTATGGCGAAGTGAGTGCGGTGTAATATTTTTATTAATTTCTGCAGCTTTGGTGCTTTGTCTTAAAAAGGCTCGAATAGATTCAGGACTATACTTTCCTCCTTTTGGGTTTTCAATAAAATAAACTTTAGGTTTATAAGTGTTATAATAGTTTTTTATTAATGGAAAAAGACTTTCTGCAATAGTAGTATATCTGTCTTTACGACCCTTTGCGTTTTTAATATGCAATTGTTTCCTATTAAAGTTAAAATCGCTTAGTTTTAAATTAATAATTTCTCCAACTCTTAACCCTGAACCATAAAGCATTGCTATTGTAACGCGATGTTTCATGTTTTTTGTTGATTGTAAAAGTAGCAGCACTTCTTCAATACTTAAAACAATTGGTAGTTTTTTGTCTTTTTTTGGCATGTTTATTTTATCTACATTTATGGAACATGCTGGGTAAAAATATGCAAAATGCTTAAAACTACTAACCATTTGTCTGTGCGTACTAATTGCATAATTTAGTGTTTTAACAGACCATTCTATGTAATGTCTAACATCATTTTCATCAAGATCATCAACCGGTTTTTTATTAGTAAATCGTAAAAATTCAAGTATAAAACCACTATAAGCTACAATGGTACTTTTACTAAACCTTTTGCCTTTTAGAAATTCTAAAAAATGTTTATATACAATAGTTTTTTCTTTGTTTAATTGTGTAAGTTCAAGCTTTGTACCCTTACTATAGCGAGGAATTATATTTTTGCTATTATTAGTTAATAATTTAAAACCTCCTTTTTTTATATACGCCTTAATATCTTGTAATCTAACCTCATCAAAATATATATAAAATGTGCGATGCGTTTTTGTCCAATAAACACCATTAAATTTTTTTATGTACTCTTTTGTTTTAAAGTTATAAAGAAATTTAATGGCTATACAGCTTTTGGAATTATGAATAAATGGCTCTAGTGTAATTGAGATCATAGTAATGATAAATTAATATTTTATTTTAAAACTACAAAAAAAGCCCAAACAAATTAATTTGTTTGGGCTTTTAAAATATATAAGATAAGAAAGGAATTAATCTTCTTTTTTATCTTCCCTAGGTTTTCTGTCGTCACGTCTGTTATCACGTCCGCGATTATCACGACCTCTGTTGTCTCTACCACGATTATTATCTCTTGGAGGTCTTTCAACAAAACCTTCAGGTTTAGGTAGAATAGCTTTACGAGATACTTTCTCTTTACGAGTACGTTTGTCAATACCAAAGTATTTTACATCAAATACATCACCCATGTTTACAACATCAGATACATTTTCAGTACGTTCCCAAGCTAATTCACTTACGTGTAATAAAACTTCGTTTCCTGGAGCATCCATATATTCTACAACAGCTCCAAAATCAAGCATTTTAATAACTTTAACTTCGTAAACGCTACCAACTTCAGGTTTAAATAATATAGAATCTATTTTTGCTTGTACAGCATCAATACCTTCATTACCAACGCCTAGAATTTCAACAATACCTTCTTCAGTTACTGGATCTTCATTAATTACAATAGTAGTTCCAGTTTCTTTTTGCATTTCTTGAATCACTTTTCCACCAGGACCAATTAATGCTCCAATAAACTCATTAGGAATACGTCTAGTAATCATTTTTGGAGAATGCTCTTTTACATCTGCATTTGGTGTAGCAATAGTATTAGTTATTTTTTCTAAAATATGTAAACGACCATCTTTTGCTTGATTTAAGGCATTAACAAGAATTTCATAAGAAAGACCTTTTACTTTAATATCCATTTGGCAAGCAGTAATACCATCGGCAGTACCAGTTACTTTAAAATCCATATCACCTAAATGATCTTCATCACCTAAAATATCAGATAAAACTGCGTATTTTCCAGAATCAGCATCAGAAATTAATCCCATTGCAATACCCGAAACAGGTTTTGTCATTTGTACACCAGCATCCATAAGCGCCATTGTACCAGAACAAACGGTTGCCATAGATGATGAACCATTACTTTCTAACACTTCACTTACAATACGAACCGTATAAGGACAACTATCAGGAATCATACCTTTTAAAGCACGTTGTGCTAAATTACCATGTCCTACTTCACGACGTGAAGTTCCTCTAATAGGTCTTGCTTCTCCTGTACAAAAAGGAGGGAAGTTATAGTGTAAATAGAAACGCTCTTCACCTTCGTAAGATGGCATATCTATTTTTGTTGCATCTCTAGATGTTCCTAAAGTTACAGTTGCTAAAGCCTGAGTTTCTCCACGAGTAAATATCGCAGAACCATGTGTTGATGGTAAGTAATCAACCTCACACCAAATAGGTCTAATATCTGTAGTCTTACGACCATCTAAACGTAAACCTTCGTTTAAGGTTAAATCACGAATAGCAGCTTTTTCAGCTTTACTATAATATTTAGAGACTAAACCTCCAAAATCTGCTAATTCTTCTTCAGAAAAAGTAGCCTTTATGTCTTCTTTAATTTCTGAAAACGCAGCACTTCTTTCATGTTTTGCAGAACCTGCTTTTGCTACAGCATATACTTTATGGTATGCCATATCATGCACTTTCTTTGCTAAATCGTTATCAGTTCTTTCACCTTCGTATTCACGAACTTCTTTTTTACCAAATGCTTCAGCTAATTTTACTTGAGCAGCACATTGTACTTTAATAGCTTCGTGAGCAAATTTGATTGCTTCAGTCATTTCTTCTTCAGAAATCTCATCCATTTCACCTTCAACCATCATTACAGAATCGGCAGAAGCACCAATCATCATATCGATGTCAGACTCTGCTAATTGAGCTCTACTTGGGTTGATTACAAATTCACCATTTACACGAGCAACTCTAGCTTCAGAGATTGGACATTCAAAAGGAAAATCTGATAATTGAATAGCAGCAGAAGCTGCAAATGCTGCCATAGCATCTGGCATAACATCTTCATCATGAGACATTAACTGAATCATCACCTGAGTTTCACTGTGATAATCTTTTGGAAATAACGGACGTAAAACTCTGTCTACTAAACGCATCGTTAAAACTTCGCCGTCACTCGGTCTAGCTTCTCTTTTAAAGAAACCTCCAGGATAACGTCCTGCAGCAGCAAATTTTTCTCTGTAATCTACCGTTAAAGGTAAAAAGTCTAAATCTGCTTGTTTGTAATTGGAAACAACTGTACATAATAACATACATTTTCCTGATTGCACAACAACGCTACCATGAGCTTGTTTTGCTAATTTTCCGGTTTCGATAGAAATTTCTCTACCGTCTCCTAGGTCAATGACCTCTCTAAAAACTTTTGGAATCATAAATTTTTTCTTGCAATTCAAGCATAATCATGCTCAAATCAAATTAAACAATGGTCGTTGTGTTGTTGTGTGTAGTTATTGTGTGTGACCAATGAAAAACTATAATTAGCTTCTTCTAATACGTAGTTTAAACTCTTACGCTAGAGTTTTATTTGGGCGTTACCTAAAGGTCGGGCTTTCCGCTATATCTTTTTAAAACGTCATTGCGAGGACGAAGGACGTGGCAATCTGCCAAGTTTTAGTTCTCACAATGTTTATTTATTCTCAAGTTTTAAAAAGGATGCCGCTGCAATCCCTAACGCAAAAACAAAAAAGAGGCTATTTAGCCTCTTTTTTTTTATTTTCTTAATCCTAATTCTTTAACTATCGCACGATATCTTAAAACATCTTTCTTAGTTAAGTAATCTAGTAAACTTCTTCTTTTACCTACTAGTTTTACTAACGAACGCTCAGTGTTATAATCTTTATGATTGTTTTTTAAGTGACCAGTTAAGTGATTAATTCTTTGAGTAAATAATGCAATTTGTCCTTCTGCAGAACCTGTGTCTTTTGCATTTTTACCATGCTTTTTAAAAAGCTTTTCTTTTTCTTTTTTCTCTAAATACATGCTAATATTATTGTAAATGATTTTTATGTATATGAAAGCTCGTCTTTCAAGCGGCAAATATAGTGATTTTTAATGATTTGAAAGAGATTCTATTGAAAAGAAAAGAGCGACTAATTAGTCGCTCTTTTTATGCTCTTAAAGGTTGATTTAAAATCAAATCTATATACAGGTTTACTCTGTTTTTCAACTCTTTTCTTTGTGTTATAAAATCTAAGAAACCATGTTCTAATAAAAACTCTGAGGTTTGGAAACCTTCTGGTAATTCCTTTCCTGTGGTGTCTCTTACAATTCGTGGTCCAGCAAATCCTATTAATGCTTTAGGTTCAGCAATATTTATATCGCCTAACATAGCAAAAGAAGCTGTTGTTCCGCCCGTTGTTGGATCTGTACATAACGATATATATGGTATGCCAGCATCTGCTAGTTGTGCTAACCTTACCGATGTTTTTGCTAATTGCATTAAAGATAATGCTGCTTCCATCATACGTGCGCCTCCAGATTTTGAAATAATCATGAAAGGAATTTTATGTTTTAGCGAGTGTGCAGCTGCTCGTGCAATTTTTTCGCCTACTACACTTCCCATAGAACCACCAATAAAACTAAAATCCATACAGGCAATAACTAAGTTTTTACCTTTAGATTTTCCTACGGCACAACGTACCGCATCTTTTAATTTGGTTTTTTCTTGGGCTGCTTTTAAACGATCTGGATATTTTTTTGTATCGACAAATTTTAAAGGGTCTTTAGATTCTAAATCTACATCAAGTTCTTTAAATTTATTATCGTCAAAAAGTATTTCGAAATATTCTTTACTGCCTATTCTTACATGGTAACCATCTTCTGGGCTTACGTAAAAATTTTGTTCTAATTCTTTGGTGTCAACAATTTTACCTGTTGGAGATTTATACCACAAGCCTTTAGGTGTGTCCTTTTTTTCTTGTGTTGAGGTTTGTATTCCTTTATCTTTTCTTTTAAACCAAGACATAGTATGTTGCTATTTTAGTTGTACAATAATAAGATTTTTAATTGTAATTATTGTGTTTTGCGTTAAGGATTGAGGCATTTGTTGAAGCTCTTTATTTTTTTAAATAAAAGCGACTGCCGAAAGCCTGACCACAAAATTAAACCTTTATTTTAATTTTGTGGTAACGCCATCCTACTTTTTATTAAAATATATAAATGAAAAAAGACCCTGCTTTCACAGAGTCTTTTTCTTAATAATTATAAATTGAATTTTTTATAAAGTATTTACATTGTTTAAATCTTCGAAGGCCTTTTTTAAGCGATTTACAAATGTAACTTCACCAGCACGTAACCATACTCTAGGGTCGTATTGTTTTTTGTTTGGTACATCTGCTCCTTCTGGGTTTCCTATTTGTGTTTTTAAATACTCTGCTTTATCGCCCATATAATCGCGAATACCTGTCATAAATGCATATTGCATATCTGTATCGATATTCATTTTTATTACACCGTAGCCAATACCTTCTCTAATTTCTTCAACCGTAGAACCTGAACCGCCGTGGAATACAAAGTCGATATGGTTATGTTCTACATTGTATTTTTTAGTAATATATTCTTGAGAATTTCTAAGAATTTTTGGAGTTAATTTTACGTTTCCTGGTTTGTAAACACCGTGTACATTTCCAAAAGCTGCTGCTATTGTAAATTGGTCGCTTACTTTACTTAATTCTTCGTAAGCATAAGCTACTTCTTCTGGTTGTGTGTATAATTTAGAAACATCAACATCAGAATTATCTACACCATCTTCTTCACCACCAGTAATACCTAATTCAATTTCTAAAGTCATACCCATTTTGCTCATACGCTCTAAATACGTTTTGCAAATTGCGATGTTTTCTTCAATTGGCTCTTCTGATAAATCAATCATATGAGAGCTATATAGTGGTTTTCCAGTTTCAGCGAAATGTTTTTCACTAGCATCTAATAAACCGTCTATCCAAGGTAATAATTTTTTTGCGCAATGGTCTGTATGTAAAATTACAGGAACTCCATAAACTTCTGCCATTTCGTGTACATGTTTTGCACCTGCAATAGAACCTGCAATAGCCGATTTTTGGTTTTCGTTGCTTAATCCTTTTCCTGCATTAAATTGCGCACCACTATTTGAAAATTGAATAATTACGGGAGCATTTAAAGAAGCTGCAGTTTCTAATACACCATTAATTGTGTTTGAACCTATTACATTTACTGCTGGTAATGCAAATCCTTTTTCTTTTGCATAGTTGAAAATTGCTTGAACTTCATGACCCGTTGCAACCCCTGGTTTAATATTATGTCCCATTTTTTTAAATTAATTGATTTATATTATAGATGTTTCAAAAGTAATCAATTTTTAAATAAATAGTTGTGCTTTTGTAGCTTGAAACGGCTAAAAAAGAACTAAAACGTTATAGTTTATGTTGATGAAGTTGAGGTTTAAAATGGATAGTTAATACCGATGTTATACACAGCATTTGAAAAATTATAGTCGTTAAACCATCTGTTATTATCTCTGTAAAATGGGTCGTAAGTTTTGAAACCTACATCGAAACGGAATACAAAGAAACTAAAGTCGTAACGTAAACCAAGCCCTGAACCTATTGCGATATCTTTTAAAGAATTGAAACCTGTAAATGTGGCTCTCTCGTCTTCAACATTATCTAAAACATTCCAAATATTACCAGCATCAATAAAGAAAGCACCGTTTAAGTTTTCAAATATATTAAATCGATGTTCTACACTTAAAGCTAATTTTAAATTGGCTTCATTAAATTCGTTTGTTGTTTCAGAACTTCCTGGGCCTAAACGGTATGGAGACCACGCACGATTATCGTTCGCGCCACCAGCAAAGAAACTTTTTGAAAATGGAATACTATTAGAGTTTCCGTAAGGAATAGCGATGCCAAAAAATGTTCTCATAGCAAGTACGTTTTTTTTGCCCAAATCCCAATGTTTTACATAATCGAATTCTGTTTTTATATATTGCGAATATGCTACGTTAAATAGCTCGTAACGATCGTCAGTATTTTTTGTAAGTCCTAAAAGTTTTGAAGTATTAGATAATAAATTTCCCGCTAATTCTAACTTAAAACGAAAAATTGAAAAGTCTTCATCAAATAAGTTTGTACGCTTATCTTTTGTAAAACTAAAACTTGATGATAAAATTAAGTTGTTTTCTGTAAGTCTGTTTTTACGTTCGTTTATTGCTGAAACTGTTTTGTAATCATCATCCGCTGGATTTAAAGATGTGTTTTGATTAAGTACATCTGTAATAAAGTTATCAGTTCCATTAGGGAATATTAAATTTCCAGAATCATCAAAATAACTATTATTCGTGTTATATAAATTGGCTATACCATTTAGCGTATTATATGAATTTCGATATACATCAAAGTAATTACCAATATTAAGGTTTCTAACATATTGAACATTAAATAAATCTAATCTGTTAGTAATTTTGTTAGATGGATTCCATTTGTAATTAAATGTTCCGCTAAAAGTTTTTTTGTCTAAACCAACATTGGTTTGCCCTGTTGTTGATAAGCTAATTCTTGTTGTTGGCGACATGTATTTTGGAATTATTTTTTCGGTATTAAACGGAGAAAATAATCGCGGAAACGTTAATTTTAAATCGACACCAATTTCGTTAATATCGAAAAACGGGTCGTCTGGAATGTTTTTATCTTCTGAAGCTCCAATAGATGCAATTGCAGAAATTTCTAAAGTTTCAGCACCTCTAAAAATATTTCTAATTAATAAACTTGGGTTTAATGCAAAACCAATTTTTTGTATATTATTTTTTGAAGCTTCCGCAGTAAAACCTAAGCTGAATTTTTTTAATGGTGCTAAATAAATATTAGCAGTTAAAGTAGAATCTGAATTTTCAATGTATTTAATATCAGGATATTTAAAAGTACGCAACTCACTTATATGTCTGTAAGAATGTGTTCTGTCAATATCTTTAAAAATAGTATTAGGGCTTATAAATATTGCATCTGTAAGTGCTTTTGGGCGATATTTTATTTTATCGTAAGCATATAAATTGTAGCCTTCAAACGAAATAGAATCATTAAAAGCCTTTCCGTTATTAGTAAAAGCATTATCGGTAATAATATTTACCTTTTTAATTTTATAAATTTTAAATGTTTCGCGTTGTATAGAATCTGGTGTACGAATAGCTCTATCTTGAATTTGAATAGCAACATTTACTTTTTTATTTGTTCCAACAGTATCTATTTCAAAAGTCACATAATCTTGATTGAAATGATAAATACCAGAATTACGTAATTCATTCGAAATTCTTCCACGTTCTTGTTCGAAATTCCTAGTTTTATATTGCTCGTTTTGCTTTATTAAAGTACTATTTTTTATTGTTTCATATAAAGAATTAATTACAGGAGAAGCAATTTTTTCAGATATAGAATCGATTATAAATGGTTTGCCAGTTTCAACATTGTATTCAATATTGGCACGTTTTTTTTCATTTCTATTAATAGTATACTCTGTTTTAGTATCAAACCAACCGTTATTAATATGATAATCTTTAAGTCGTTTTACAGATTTTTTTGTACGTTCTTCATCAACAATAATAGGGGCTTCTCCAGTTTTTTTTAACCAACTATTAAACCCTGATAAAGATTGTTTAAGTCTATCAACTTGTTTTTGTGAGTATCGCTTTTTTAAGCGGGCTCTCCGTTTTGGTTTTTTGTCTAACCAAACTTCAAATAAAGAATCTCTATTTGAGCGTGCTAAATTATAAATATTGAGTCTTAAGTTACCAAGTATAGGTAGCTTACTGTTTGGTTTTTGGTGTAAAAGATTGGTTATGGTTTCTGTATTATCCTTTTCACCATTTATTTGTACCGTATTTTTGGTAAGTAAATGCTCGTTTTTAGCAACTCTTTTTACGGTATCACAAGATGTGAAGTATCCTGTGATTAAAACAAGTATTAATATTTTTGAGAGTTGATTTTTCAAATGAAATTATAATTAATTCAAGTTATTGGTTATACGAATTGGTTTGATTAAAAAGAAATAATAATTAATATTCATTTATGAATTCAAAAATACATTATTTCATGTGTTTATTTTTATTTTTTTTTCAAAGGTACATGTAACATCAATATTTTTCATTTCTTTATAAAATCAAAATGAATACCTTAATATTGAATGCATGCTTTCTAAAAGTCAAATAAAATTAATAACGAGTTTAAAGCAAAAAAAATATAGACTGCAACACGGTTTTTTTGTTGTTGAAGGAATCAAAACAATAAAAGAATTATTACAATCTAATTTAACGCTTCATAAGTTATATACGACCGAAACATTCAATATTGATGCCAAAGACGAAATTTTAATTTCGGAAGCAGATTTAAAGCGTATTAGTTTTTTAAGTACGCCTAATAAAGCGTTAGCGATTTTTAAAATACCAACACCAATACCCGTTAGTACAAATGGATTAATTCTAGTACTTGATGCTATTAGAGATCCAGGGAATTTAGGAACTATTATTAGGCTTTGCGATTGGTTTGGTATTGTCGATTTGGTTTGTAGTAAAGAAACTGTAGATTGTTTTAATCCTAAAGTTATACAAGCAACAATGGGTTCTATTACCAGAGTTAATATTAGTTATCTGGATTTGGTTGATTTTTTAAATGAAATAGAAACACCAATTTTTGGAGCTTTTATGGAAGGTAAAAATGTTTATAGTAAACAAATGCCAGAACAAGGTGTTTTAGTAATGGGTAATGAAGCTAATGGAATATCAAAAGAAGTTGAAGCAATTATAAATGAAAAAATATCGATTCCTAGATTTGGCGATTTACAAGCTACCGAAAGTTTAAATGTTGCAACTGCAACTGCTATTTTGTTGAGTGAGTTTAGAAGAAGTTGAAAACTAAGAATTGCTACTGAAACGTAAAGTTTATAAAAACACCTCTAGTTTTCATACTAGCAATATTACTTGTCCAAGGACTATTTGGGTCGTTATCTCTAATCAATTCATCATTAATAGCAAAAAGCCCACGAATAGAAGGTGTGAATTTAAAGTTATATAAATACAAATCTATACCAAAGCCAATTTCGTAAAAAAGCATATTCTTTTTAGTTCTAAATTGCCCGTTGCTATTATCGTTCGGGTTGTCTTCGTTACTCGAAAGGTTTAACGCTGTTGAAAAACCACCAACAATAAAAGGTTTAAAATTATTGATACGTTTGGTAGATAATTTCACTAATAAAGGAATGTGTATATATGTAGATTTTACTTCTCTTTTTAAATCGGAATCGGTAATAGTTACGCCATCAAAATATGTTTGACTATAGTGTAAAATTCTTGTAGTAATTAATAAGCCAGGTTCTAGACGAATATCTATAAAATTATTTATACGCAAATTTCCGATAAGACCAACATTAAAGCCAGGATTGCGTTCTACACTAATGTCGCGTAAATCATTCTTATAATCGAAGTTAAAATCGTAAGAGCTAAAACCTAAAAAATAACCCCACCTTAATAGCTTATTTTCAGTCGAACCTCTACCTTGATTAGAATCATAAGTAACTTTTTCTTTTCTAAACAACTGCGCATTAGCTGTTTGAAATAAAAACAAAAATGATATTATGACTAAAAAATGCTTCATATTATTATTTTGATGATGTATAAATTGTTGCTACACCAAAGGTTTGCGGAAAATCTTCAACATTAATAAACCCAATTTCACGCAATATATTGTTCAAAGCTTCACCATAAGGAAAAACTGAAGCAGATTCACTTAAATATTTATAGGCAACTTTATCTTTTGAAAAAAGCTTACCTATTAATGGCATCAAGTTTTTTGTGTATAAATTATAGCCAAATTTATAGAATGATTTAGCTGGAATAGAAGTTTCTAAAATAACAAAAGTTCCATTTGGTTTTAGTACACGTAATATTTCTTTTAGACCAATTTCTAAGGTTTCAAAATTCCGAACACCAAAAGCTACAGTAATAGCATCAAAGGTATTATCATCAAAAGGCATATTTTCAGAATCACCTAAAATCATATCAATTTTAGAGTCCAATCCTTTTCTTTTAACTTTTTGTTTGCCAATTTCTAGCATACCACTACTTATATCAAAACCAACAATTTTTGTAGCATTGGTTTCGGCTAAATTAATAGCCAAATCACCTGTTCCAGTAGCAACATCTAAAATAGTTTCAGGCTTTTTTTCTTTAACTAGTTTTACTACTTTTTTACGCCATTTTATATCTATTCCAAATGAAATAACACGATTTAAACCATCGTAATCTTCAGAAATAGTGTCAAACATTTTAGTAACTTGTTCCTTTTTTCCTAGTGTGCTATTTTTGTATGGTTTTACTTTTGACAAATCTGTAAATTTTGAACAAACCTACATATTTTATAGTATATTTGTTATACTTTTTATGAATAATTACCGATGAAAATAATTATTGCTGGAGCTGGTGAAGTTGGATTTCATTTAGCAAAATTATTGTCTTACGAGTCTCAAGAGATTACTTTAATAGACACTAATAAGGAAAGTCTTGCCCATGCTGATACACAATTAGATATTAAAGTTATTAAAGGTGATGCTACTTCAATAGCCATTTTAAAAGAAGCCCAAGTTGATAATAGCGATTTGTTAATTGGCGTTACAGCTTCTGAAACTACCAATATTACAGTTTGTGTTTTAGCGAAGCAATTAGGCTCTAAACGTACTATAGCAAGAATATCTAATACCGAATTTATAACACATAAAGATGAAGTTGGTTTTAAAAAATTTGGAATAGATGAGTTAATTTCTCCTGAAGCTTTAGCAGCAGCAGAAATTGAATTGTCACTAAAACAATCTTCTTTTAACGATAATTACGAGTTTGAAGATGGAGCGTTAACAATGGCTGGTTTAACACTTTCTAAAGAAGCGTCTTTTATTGGTAAAACCGTAAAGGAAGCAGCCCAAATTTTTCCAGAAATTCATTTTGTACCTATTGCAATACAGCGTTTAGGAACACAATATACTATTATTCCGCGTGGAGATACAACCTTTAAAAAAGGTGATAGTGTTGTTTTTATAACCTCAGAAGGTGGAGGCGAAGACCTTTGTAAGCTTACTGGAAAAGCAAATGTAAATATTAAGGATGTTATGATTCTTGGTGGTAGTCAAATTGGTTATAAAACAGCTAAGGATTTAAGTGATAAAGGGTTTAATATTAAACTTTTAGAAGGGAATAAGGAGCGTGCTTTTGAAATTGCAGATGAATTACAAAACGTTTTGGTTATAAATAGCGATGGCAGAAATGTAGATTTATTAGATGAGGAAAATATTAGTGACATGGATGCTTTTATTGCAGTCGCTACAAATTCTGAAACTAATATTATGGCATGTTTAGTAGCGAAATCTAAAGGCGTAAAAAAAACCATTGCTTTAGTTGAAAACATGGATTATTTCGAACTTTCGCATTCTATAGGTATTGATACCCTTATTAATAAAAAATTATTAGCTGCGAATAATATTTTCAGATATATACGTAAAGGTGAGGTGGTTGCCATGACCAAGCTAAGTAATATGAATGCTGAGTTATTGGAGTTTGAAGTAAAAGCAACATCTAAAATTTGTAATAAAATTATTAAAGAACTAGATTTTCCGCGTTCAGCAATTATTGGTGGAGTTGTTAGAGATGATATAGGTTTAATTGCGCTTGGCGATTTTAAAATTCAAGAAGGCGACCGCGTGGTGGTTTGCTGTTTACTTAAGTCTATAAAAAGAGTAGAAAAATTGTTCCTTTAGAATGAAAAAGCTTAACTATAAAATAATTTTTCATTTTTTCGGATTGCTACTATTATTTAATGGTGGCTTTATGCTATTAGCATCACTTGTAAGTTTAATATATAAGGATGGTGTTACGTTTCAATTATTTTTAGCGGGTATTATTACGTTGTTGGTTGGCGGTTTTTCTATGTTGCTTACCAGACACCATAAAAAAGAAATGAATAAACGCGAAGGTTACATTGTAGTAGCTTTCGGGTGGTTAATAATGGCACTAGCAGGTACTTTACCATATGTGTTAACAGGAAGTATTACGAGCTTTACTAATGCTTTTTTCGAAACCATATCTGGTTTTACAACAACGGGGGCAACTATTTTAAACGATATTGAAGTAGTGCCAAAAGGTGTTTTGTTTTGGCGAAGCTTAACACATTGGATTGGAGGTATGGGAATTATTGTATTAGCAATAGCTATTTTACCATTATTAGGAATTGGAGGAATGCAGCTTTTTGCTGCCGAAGCTCCAGGTCCAAGTGCCGATAAGTTACATCCCAGAATAACAGATACAGCAAAACGTTTATGGTTAATTTATTTTGGCTATACAGTTGCCGAAACTATTTTACTTCAAGTGGCAGGTATGTCTTTTTTCGATGCTATTAATCATGCATTATGCACACTGTCAACAGGTGGTTTCTCAACAAAAAATGCAAGTGTTGCCTATTGGAATGGAGAACCAATAATTCAATATATAATCATTGTATTTATGTTTTTGGCTGGTACTAATTTTGTACTAAGTTACTTTGCTTTTAAAGGAAAAGTTCAAAAAATAATTCATGACGAAGAGTTTAAATTATACTTTAAGTTTATTGCTGTTTTCACAGTAATAGCAGCATGTATCATTTATTTTAGAGCCGATGTTGCTGCATCATCAATTAACCATCCAATGGTCTGGGGCGAAGCCGAAAGTGCTTTTAGGCACGCCATGTTTCAAGTAATATCTGTAATTACAACAACAGGTTTTGTAACCGCAGACTTTACTATGTGGACACCTTTTCTAGTCGTGTTATTTTTCGGACTCATGTTTTTAGGCGGTTCTGCAGGCAGTACTTCTGGAGGCGTAAAAGTGGTTCGCCATTTAATATTAATTAAAAACGGTTTTTTAGAATTTAAACGTACACTACATCCAAATGCTATAATACCAGTGCGTTACAATACGAAATCTATCTCTAATAATATTGTATTTAATGTGCTGGCTTTCTTTATTTTGTATATGATATCTTTTATAATTGGAGCTCTAGGGTTTTCAATGATGGAAATTGATTTTCAATCCGCTATCGGTTTAGCAGCTTCTAGTTTGGGTAATGTTGGTCCCGCTTTAGGTGATTTCGG